>WNFK01209165.1_pt3 | contig 12795 bp, 7 predicted proteins | sample 5400281 | NCBI WGS metagenome assembly WNFK01 (sample SAMN13153350, study PRJNA577476) | soil metagenome | isolation source: 20 cm soil on Douglas fir-dominated hillslope | place: USA:California | collected 2013-09-17
CCGCTGTACGGCAACCCCGCGGCGACGTCGACGAGCATTCCCGCGTCGCGCATCACCACGCGGTTCAACGACGTCCTGCGCCACCGCAACGAGAGCGCCGACCGGGCTATCCAGGTCTCGGGCGAGCTCAACAAGCGCTTCAGCGAGGGGCTGGAGTTCCGGGCGTCGTACACGTTCTCGCGCAGTGAGGACCTGTTCACGCTCGGGTCGAGCATCGCCAATTCGAACTGGCGCTTCACCGTGCTGGACGGCACCGTCGAGCACCGCAATCTGCGGCCATCGGGGTTCGACATCCCCCACAAGATCACGGCGACCGGGCTTTTTGGCCTTCCGTACGATGTCAGGTTATCGGTGATCTACGTCGGGCAGTCGGGCCATCCGTTCACGTACACCACGTCGACCGATGCGAACGGCGACGGCGTCGGCGGCAATGACGCCGTCTACGTGCCGCGCAACGGGGCCGACTGGTCGTTCGCCACACCGGCCGACTCGGCGTCGTACTTCAGCCGCATCGCCGCCGAACCGTGCCTCGCGGAGAACCGCGGTCACATTCTGCCGCGCAACAGCTGCCGCGACCCCTGGGTCAACATTCTCAACGCGCGGCTCGTCAAGGTGATCCCGACCGTGGGCGGACAGAGAATCGAGCTGTCGGCCGACATCTTCAATCTCCTCCATTTGGTGAACCACGATTGGGGCCAGGTACGGACCACGAGTGGTGGGGCTGGATTTGAGAACGAGACCTTGCTGCGCCAGACCGGCTACAACACCGCCCTGCAGCGCGGCGTGTACGCGTATGCCGGCCGTGTGATCAACCGGCCCAACCAGAACGCGTCACGGTGGCAGATTCAGCTGGGAGCGAAGTACACGTTCTAGAAGACGGCTCTTACGTTTGGGCCTTCCGCAGGAGATAGACGGCCGCCGCACCTACCAGCAGGTTCGGCGTCCATGCCGCGAGCGCCGGGGGCAGCACGCCCCCGGCTCCCACGGCCTTCGAGAGCTGGAACATCAAGAGCACGACAAACGTCGTGGCGAGACTGACGCCTACCCCCCAGGCGGCCCCGGTGCGCGGCGACGATATGGCGAGCGGCGCCCCGAAGAGCGCGATCAACAAACAAATGAAGGGGATCGCGATCTTGAGCGCCCGCTCGACGCGCAGCTTCTTCGCGTCGGCCCCGCTGCGCGCCAAGGCATCGATGTAGCGCCCCAGCTCCGCGTAGCGCATCTCGTCCGGCCCCTTGGGTTCGGCGAGCAGGTCCACCGGCCGCTCACTGAGCAGGCTGCGTGTGCGCAGCGAGTCGAACTGGAAGGCGAACTCCTCGAGCGGTCCGCCCAGGTAGCGGAGCGCGCCGTCGTACAACGTCCAGCGGCGCGTCGTGTCGCTGTAGCCGGCACGCTGCGCCGCGAGCACGATCGTCGGATACGCGGAGCCCGTCCCTTCCCGCTCCAGGATCAGGTCGCGCATGTCTTCCGTCGACAGCTCCAGCGAGCGGATCGCATACACCCAGCCGCCGTCGGCCCGGTACACGAAATTGTACCGCGCCGTGGTCGAGCGAATCGCCCGTTCGCCGAGCAGCTCGAGTCGCCGCGTCGTGACCACCGGCGCCAGCTCGCCGAGCACGAGCCCCATGAGAAACGCGCCGGCCGCCGCCAGGAACAGCGGGCGCACCAGGCGGTGGAACGATATCCCGGACGCCTTCGCCGCCGTCAGCTCGGAATGGCGTCCCAGGGCACCGACCGTGAACACGGTCGCGAACAGCACGGCCACCGGTAGCACCAGGAACATTTTTTCGGGCAGGTCGAACACGTACGACAGCGCGACGGCTCCCTTGCTGATCCCGCGGCTCATGTAGCGGTCGAGTTTGTCCGTCAGGTCGATGACGATCACGAGGATGGGGAAGCCGAGCAGCGTGATGAGGAATACCCGCAGCCACTCGCGCAGCAGGTAGCGGTCGAGCGTCCTCACGTCCGCGCCTTCCGGAATCTCCAGATCCTTCTTACCGTCGGGATCCACCCAAGGAGGGCGTGCTTCAAGTCGTCCCAGTCGCCGCCGTGCGCCGTGCTCCCTTCGCGGCGCACGACCCACAGCAACGCGAACCCCACCGCCGCGAAGATGAGATTCGGGGTCCACATCGCCAGGAACGGGGACACGACCAACCGATCGCCCAGCTCCTCGCCGCCGATCAGCCCGACGTAGTACACGGAGAACACGGCCAGGCTCGTGCCGATCACGAGGCCCACGCCGCCGCGCGGAAACCGGATCGCGACGGGCACGCCGAGCAGGGCGAAGATCACGCACGCCGCGGAGATCGCGAGCTTCTTGTGGATCTCTACTTCGTAGATCGCCGCGCGCTGCCGCGCCGCGCGCACCCGCTGCTCGACGGCCGCCGTGGCTCCCGGTGTGATGTACGTCGTCGATACTTGCGGCGGCACACCTGGGCGGGGCGGCATCGGGCGGGGCGTCTGGGCGGCCTCTGCCTCGGCGGGCAGCAGCCAACCGACCAGCGCGCTCACGGTGCGGCAGTACAGGCCCGGCGCCGTGCGCAGGGCCGTGGCGCTCGAGGGGGAGGGGGCCTGCGGCACGAAGCCGGGATCGATGATCGCCGGGTCTGTCGCGGGCGTCGCCCCCGCTGTCGCGTACGGCGCCAACCGGATCAGGCGGCGCAGGTCCGCCACGACCGCTGCGCGGGCGTCGCGCCGCGCGCGCTGCGCGTCCAGCTCTGCCTGCGCCACGACCTGCGCCATCCCGCAGATCGTCATTTCGCGGTCACCCCGGTACGTGTCCTCCTCGGTCTTCACGAAGATGTTGTCGATCCCGGCCACTTTAATGCGGTTGGTGCGGTAGAACGTCCGATTGAACTGCGCCGGCTCGGCCCGCTTCACTTCCTGGATCTCACCGTCGAGTAACGTGAGGTACAAATCGGTTCCGCCGGGGGTATAAGCCATGCGGCCGGAGTCGGCGCTGATGATGCGACGCCGCTCTGCGTCCTCCAAGTCGTAAATCGTCACATCCTTGAGTTTGTTCGAGGCAGGATCGATGCGCGCCGCGCGCAGGAAAAACTGTCCCGGCACCACCTCGTTGATCACCTGTTCCTTCAGTTGAAAGGTCGGCTTCTTGCGCTGGATGTCGACGAGCAGGGTGCGCAGCCGATGATTCGACCACGGCAGCAGCTGGTCGTTCCACAGCAGCGCGATGAGGCCGATGAGCGTCGCGCCGCCCAGCACCGGCGCCAGCAGCCGTCCGACGCTGATCCCGCTCGCCTTCATCGCGGTGACTTCGTTGTCGGCGGCGAGATGACTGAAGGTGTACAGCACTGCGACGAGCACGGCCATCGGCAACGTCATCGCCACGATGAACGGGATCGTCAGGACGAACACCTCGAAGATCACGCCCCACGGCAGGCCCTTGCCGACGAGATTCCCGAACTGCTTGGCGACTTGATTGACGAGCATCGCGCACGTGAGGGCGGCGAGCGCGAAGGCGAGCGGCGCGAGGTGCTGCCGGAGGATGTAGCGGCTGAGGATGCGCACGGTGGGTCGCGCCATTATATTCGGAACTCCAAGTCTCTACAAGGGATGCGGCGCCCCGCCCTAGCCGGTTGTCTCGCCCTCACGCTCGTCGTACCCCAAGCCCTCGCGCAGGAGCCCGCGTCGCTCCCAGCGTTCCGGGCCCACTTCGACCTACCCGCGTTGGTCGTGCCGAGGAACCCCGCACTGGCGCCGGGCGGGCGGCTGGGGTCGCGCGTCCCCCCCCGGATCTTGGCCGCCGCGTGGGCCCAAGCGCTGCTCGCGGCCCGCCGCCCCGGTTTGTATGCGCCCACCATTCCCGCACCGCCGCCCGCGCCGCTCGCCGCGGCGCCGGCGACTCCTGCCGCGCCGGGCTTCCAAGCCGCGGGTCTCGCCGGCTTGCTCGGTCCCTACGCCGACCTCGGCATGGACCTGAACGTGCGCTTCGAGCTGAAGGCCGATCAGTTTCGCAACCTGCGTTGCTCCTCCGAGGAGCGGCAGGTCGCGCTGTCGGGGTGCTCCGGGGGGTTTCCGACGATCACGCCGAATCCGCAGTACTCGATCCGGACCGCGGGCGTCGTGGGCCGCCGGTTGCACATCAACGTCGACTTCGACAGCCAGCGGGAGTTCGACGCCAACAACAATCTGCAAGTGTGGTACGAAGGGTTGGAGGACGAGGTCCTGAAGCGCGTGGAGGCCGGCAACGTCACGTTCCAGGCGCCCGCGTCGCGCTTCATCAGCGCCGCGATCCCGGCCAACAACTTCGGCGTCCAGGCGATCGCCCAGGTCGGTCCCGTCGAGTTCCGCGGCATCTTCGCCCAACAGAAGGGCAACGTCGTGAAGGACCGGTTCTATACGGTCGGAGAAACTACGAGCCAACCCATCGACCGCGAGGCGCGTGACCTCGATTACGAGCCCGGCCGGTTCTTCTTCGTCATCGACCCCGCGGCACTTCCCGCTTACCCGGCGATCGACATCCTGGCCATGAGCGGGACGTCGCGGCCCGACCCGCTGACCGTCCGCAACCTGCACGTGTACCGGCGCCGCGCCGTCCTGCCCTGCTCCTCAAGCAACCAGAACGCCGGCGGCGTCCGGGCCGTTGCTTGCGGAGCCGGCGCCTCCGGCGCCGGCGTGATAATCGATTGCGGGCAGCGCGAGGGCCCCTTCGAGTGGGAGATCCTGCAGGAGGGGAAGGACTACTACGTCGACCCGAGCGGTACCTGGTTCGCGCTCGCGAACCGGCTCGATCAGAGCGACTACCTCGCGCTCTCCTACATCACGGCGAGCGGCGCCGATTCGATCGGCACCTTCCCCGTCACCGCCAACCCCGACACGAACGCCGTCGACACGTTGCGGCTCGTCTACGATCCCAAGCCCGGCGTGACCGCCGCGTCTCCATCATTCCGCTTCGAGATCCGGAGCGCGTATCGCGTCGGTGGGACCGAGATCGACCGCGAGTCGGTGACCCTCGCCCTGAGCGTGAACCGCCGCGAACGCTCACCCAGCGGCGACACGTACCTCGCGCTGCTCGGCATGGCGCTCGAGAACGACCCGAACCGGTTCGATCAGTACAACCGGTTGTTCCCGCGCGCGCGCGATCCCAACGCCGGTGCGCCGGTGCGGGATTTCTTTGCGATCTTTCCGCACCTGACGCCGTTTGCCGACTCCGCGCGGCTCGTCGTCGCCGAGCGTAACGATTCGCTGTATCGCACCCCCCGGGCCTACCTCGCCACCCAGGGCCCGCCTTCCGTGTTCGCGCTGCGACAGCATGTGGATGCGGCCGCGTCCGATCGGTCGGTGCTGGCGCTGAACAGCTTTCAGATCCGCGAGGGGAGCGAGCGCATCTACGTGCGCAACTCGCTGCTCACGCCGGGGACGGACTACTCGATCGATTACGCCACCGGCCAGGTGCAGTTCAAGAACGCCGACTCCCTGTTTCAAGGAGGTGTCTCGCAAGTGCGCGCCCAGTTCGAGGAGCGCGCCGCTTTCTCCATCGCGCCGACGTCGATCTACGGCCTGTCCGCGCGCTACGATCTCGGCACGACGGGACAGGTAAACTTCACGGGGCTGTTCCAGAACGAGCAGAGCACCTTCAACCGCCCGCCGCTCGGGTTCGAGCCGTCCTCGAGCTTCATCGGCGGCCTCTCGACCGAGCTGCGGTTCCAGCCGACGTGGCTCACACGTGTGGCCGACGCCCTGCCAGGCGTCCGCACCGACGCGCCTTCCTTTCTCAACGTCTCGGCAGAGCTCGCCGTCTCGAAGCCCAGTCCCAACCGCTTCGGCCAAGCGTACCTCGAGGAGTTCGAGTCCGAAGCGGGTCGGTTCATCTCCATGGCGGAGAACGCCTGGCACTGGGGGAGCGTCCCGACATCGGTGCGCGGAGCCGCGCCGTTCTTGAACGGCTTGCCCGCGTTCGACCCGATCAACGCCGCGTTCCTCACCTGGCAGGGGCTGCCATACAACCTGGGCAAGAACGGATACGAGGCGGTGCAGTTCCTGCCACAGGAGATCGATCCCACGATCCGCACGGTCGGCCAAACGCTGGCCGCCGAGCCCGTGATGTGGCTGATGCTGAAGCCGGACACCGTCATGGGGCTCGCGAATCGTCGTTCCGGCTTGGCCAACTGGGTGAGACCGGCCCAGAATGCGCCGCGCTGGCGGTCGATCACTCAGACCCTCTCCCCGACGGGGATCGACTTGTCGCGCGTCGAGTTCCTGGAGTTCTGGGTGTGGGAGGACGGGTCGCGGGTCGCCAAGGCCAACCGCACCGCGATCCTGTTCGACTTCGGATCGGTGTTCGAGGACGCCCTCGCGTTCATCCCGGACTCCTTCACTGTGAACGCGAGTGGCGACACGACCTACCTCGGCGTCCGCCGGGTCGGGGAAGGCCGGCTCGACACCGAGCGCGACCCCCGCACCAAGACGTGGAGCGCCACGCTCAACGACGAGGGGATTCTCTCCGATCGCGTCGTGGACACCATCAAGAACGCGAGCGCCGGCGCGCTCATCGACACCCTCCCCTTGTGCAGCGCCACGGAACACGGCCAGCTCGTCCCGTATCTCTTCGGCGATCTGCGCTCCCGTTGCGGGCGCCATAACGGCTTCGTGGACACCGAGGATCAGGACGGCGACTTCGCGCTCGACTCGGCAGCCGGCGTCAAGACCTCCGAGGACTTCGTGCGCTACGTCTTCCCGATCGGCGACGACCGCACGTACGTCCGCGACGGCGGGATGACCCACGATTCCGCTGGCGCGTCCGCGGGATGGCGCCTCTACCGCATTCCCTTCCGCACCGACACCCTGCGCATCGGCCAGCCGTCGCTCCGCCAGGTGCAGGCGCTGCGGATCACGATCGTCACGCCGGCGACGGTGGCCCCGGGGCAACCGGACCCGCAAGTGTACTTCGCTCTCGCGCGGGTGCGCCTCATCGGGAGTTCCTGGGTCAAGCGGTCCGACACGCCGATTCCCGGGCTCGCCGGCGACCGGGGCACCGGCGTAGGCGAGGTCGTCGCGTCCGTCGTCAGCACCGAGAACCGGGACTTGGGCTATACGCCGCCGCCCGGCGTGACCGACGCCGCGGGGCGGCGCGACGCCGGCTTCGCGCTCGGTGCCACCCAGATCAACGAGCGCTCGATGCGCCTCCTGGCCAGCGGCTTGGCCCGGGGAGAGCGCGCCGAGGCGTACCTCCGCTTCACCACGGAGGGCGACAAGAACTTCCTCAAGTACAAGAAACTCCGCGTGTGGGCGCGCGGGCGCGGTCCCGGGTGGGAGGACGGCGATCTCGAGTTCTTCGTGAAGGCGGGGAAGGACCAGGACAACTTCTATCTCTATCACACGCCCGCGCGCACCGCGTCCTGGGAGCCCGAGGTCGTCGTGGACTTCGAGCGCTGGCTGCTGCTGCGCGCGAAGATCGAGCAGGCCTGGCTGCGGGGCGACAGCGCTCGGATCTATCCCGGTTGCCCCGACTCCTCACTCCTGATTCCTGACTCCTCCTACGTCATGTGCGACGGATCCTACGTCGTGCATGTGCGCGACCCCGGCACGGCGCCGCCGAACCTCGCCCGCGTGCAGGAGATCGCCGCCGGGATCTGGCGCGTCAACGACCGCATCTTCGTAGACCAGGCGGAGGTGTGGGTGGACGACATTCGCGTGAGCGACGTCGTGCAGGAGGCTGGGGCCGCCGGCGCGGTGGACATCACGCTCGCGGCCGCCGACGTCGCCGACCTCTCGTTGAGCGTGTCGCGGCGCGACGGACAATTCCGCCAGCTCGGCGAGGATCCTTCGTACGTCACGGACAACGCCGCGAGCCTCGCCGCGACGGTCCGGCTCGATCGCTTTCTGCCTCAGCGCTGGGGGCTCTCGGTGCCCGTGACGCTGCGTCACACCACCAGCGCGAGCGACCCCTTCTACCTGAACCGCACCGACCTGCGCGCCGACGCCATCGCCGGGCTGCGGACGCCGCAGTCGTCGGCGTCGGTCTACAGCTTCGCGGCGCGGCGCGTGCGGCGCGCGACCGAGGGCGTGGGCCGCTGGCTCCTCGACCCGGTCGCGGTCTCCGGCACCTACACCACGGGCGCGACGCGCCAGGACCTGTCTCAGGCTCGGGCGTCGAACTACACCCTGAATCTCGATTACTCGTTGCTGCCGGGCGCCGGGATCGTGCGCATCGCGGGAGCGCGCCTGCGGCTCACTCCGACCGCCATCCGGTTACGATCGGGGTTCGTGGGGTCGGACGCGGAGCGGTTCACCTACGACGTCCCGGTGTTCCGGCCCAGCGACACGCTCCCGCCGGCCCTGTCGCGCACGCGGCTGTGGCGGAACTCCGGCTCGGTCGATCTGCTTCCGGTGAACGGGGTGCAGATGAGCATGGATGTCGCCTCGACGCGCGACCTGCGCGACTACGGCGACTCGACCACCATCGGACGGTTGATCCGGCAGGGGCGCGGTTCGCTGTTCGGGCAGGACATCGGCGTCGAAACGCAGCGCACGCTGGGGACGTTCGTCAACGTGACCCCGCGCGTCGGGACCTGGATTCGGCCGCGGGCCTCACTCACGTCGTCCTTTTCCTTCACGCGCGATCCCAACGCCCGCCAGGCGGTGCGCGAGGTCGGCGACACGGCGGGCGCGTTCCGGGTCCCCACCGCCTTCAGCAACGTGCGGCGCGTCGAAGCGGGGACCCAGCTCGACCCACGCCGGTTCGCGCAGGCGCTGTTCGGCGACTCGGCCAGGCTGGCGCGCTGGCTCGGGCGCCTCGGCAACGTCGACGTGGCATACACCAGGCAGCGAACGTCGAGCTTCGGGCGGGCGGGCGACGTCCCCGCCTTCGGCTATCAGCTCGGCCTCGGCGGCATCGACGCCTTTCGGAATACGGCCGGCCTCGCGGCGGCCGCGGCGGCGGAGAACTCTACGCTCACGGGCGGCGGGTCGGCGGTGCTGCCCTTCGGCGCGCGCGTGAACGCCAGCTACCGGCGTACCAGCGGCGTGGCGTGGGCGCTCCGCGGGGACGAGCAGGTCGCGATCCACACCAGCAGCCGCGACTGGCCCAGCGGCACGCTCACCTGGTCGCTCGCACCCTCCCGCCGCAACCTCGGCCGCGTGCTGTCGAGCCTCACCGCGCAGGCCACGTATCGCCGTACCCTGGCTGTGAACGAGCAGCCGACCTTCGGCTCGGCGACGAGTGTCTCGGTCGATAGTGCGACGGAACGTGTGGTCACGCCGTCCCTTTCCTTGACGTGGATGGGCGGCGTCCTCACGACGTTCGATGGGTCGCAGGGCCGCACCGAGCACCTGGTCGCCGGCAATCTGTTCAAGACGGAACGCAGCCAGCAGAACGCGACCGTGGCCTTTGCGTTCCGGCCCCCTCGCGGGCTGGGGCGGTGGCGGTCGAACATCCGCACGACCTTCCGGTACTCCGTGACCGGCAACACCCAGTGCCTCCGGGCCGCGGGCCAGGAGGACTGCGTGCTGTTCGTGGACAGCCGGCAGGTTCAGAGTCAGCTTACGATGGACACCGAACTCCCTCCCAACATGAGCGCGGGGATCCAGATGGCCTACGTCCTCAATGAAGAGCGGCAAACGAGCCGCAAAACTCGGCAACTCGTGATCACGGCCTTCGTGCAGCTGGCGACCAGCGTGGGGCAGCTGCGATGAAACGGTACGTGGGGCGATGGGCGTGGGGCGTCGCACTGGTCGTCGTCCTGGCCTGCCAGGCGCGTGCCGGCGGTGGTGGGGCGAAGGAGTTCAACGGGCAGACGGCGTTCGGGTATGTGCAGCAGCAGATGTCGTATGGGCCCCGTATCCCCGGGACGCCGGCGCACCGGGCCACCGGCGATTGGATCCTTGCGCAGCTGCGCACGCGCGCCGACACCGTGATCGTGCAGGAGATCCGCCACGTGACGGCGGGCGGCCAGACGCTGCCGCTGCGCAACTTCTTCGCTCGCTTCCAGCCCGCCGCCACCGAACGGGTGCTGTTCCTGGCGCACTGGGACACCCGTCCCCACGCCGACCAGAGCCAGAACCTGGGTCAGCAGCGCCTCCCGGTGCCGGGCGCGAACGACGGCGCGTCCGGCGTGGCCGTGCTGCTGGGAGTCGCCGACGCCTTGAAGCGGCGCGCCCCGACGCTGGGGGTCGATCTGCTATTCGTGGACGGGGAGGACTTCGGCAACTTCGCTGACACGAACGAGGTGCTGATCGGAACGCGCTGGTTCGCGGCTCACCAGCCGTCCGGGTACCAGCCCCTTTACGCGGTGCTCTTCGACATGGTGGGGGACAAGGACCTGCAGATCTATCAGGAAGGCAACTCGCTCGCCGTCGCGCCGGAGGTCGTGCAGCGGGTGTGGCAGGTGGCGGCGGATCTCGGCTACGGGCGGGTGTTCCTGCCCAGCCCGGGGCAGACGCTCACCGACGACCACGTCTCGTTGCAGCGCGCCGGCATCCACGCAATCGACGTCGTGGACTTCGATTATCCCTTCTGGCACACGACCGAGGACACGATCGACAAGGTGAGCGCGGCGTCACTGCAGATTGTGGGTGATGTGGCCGTCGCGTTGGTCAGACAGTAGAGGCGTTTTTCTGATGACGGTGCTGGAGGAGAGCACCGTACCTTCGCGCGGTGAACGACAAGCGCGCCGCGTTGCTCCTTGCCTGTCTCGCCCTCGCCGGCGCCGCCGTTCGTTTTGCCCTGTCTCCTTCTCCCTCCGCGCCTCCGGGCGACGTGCAACTTCAGTCTCCGTCTCCTTCTCCTGGCGCGGATTTGCGCGAAACCGCGCGCCGCGCGGCGAGTCTTGCCCGCCCGCTCGCGCCCGGCGAGCGCATCGATCTGGACGGCGCTGACGTGACGGAGATCACTCGCCTGCCGCGCGTCGGACCGGCGCTGGCGCAGCGCATCGTGGCCTGGCGCGCCGAACACGGCGCGTTCGGGAGCCTCGAGCGGCTCGACAGTGTGTCGGGCGTGGGGCCCCGTTTGCTCGATGCGGTACGTCCGTGGGTCACGTTTTCGGGCGTTTTGCCCTCTAAACCTTGACCGGCCTCTCCCCGGGAAATACTTTAGATGCTTCAATTCCAACGAGTTGCGTACGGCGACTGCTGCGGCCACCCCCGACAAACTAGGCGACATCCTCGTCCGCGAAGGGCTCATCACCCTGGAGCAGCTGAAAAAGGCGCTCCAGGAGCAAAAGAGCTCGGGGATGCGGTTGGGCTACACCCTGGTCAAACTCGGCTTCATCGAGGAGACCGAGGTGACCAAGATGCTGGCCCGGCAGTACCGGATGCCGGCCGTGGACCTATCCCGCTTCGAGGTCGACCCTAAGATCCTCAAGCTGATCCCCCCCGACATCGCCACGAAGCACGTCGTGCTCCCCCTCAAGCGGGAGGGGCGGACCCTGACCGTGGCCATCGCCGACCCCAACAACGTGGCGGCGATCGAGGACATCAAGTTCATCACTCGCTGCGACGTCTTTCCCGTGATCGCGGGCGAGTACACGCTCCGCAATGCGATCGACCGCTACTACCAGCAGTCGGATGCGCAGCTCCAGAGCCTGCTCAAGAGCGTGGAGGCGGAGGAGGACCTGGAGGTTGTCGAGGATCAGGAAGACGAGGACGTCAAGGCGACCGATCTGGCCGACGACGCGCCCGTGGTCAAGCTGATCAACGGACTCCTGACCGACGCCGTGAAGCGGGGTGCCTCCGACATCCACATCGAGCCGTTCGAGCACGAGATGCGCGTGCGCTACCGGGTGGACGGCGCGCTGCACGAGGTGATGAAGCCGCCCGTGAAGATGCGGGCCGCCCTCACCTCGCGCGTCAAGATCATGGCCCAGCTCAACATCGCCGAGCGGCGCGTGCCCCAGGACGGGCGCATCAAGCTCAAGATGGGGTCGCGGGTGATCGACTTCCGCGTGAGCACCCTCCCCGTGCTCTTTGGTGAGAAGATCGTGCTCCGAATCCTCGACAAGGGCAATCTGACCCTCGATCTCAAGACGTTCGGCTTCGAGCCCAAGTCGGAGGCCGATCTCCTCAAGGCGATCCTCAATCCGTACGGGATGGTGTTGGTGACGGGCCCGACGGGCTCCGGTAAGACGACGACGCTCTACTCGGCCCTGTCGAGGATCAACCAGATCGACGTGAACATCATGACCGCCGAGGACCCGGTCGAATACAACCTGATGGGGATCAATCAGGTGCTCGTCCGTAACGAAGTGGGGATGACGTTCGCGGCGGCGCTCAAGGCGTTCCTGCGGCAGGACCCCAACATCATCATGGTCGGCGAGATCCGCGACCTGGAGACGGGGTCCATCGCGATCAAAGCCGCCCTCACGGGCCACCTGGTGCTCTCGACGCTGCACACGAACGACGCGCCCTCGACCATCACCCGGATGGTGGACATGGGCATCGAGCCGTTCAACGTGGCGAGCGCGGTGAACCTGATCGTGGCGCAGCGACTGGTGCGGCGCATCTGCAAGGAGTGCAAGCAGGAGCACGCGTACAGCGACGTCGAGATGCACGCGTTCGGGATCGATAGGAAGGTCGGCCCGTTCTTCAAGGGCGCCGGGTGCGACACGTGTGCCGGGACTGGATACAAGGGGCGGCAGGGTTTGTACGAAGTGATGTCCCTGTCGAGCCCGCTGCGCCGCGGCATCTTGAAGGGCGGCTCGACCGAAGAGCTGCGCGAGATCGCCGTCTCAGAAGGCATGCTGACCCTGCGGATGGACGGCATGGTCAAGGTCAAGAAGGGTGTCACAACGCTGGACGAAGTCATCAAGGAAACCGCGGCCGGCTAAGGGAGACCGAGCG
>WNFK01044636.1_pt2 | contig 12793 bp, 10 predicted proteins | sample 5400281 | NCBI WGS metagenome assembly WNFK01 (sample SAMN13153350, study PRJNA577476) | soil metagenome | isolation source: 20 cm soil on Douglas fir-dominated hillslope | place: USA:California | collected 2013-09-17
AGCGGCCACCACCGGGCGGCCGTCGTCGCTGCCGGCGCGGATGGCGGTATTGATCGGCACGCGGCCCAGGAACGGCACCCCGAGCTTGCCCGCGGCGAGCTCGGCGCCGCCCTTGGAGAAGATGTCCGTCTCCTTCTGGCAATGGGGGCAGACGAACCCGCTCATGTTCTCCACGAACCCGAGCACCGGGATGTTCACCTTGTCGAACATCGTCTTCGCCTTGATGGCGTCGGCGAGGGCGACGTCCTGCGGAGTGGTCACCACCACCGCTCCGGAGACGCTGACTTGCTGGGCGATGGTGAGCTGGATGTCGCCGGTGCCGGGCGGCAGATCGAGGATCAGGTAGTCCAGGTCTCCCCAGCTCACGTCCCGCATCAGCTGCACCAGGGCGCCGTGGAGCATGGGGCCGCGCCAGATCATCGCTTGCTCGGGGTCGACGAAGAAGCCGATGCTGATCACCTTGACCCCGAACGCGCTGAGAGGGGTGACGCGCTTGCCATCCTCGCTGGTCGGCCGCGCGCCGAAGAGGCCCATCATCAGGGGCATCGACGGCCCGTAGATGTCGGCGTCGAGGAGTCCCACCTTGCAGCCCAGGTTGGCGAGCGCGACCGCGACGTTGGCGGACACGGTGCTCTTTCCCACGCCGCCCTTGCCGGATCCCACCAGCACCACGTTTTTGACCGAGGGCAACAGGTCGTTGGGATTGTGCTGCTTGGCCGGCGAGGGGCGAACGTTGGCGCCGAACGCCACCTCCACGCGGGCCAGATGCAGCGGCGACAGCTTCGCGCGCACCGCCTCCTCGATGCGCGCCTTGTGCGGCGAGGCCGGGGTGGGCAGCTCGACGCGCACCCGGAAGCCTCCGCCGTCCAGAAGCTCCGGGTGCTTGAGATACCCCAGCTCGGACATCGGCTGGCCGGACGAGGGGTCCTTGAGGTCTTTCAGGGCTGAGAGAACCTGCTCCGCGGTGACTGCCATAGGGCGCCGGAATGTGCGCGGCGCAGCGAGTCAAGTCAAGGTGAGTGAAGCAGCGGGCGCCCAGGGCGATGCCGGGTCCGCTTGCCATTGTCGAGGACCAGCGCCCCGTTGACCACCACGTACGGGATGCCCTCCGGGTAGGCCATGGGCTTCTCGAACGTGGCGGTGTCACGCACCGTGGCCGGGTCGAACGCCACCAGATCCGCCTTCATCCCGGTCCGGATGAGCCCCCGATCCTGGAGCTTCAGCCTGCGGGCCGGGAGGGAGGTCATCTTCCGCACGGCCTCCTCCACCGTGAAGATCTGCGTGTCGCGCGCGTAGTGGCCGAGGATGCGCGCGGTGGTCGCGAACGCGCGCGGATGGGCGCTGCCTTCGGCGGCGAAGGGACCGTCGATCGCCATCGCGCCGTAGTCCGTGTCCATCGCCACCCAGGGCTGCGCCAGCCCGAGCTGGACGTCCGCCTCGCTCATCCCAAAGCGCGCCACGCCCGTGTTTCCGCGGTCCATCGCCACCAGGTCCAGCAGCGCCTCCGCGGCTGGCTTGCCCAGCTCCGCGGCCGCGGCGTCGAGCCGCTTGCCCACCAGCCTCTTCACGTCGGGATTCACGGCCGAGAGGAGCAGGATGTCCTCGGGGTGGAACTCCTGCTCGATCTCCCGGATCATCCGGGCGCGCTGCGCGGGGTCCTGGATGCGCGCGACCATCGCGTCCACCCCGCCCTCGTGCGCCCAGTCGGGGACGGTGGCGTCCAGCCCGTTGGCGCTGGCGATCCACGGGTACATGTCCGCGGTCACGTCGAGGCCGGAAGCCCGCGCGCCCTCGATCTTGCGGACCACCTCGTTCATCCGCCCCCAGTTGCCCCGCCCCGCCACCTTGAGGTGCCAGATCTCCACCGGGATCTTCGCTTCCCGCCCGATGGTGAAGGCCTCGTCGAGCGCCTCCCCGATCCTCTTGCTCTCCCCGCGGATGTGGCTCGCGTAGATGCCGCCGTATCTCCCCGCCACCTTCGCCAGCGCGATCAGCTCCGGCGTCCGGGCGAAGCTCCCCGGCTGGTAGATGAGCCCGGTAGAGAGCCCGAAGGCCCCCTGGCGCATGGCGGTCTCCACCAGCTTCGCCATCTGCGCCAGCTGCTGCGCGTCCGGCTGGACGTCCTTGAACCCGAGCACCACCCCCCGTACCTGCGCGGCGCCCACCAGCACCGCCTCGTTGATGCTGGGCCGCGCGCTCCGCAACCGGCGGAAGTAGCCGGACAGGTCCGTCCAATCGATCTTCAGCTTGTACTTGCGCAGCCAAGGCTCCGACTCGTGGATCCAGGCCTGGTTCATCGGCGCGGGAGAGATCCCTTCGCCGGTCAGCTCGGTGGTGATGCCTTGGCGGATCTTCGATTCCTGGCGGGGATCGATGAGCGCGTTCAGCTCGCTCTGGCCCAGCATGTCGATGAATCCTGGCGCGAGCAGAAGCCCGCTTAGATCGATGCGCCGCTTCGCCTTCGCGCGAGAGAGATCGCCCACCGCCGCGATGGTGTCGCCTCGGACCCCGACGTCCGCGCGGAACCAGGGCGCCCCGGTGCCGTCGATCACCCGGCCCCCGGAGAGGATCAGATCGAAGACCGCCGCGCAGAGCAGTGCGATCATGCCTGCGGTGCCACCACCACCACGCCTTCTTCCCCCTCGGCCCCGTCCACCACCGCGCGTACGGGCAAGGCCTGGCGGGCGATGGTCGCCAGCTCCAGCAGCGAACCGGTCACCTCGCTGGTGGTGTAGTGGCAGCTCGGCGGCGTACCGGCCCGGGCCCCCAGCCCCCCCGCGCAGAGGAACGAGGGAAGCAGGAGCCGCTCCGCCATGGTCGCGTCCAGGGCGCCGCGGCGCTCGAGGAACCTGGACAGCCGCTCCGCCAGCCGGTCGCCCTGCTCGGGCGCGACCAGCGCCGGGGCCTGCCCCAGCGCGGAGACCGTGACCACGCTGTGCTCGAACTCGGCGGTCGCGGTGATCGCCCAGCGGCTTCGCGCCGCGGAGGACGCGGCGAGCGGCAGCGGCACGCGCTCCGCCTCGGCGATCACCCCGCGCCGCCGCATCGCACGCACCACTTGCTGCGCCGCCTCCAGGGCGGCCTCGTGCCTGCCGCCCCCGACGGCCGCCACCACCGTGACCTGCCGCAAGAGGCCCCGGTGCACCGCGCGCAGGGGCGTCAGTGCCGGAGCAGGATCGAGGGTGGCCACGATCTCGCCATCCTCGGTGCCGAAGCCCGCCTGGGTGAGCTCCAGGGCCATCTTGAGCCCGAACTGCGCGGCGAAGGGCGCCCATCCCAAGCGGAGATCGTGGAACGTCGGCAGGTCGTCGCTGTGGTTCGGCCCGCGCAGGCGGATCTCGCTGGGCTTGCCGAGCAGCGCCAGCGGCCAGGACAGCGTCCAGAGGGCACGCGCCACCGCTCCCGGATGGGGCAACTCCAGCACGTGCACGCCGGCGCGCGGGTGCGGCAGAGTCAGCTCGACGTCCCCGGTTCCGCAGAGCTGCTCGCGCGCCGGCTCGGGATCGCCGCCGAGCTTCACCGCCGCGAGGGCGAGCGCCAGATCGCCCCCTTGCAGAGGGGCCCGCAGGCGCAAGGGCACACCGGTCGCGAGCGCGAGCCCGATCGCGCCGTCGAGCACGGGCTGAGCTGGAGGATCGCCGAGCTGCACCAGCGGACTGGGCATCTGCGCCGACTCTATCGCGCCCGGCGCATTGGACAAGCCGTCAGACCGGGCGGCCGTCGATCAGCACCCTGCGCAGGCCCGCGGCGCGCGCCGCCGCGACCGCCGCGGCCACCTCCGCGCCGGTAACGCCGCGCGCGACGACAGGAAATCGGGACGCCCGATACACCGGCCGGTACTGTGACAGGACGTTGACACAGATCCCGGTGGAAACCCCGGCAATCAGCGGCATCAGCTTCTCCGGAGCCGCCACTCCTGCGGGAAGCACCAGGTGGCGCACGATCACGTCCGCCTGCCGGTGCATCTCCCGCAACGAATCGCGCAGCGCGCCGGTGTACCGCTTGCAGCCGGACAGCTCGAGCGCGGCGGCGTCGTCCCCGTACTTGGCGTCCGGCAGGTAGACGTCCACAACGCCGTCGAGGAGCTGGAGCGCTTCCAGGCTCTCGTACCCTCCGCAGTTCCACACCACCGGCAGCGAGAACCCGTGCTCCGCCGCCACGGCCAGGCCGTCGAGCAGCGCCGGCAGGACGTGCGTGGGGGTGACGAAGTTCGCGTTGGAGGCGCCCCGCTTCTCCAGATCCAGGAGCAGCGCCGCCAGCTGCGCGGTCGAGACGTCGGACGCGAGGCGCCCCTCGATGGAGAACTGCCAGGTCTCGCAGGTCTGGCAGGACAGGTTGCACCCCGCGATCAGCACCACTCCGGAGGGAACGAGCTGCGGCTCCTCTCCGTGGTGGATCCCGGCTCCGGCCAGACGGATCCCGTCCCCTTCCCGGCAGGTCCCGGCGGGTCCCCGCGTGCGGTCGACCAGGCAGCGGTGGGCGCAGAGATCGCACCGGGCGTAACGCTTCCGCGCCTCGGCTGCGCGCTCCTTCAGCTTGCGCCAGGACAACCTCACACCGGCTTCACCTGCCCGCGCGGGACCACCAGCAGGGCGCCGCCGGAGACGCAGAGATCCTGGCCAATCAGATGCGACGACGCCTCGCTGGCGAGGAAGAGCGCGGCGTTGACGACGTCGTCCACCTCGGCCACGCGCCGGTTCGGGATGGTCGGGATCAGCGCTGCTCCCATGCGTCGCAGGGCCTCCTCGGCCATGGGCGTTCGCACCCACCCGGGCGAGATCAGATTGACGCGAACTTGCGGCGCGAGCTCCTGCGCGATCGACATCATCATCGACTGGAGGGCGCCCTTCGATGCGGCATAGTGCGAGTGGCCCGGTTCCCCGCGCTGCCCCGCGGTGCTGCCGATGAGCACCACGTTCCGCAGTCCTCGGGGCAACAGCTCGCGGACCAGATAGAAGGCGGAGAAGGTATTGACGCGAAACATCTCTTCCAGCGCGGCAGCCGTCAGCGAGGCGATGGGACCGGCGTTGTAGATGCCCGCCGAATGAACCAGCACCTCGACCTTTTCCAGCTGTCCGCCGGCGAGCCCGGCCAGCTGCTTGCAGCCGTCTTCAGTCGACAGGTCGGCTTTCAGCTCGACCGTGCCACGCGGTCCCTTCTGGGTGCGGCCCTGCGCGGCGACGCGCATTCCCTGCTTGACGAACGCCTCCGCGATCCCGCGGCCGATGCCACTGGAGGCGCCGGTGACCAGGGCCGTCCGGCCAGAGAGGTCCGGGTAGCTCGGGAACATTGCCCCTTCTTCGCACACATGCTCAAGAGAGCGAAATGCTCGCCGCCCTGATCATCTTCGTCGCGACCTATCTGTTCCTCGCCGGAGCGGAGATTCCCTTCCTCAAGCTCGACCGGCCCGGGGGCGCGGTCGCCGGGGCGGTGGCGATGGTCGCCTTCGGAGTGCTCACGCCCGAGCAGGTGTACCGCGACGCCATCTCCTGGGACACCCTCGTGCTCCTCCTCGGAATGATGGTGATCACCAGCGTGATGGCCCGGGCAGGCATCTTCCGCTGGGTCTCATGGGTCGCGCTGCGGCGGGCGCACGGCCCGCGCGCGCTGCTCGCCGCGCTCGTGCTGGTCTCCGCCGCGCTCTCGGCGCTCCTGGTCAACGACACGGTCTGCGTGATGTGCACGCCGCTGGTGATCGCCCTGGTCGAGGCTGCCGGGCTCCCCGCTCTCCCCTATCTGCTTGGGCTGGCGTTTGCGTCCAACGCCGGCTCGGTGGCGACGCTCACCGGCAATCCGCAGAACATGCTGATCGGCACGCTGAGCGGGATCAGTTATCTAAAATTCAGCAAAGCGCTCTTGCTGCCGGCGCTGCTCGCCACCCTGGCCGTCCTCGGCGTCCTCTTGATCGCCTTTCGCCACGAGCTCTCCTGGAAACGGCTCACGGTCGCGGTCGTGCCGCCCCCGCTCGACCGCAAGCTCGCGCTCCTTTGCGCCGCCGGCCTCGCCTTCGTGCTGGCCGGCTTCCTGCTCGGCTACAGCCTCGCCTGGACCGCGATGACTGGCGCGGCCCTGCTCCTCGCCTTCTCGCGCCAGCCGCCGAAGGAGATGTTCGCGCAGGTCGACGGGACGCTCTTGCTTTTCTTCGCCGGCCTGTTCGTGGTCACGCACGGGGTAGCGCAGGCCGGCCTCGCCGAGCGGATCCACGCCGCCCTGGCGCCGCTCTTCGGCGATAACGCAACGCAGCAGACCCTGCGATTCGGCCTGTTCACGGTCGGCGCCTGCCAGCTCGTCAGCAACGTGCCCTTCGTGCTGCTCGCGGCCCACTGGGTGCCGAAGCTGGCCGATCCACACCTCGCCTGGCTCTCCCTGGCCCTGGTCTCGACCCTGGCCGGAAACCTCACACCGGTGGCTTCGGTCGCCAACCTGATCGTGCTCGAACTGGCTGGAAGCAAAGGGAAAATACCGTTTCTCAGGTTTCTCGGGCTGGGGGCGTTATGCACGTTCATCCCCCTGGGATTGGGGCTCGCTTGCCTGCTCTTGGAGCGTTCGTGGCGCTGACGTGAAATACTCCCTTCCTTCCGCCGTAGAACCGCCCGTGGACACGGCCCTCTCGTTGCCCTTGCCCTTTGCGCCTTCCACCGAGTTGGTCCGCCCCGGTTGCCCCTCCGACGAGGCCGAATGGGCGCGCTCGGCCGCGGGCGGAGACAAGGCCGCCTTCGCGCGGCTGGTGGAGAAGCACAAGCAGGCCGTGTACGGCCTCTGCTACCGACTGGTGGGTGGCGGCGAAGAGGCGCGCGACGCCGCTCAGGAAGCGTTCGTGCGCGCCTACACCGGCATCCGCGACTTCGATCCGCGGCAGCCGTTCGCGGCCTGGGTCCTGCGGATCGCCCGCAACCACTGCATCGATCTCCTCCGCCGGCGAAGGCCGACGCTGGCGCTCGCGGCGGAGAGCCGGAGCGACGACGGACCCGAGACCGGCGTCGCTCCGGAGCTGCCCGATCACTTCGCCGTCAGCGGCGAGCAGCGGGTCCAGGAAGAGGAAGCCCAGCGCGACCTCGATCGCGCCGTGGCCGGCCTGCCGCCGCGCTACCGCGAGGTGATCGCCCTCTTCCACATCCAGCACAAGAGCTACGCCGAGATCGCCGAGACGATGCGCGTCCCGATCGGCACCGTCATGACCTGGCTGCACCGCGCCCGCAAGGAGCTGAAGACGCGGCTGTCGGAGCACTTTTCATGAGCCACCTGACCGACACCCAGCTCCAGTCGCTCGCCGACGGGACGCTCCGCGGCCCGGAAGGCCTGGCCGCCCGCGAGCACTGCGACGGATGCGCCGGGTGCGGCGCCGAGCTGTCCATCTACTCCGCCCTCAACGGCCGGCTCGCCACGCTGCGGGACCCGGAGCCCCCGTCCGACTTCACCGCCACCGTCCTCGCCGCGGTGCAGGTGCGCGAGGCGCAGCTGGTCACGCGCCGGCACACGCTGCTCGCCGCGATCCCGGCGTTCGCCCTCGCCCTCTTCGCCATCGTCGGGTGGGCCCTGAACACGCAGGTCAACCAGCTGATCGACGGCGTCTCCGTCCTGCGCACCGTCTGGAGCGCGATGGGCCCGGTCTTCACGGCCGTGCGCGTTCCGCTCGGAATCGGCGCCTTCCTGTTCCTCGCCCTGGTGCTGACCGCGCTCTCGCGCACCCTCAAGCCGGCCTACGCGCGCCTCACCGCGGGGTCCTGATCCATGATCGGCGTGATCCTCAGTCTCCTTCTGGCCCAGAGCGGCTTCTTCCTCGAGCATCTCGGCGACCACGGCGCCGTGGCCCGGATGTTCGGAGGTTTCGCGGACCGCGTGATCACCGTCCGGATCACCAGCGGCGACGACGAGGGCTCCGCGGAGACGGACACCGACGTCGACGTGGACGAGGACGACGAGGCCGTCGACGAAGGGGCCGCCCAGGCCTTGCCGCCGGTCCCGCCTGCCCCGCCGGCGCCACCCGCGCCACCCGCTCCTCCCACCCGGGTGCGGAAGTACCAGGTCCAGGTGGATCGCTCCCTGCCTCACTTCACCGAGAAGGCGAAGAACGTCCCCACCGCCGAGGTGCTGCACCGCATCGCCCGGACCGCCGGCTGGTCCATGACGCTGGTCGGGGCGCCCAAGGAGCGGATCGACGTCGACGTGAAGGACGTGGACCCGCGCGAGGCGCTGCGCCAGGTGCTCAAGCAGAGCGGCGCCATGGGCGTCCTCAAGAACGACAAGCTGGTGGTGGTGGCGACGCCGGACTCGCAGGGCGCGGCCGGGATGCTGATCGAGAAGACGTCCTCTTCCCGCCGCAACGGTGTGCGGGTGATGCAGGGATCTTCCCGGCGGGGCCACGGCGAGATCGTGCGCGTGTTCCAGGGCGACATCACCGTGAGCGAGGGCCAGAACGTCCAGGGCGACGTGGTCTGCGTGGGCGGCTCGATCGAGCTGGAGACGGGCAGCGTGGTCCAGGGCGACGCGGTGGCCGTGGGCGGCAGCGTCCGCGTCAACCAGGGCGCCCTGGTGATGGGCCAGGCCGTCGCGGTGCTGGGCTCGGTCGACGTGGAGCGCGGCGGCCAGGTGATGGGCGAACCGGTGTCGGTCGGGCTCGGGAAGTGGACCGCCCGATCGAAGCACCGCGGGTGGCTGACCCGGCTCGGCCCGTTCGGGCTCTTCCCCACCGTCGCGCTGTTCGCCCTGATATACCTGATCGGCCTTTTGGTGCTGCGGATGTGGCCCGATCGCGTGCGCAATGTCGGCTTCTCTCTCTTCGAGAACCCGGTGCGCAGCTTCACGGTGGGCTTCCTCTGCTGGCTGCTCCTGCTCCCCCTGGTGGTGCTGCTCGCCATCAGCCTGGTCGGCATTCCGCTGATCCCGCTCTTGCCGGTGATCATCTTCCTCAGCATCGTGATCGGCCTGTCGTCGATCGCGCTGCGGATCGGCGAGGCGCTTCCGGCCGGTCCAGGGCAGCGGTTCGTGCCGCCCGCTGCGCTGGGCATGGGCATGGTGGTGCTGCTCCTGGTTGCGTTCGTCCCCTGGCTGGGGATTTCCATCCTCGCCCTGCTCCAGTTCTTCGCTCTGGGCGCCTCGGTGAGCTCCCGCTTCGGGCGCGCCCTGCCGCCGCATCGCCCGGAAAGTAATCCTTAGCCCGCCGCGACCGATCTGGAGCGGCGGGAGGTCGCGAGAAGGCCCTTCCACCTCCCGCGACGCAGCCCGCTCCCAGCCCTGTGCGGCAGGTCTCGCCCCTGAGGAGCGACGCGGCCTGCGCCGCGCCGTTCGACGCGCCTTCTGCCCGGGAGAAGTTGCGCGCCGCGACCGGCGAGCTCAAGGTCGGCGTGCTGGCGGGGCTGAAGGATGCCGACGAGGACAACGTCGCCTGGATCCGGAAGCTGACGGCGGAGCTGAAGCGCCGAGGCGCCGACGTGATCGTCGTGGCCGGCGACCTGGGCGACAACCCGGACGAGCAGGAGACGCTGCTCGGGGTGGTGTCGGACACCGGCCTTCCGGTGCTGGTGGTGGCCGGCAACCGCGAAGTGCGCTCGGATCTGGACGCGGCGGAAGCCGAAGTGCGCAAGAAAGGCGGCCGCATCGTCGATCTCTCCCGCACCCGCGTCGTCGAGCTGGGAGACGCCACCGTGGTGGGGTTGCCGGGAACGTTCGAGCGCCGCCAGCTGCACGCGGACGGGGCCTGCATCTACGTGCAGCGGGACATCGACGCGGTCGCGGCCGCGCTCGATCGGATCCAGCCGCCCGCCCTGCTGGTGGCGGCGGTCCCCCCGCGCGGGCAGGACGCCAAGGCCCTGGACGTGAGCGAGGGCCAGAACGTGGGCGATCCCCGGCTGTCGCCGCTGTTGCAGAAGGCCCCGTTCGGAATCTTCGGACAGGTCTGGGAGTCGGGCGGCAAGGCCGTGGACGGTCGCGGAGTCCCGATCCCGGCCCGCGTGGAGTCGGAAAGGCTGTATCTGAATCCGGGCGCGGCGGATCGCACGCCCTGGCCGATGTCCGACGGCACCACGGTGGCCGGGCAGGCCGCATTGTTGACCGTCCGCGGGCGCAGGGCATCCTGGGAGCGCATCCGGCCGGCGGAGGAGCAGCGATGAGCGGCAAGCTGGGCGACATCCTCATCTCCCAGGGCGTGATCGATCACGACAAGCTGATCTCCGCGCTCGGCGACCAGCGCGCCTTCGGCGGGAAGCTCGGGCGCACGCTGATCGATCTCGGGTACGTCACCGAGGACGAGCTCTTGTGCGCGCTCTCCGCCCAGCTCGGCCTGGAGTTGGTCGATCTCGACCAGACCGAGGTGCGCGCGGACGCGCTGCGCATCCTGCCGGTGGACGCGTGCGAGCGCTACGGAGTCTTCCCGGTGCGGGTCGATCCGGTGGAGAAGGTCCTCCAGGTGGCGACCGCCGAGCCGGACCGGCAGACGCTAGAGGAGGTCGCGCGGGTCGCGCAGTACACGCTGGAGCCGATGTTGGCCTCGATGGGCAGCATCGATCGCGCGATTCGGCGGTACTACTTCGGTGAGCACGGCGCGGTCCCGGGCGACTACCGGCTGGGCGCGCCGGGCCCGCGCTCGGTCCCGAACCGCTCCGCGGAGGCGGCCTTTCCGGACCTCACCCTGGACCCCGAGTCCTACGCCGCCGAGGCCGTGGCACCGGCCGGAAAGGCCCCGGACGCGGTGCAGGAGCTGAAGACGCTGATCATCCGGCTGGAGCGCACCGTGAACGCGCAGAGCCGGGCCTTTCGCGCGCTGGTGGACCTCTTGCAGCAGAAGGGCGTGGTGCGGCGCGGAGAGCTGGGACAGCGCACCTCGAGGAAGTGACTGTTTCCGTCTCAAAGCGCAGGCCCTGAGCCGCCTTCGGCGGCGGGAACAGCCAAAAAGCGTAAGCCCTAAGCCGCCTTCGGCGGCCGGGCTTAGACGAAGCTCATCCCGTCGTGCCCCTCGCCCAGCCCCTGGAGGATCGCCTCCACGGCGCTCTTGCGCTGCTCGGTGAGCTCGCTCACCAGCGCGAGGATCTGCGGGTGCGTCACCACCAGCTCCTGGAAGTTGTCGCGCGCCAGGCGCAGGAGGATGGCGTTGGTCTGCGCGCCCACGGTGGCGCTGGCGGGCTGACGCGTGAGCAGCGACATCTCCCCGAAGATCTCCCCCTCCTTGAGCAGGGCGATCTCGCGCTGCTGCACGGTCACCTGCATCACGCCGTGCAGCACCACGTAGAGCCCGTCGGAGCTCTTGCCCTCCGCGATCACCTTCTCGCCCGGAGCGGCCTGGCGCATGCGGAACTTCTCCACGATCCCCTTGCGCTGCGAAGGATCGAAGTCCTTGAACAGCGGCGAGATGGCCATCACGTTGTTGAGCAGCCGCTGCCGGTAGAAGTTCTTCAGCGAGGAGATGACCTGTGGATAGCGGGTGGCCAGCTCGCGGAGCACGCTGTCGGTCACCTCGAGGATCTCGGTGTCCTCCTCGGCGATCACGTGGGCCGTCCGCGGGGCGCCCGAGAGCAGCGCCATTTCTCCGAAGAACGCTCCTTCGCCCAGATGGGCGAGGGTGATCTCGTTGCCGTCCGCTCCCGACTTGTAGATGCGGACCTTGCCTTCGACGATGATGAAGAAGCTGCGCCCGGGATCGCCCTCCCGGATGATCACCTGTCCGGCGGCGTGCCGGTGGTAGCCGAGCCGGTTCACCAGGGCCACGAACGCGTCCTGCGACAAGTCGTCGAAGAGCGGCACCTTCTTCGCCACCACCTTCACCGGACGGCCGCCGTCCGCCGGCGCGATGTTTCCGAACGCCCGGTCCACTTCGTCGTCGTTCCCGGCTGCGGCCGGGGAGGAGCGCGCCGCCGCGGCCTCCTCGTCGGCGCTGATGGAGAGGAGCTCGACCTCCTCCTCGGCTCCGCCCGAGAGCAGATCCGCGATCGGTCCTCCCTGCCGTCCGAACTCCTCCCCGGAGATGACCTCGCCGTCCTGCTCCGCGGCGACCAGATCCTCGGGCTCGGGCGAGAGGATCGCGTCGTCCGGGAGCGGCTCCGGCTCGGCGGCGGGGACGACCGGGTCGAGCGCCAGCTCGTCGGCGCCAGTCCGAATCTCCGGCGGAGGAGGCGTGATCACCGGCTTGGCGGAGGCAGGCCGGGGAGGCGCCGGAAGCGGCGGATCCAGCTCCAGCTCGATCTCCTTCCTGCTGGAGTCGTCCGGCTTGGCCCGCTTGTTCCTGGGCGGTTCCTTCCGGCTCTTCGGCTTCGAGGGTTTGCCGTCGTCGAGCTCGAGCGGCTCGTCGTCGTTGGCGGGAGGCAGCTCGATCTCCGTAGGGTCGGCCGCGCTGGTCTCCGACTCCACGGGGGCCGGTCGTTCCGGTGTCGCGACCGCCGCTGCTGGACGCGACTTCAGGCTCACCCGTGCCAAGGGGACCTTGCCCATCCGGCGCTCGTTCATCTCCGCCAGCTGCTTCTGCGCCTGCGCGTTGCGCGGGTCGAACTCCAGGATGATCTTCACCGCGCCGATCGCCTTGATGAGCTGGCCCTCGTTCGCGTAGAAGCTCGCCACGTGCTGGTACGCCTCGATCGCTTTCTCGGGCTGTTCCAGCCGCCGGTAGGTGTCGCCGAGCCTGAGCCGCTGGGCCATGTCCTTCGGCTCGGCCGCGACCAGCTGCTCGAGGACCTCGGCCGCCTTGTCCCACCTGGATTTCTTCAGGTGTTCCGCGGCCTCGTCCTTCAGCTTCCGCGGGTCGGGCTGGGCGCTCTTGCTCACGCCTCTTTGTAACCTCGCTGTCGGGTCCTGTCTGCTTAGCGGC
>WNFK01229964.1_pt2 | contig 12793 bp, 14 predicted proteins | sample 5400281 | NCBI WGS metagenome assembly WNFK01 (sample SAMN13153350, study PRJNA577476) | soil metagenome | isolation source: 20 cm soil on Douglas fir-dominated hillslope | place: USA:California | collected 2013-09-17
CGGCCGGAATCATCGCGTTCGCTGTCGGCGCGATGGCGCGATTCCAGAGTTTTTCTCAGATCGGCGGCGTGATCGCGACCGTAACCTCGGCCATCTTTCTGTTTGCGATCGCTGCGATGAATTTGCTGATACTGCGTTCGGTTTGGCAGCGCTTCGAGACGGTCCGCAAGGGAGGCAAGTACTCGCCTGATGATCTCGATGTTCTCTTGGGCGGGCGCGGTCCGCTGTCACGGCTGTTTCGGCCGCTATTTGCCTTGATTCGCCACAGCTGGCAGATGGCGCCGCTCGGCTTCCTTTTCGGTTTAGGTTTCGACACAGCCACCGAGGTGACGCTGCTCGGGCTCGCGGGCGCCCAGGCGGCGCATGGTGTTTCGATCGCTGCCATCTTGGTGTTTCCCGCACTGTTCGCGGCGGGCATGGCCCTGGTCGACACGACCGACGGCGTGTTGATGCTCGGTGCGTATCAATGGGCGTTCGTGAAGCCGATCCGGAAGCTTTACTACAACATGACGATCACGGCCGTCTCCGCGCTGGTGGCGATCATCATAGGCGGCATCGAGACGATCGCATTGATTGCCCACAAGCTGGAATTGACCGGCGGCGGCTGGAGGATCGCGAGTTCTCTTGCCGGGCATTTCAATGCGTTCGGCTTTGCAATCATTGCAGTGTTTGCGTTGGCATGGACTGCTTCCTATTTCATCTACCACTGGAAGCGATTCGACGAGATCGAAGTCGTCAATGACGGCAGGAGTGATGACTCAGCCGGGGGATTATGATGTTGAACCCGATCAACTGCGGGTCATCGCTCGCAGCGTCGGTGTTCCACCGTGGTCGCGTGATGCGGGCAGCGGCGCTGTGTGCGGCCGTGTGGTGTTGTGAAGCGCGCGCCGAACCGGCCGCATCGGCGGATACCGGGGTTCTGCAGGATATCGTGGTGACGGCGGAGCGGCTAAAACTGATCGGTATCGCAACCACCGCGAGCGAAGGGGTGGTGGTCAACGATGAGTTAGCTCTCGCACCTGCGTACCGGCCCGGCCAATTGCTGGAGTCCGTGCCGGGATTGGACGTCACGTCGCACAGTGGCGAGGGTAAGGCCAATCAGTACTTGATGCGGGGCTACAACCTGGATCACGGCACCGACCTGGCGATTTACGTCGACGACATGCCTGTCAATGAACCGACGCATGCACACGGTCAGGGTTACGCGGACGTGAACTTCCTGATCCCGGAACTGGCGACCAATATTCGCTACAGCAAGGGCACCTATTACGCAAGCGAAGGCGACTTCGCGTCGGTGGGTGCCGTGCATCTCAACTATGTGAATTCGCTCGATGATCAGATCGCGCTCACCGCCGGCACCTTGGGGTTTCAGCGGCTGTTTACCGCGGCATCGCAGTCGGTGGGCGAAGGTAGTCTGCTCGGCGCCCTCGATCTGCAGCACTACGACGGTCCTTGGAGCAATCCCGACGATCAGCGCAAGATCGACGCGGTGTTGCGCTACAGCGGCGGCGACGATTACCACGGTTTCTCAGTGACGGGAATGTTTTATCACGGGCTATGGAACAGCACTACAGACCAGCCGGTGCGCGCCATCGTCAGGGGATTGGTCGATCGCTTTGGATCGCTCGACCCTTCCGACGGCGGGCAGGCGCAGCGAGCGAGCGTGTCGGCGCGATTCTCTACAGGCATGGGCGGGGGGCAACTGGCCGTTAACGGGTACATGATCAATAACCAGCTGACGCTTTGGAACAACTTTACCCACTTTCTGACGGACCCGGTCAACGGCGACCAAGAGGACCAGCACGAGGATCGCATCACGGTCGGCGGCGGCGTCAATTTCACGCGCACCGATGAAATAGCTGGTTTGCGCAACGAATGGTTGGCCGGTCTATCCACACGCTTCGACTTCAACGACGTCTCGCGGGTGCCGACGCTGAACCGGGTGACCTTGCCGGCGAGCGCGGATCCGCGCGACGTTTTCGAGCAGGATCGAGTGCACTTGAGCGACGTCGCCGTCTATGCTCAGGCGACCACCCATTGGCGCTCCGGGTTGCGCAGCGTAGTGGGTTTGCGCGAGGACAGCATTCAAGGCGGCGACCGCGGCACCAACGCGGGCCGTGCAAGCGCTTCCTTGTTCCAGCCCAAGGCGAGCCTCATCGTGACACCGTCAGCGACGACGGAATTCTATCTCAGCGCCGGACGAGGTTTTCATAGCGACGATTTGCGCGGCGTCAATCAAGCGGCGATTACCGGCGCGGCGGGCGCACCGCTCATCGCGCGCCAGGACGGAGAGGAGATCGGCGTACGCCAGGTGGTGGGCCGCCGGCTGGCGATCACCATGGCGCTGGCGGCGCGGATTCGAACTCAACGTCACCTATCAGGCCACGGCGTGGCTGGAGCTGTACGGTAGCTATTCGGCGGATCATGCGCGATTCAAGACGCCGTTCGACGATGGTACGGGACACGTCGGGCAATACTTGCCGAACGCGCCGTCCGCGACCGGATCGTTCGCTGCTTACGTCAAGAATCTGGGCGCGTGGAGCGGTGGTTTGCAATACCGCTATCTCGGCGCCTATCCCCTGTCCTCGGACGGCGCCGTTCGCGGATCCGGCTATGGCGAGTGGAACGGCGATATTCGCTACGGGTTCAGGGACGGCTGGCAGCTCGCGCTCGGGGTCTACAACATCACGAACAAGAGGGCCAACGCCGCGGAGTTTTGGTATGTCGATCGCCTTCCCGGCGAGCCGGCAGGGGGTACGGCCGACATTCACATTCATCCGTTGGAGCCCACTTCGGCGCGCCTGACGCTTTCAAAGACTCTTTAGGCGCCCATCCCGGATATCGCCGGTTAGCGTCGGGCGCGACGGGAGCTGCTAACGAGTCTGAACGAACGGCTCTGAGGTGATGTGTCCGTCGAAATCGGTCCACACGTGCTGCGCGAAATCGTACAGCTTGCAGCGCCGCACGGTATTCCAGTAGTAACGCCAGGTAAACACCTCGGAATTCAGCCGCTCGTCGAGGGTGGCGGTGAGGCGCGCCTGAGCCTCTTTGAGGCGATAGAGCGGAATTCCCATGTTTACGTGGTGGGCGCCGTGCTCGAGAATGTAGTGGATCAAACCGTCGAGCGGGCGCATGAGCTTGATATGCACCGTGGTCGTTGCGTAGCCCGCGTTCGCCGACCACTCGTCGCGCCGCTCGTACCAGGCGACGCGGGGATGCGTGTGCTGCACGTATATGACGAAGCCCATCAAGCAATTCCAAAGGAAGAACGGCACCACGAATCCGAATACCAGCAGCGATCCGATCGACCTGCCGGTGTAGACGCCCCAGACGACCAAGCCGCCCACCCAAACGACGCCGAAGGCGGACACCAACAGGCTGTCCCAGGTGTAGCTGATGCGTCGAGTGGACACATGCTTGCGTCCCGGGAAGAAGAGTTTCTTCCACCACATCTCGATCATGTAGTACACGCCTTGACCGACGAGGCGAATAGGGCGTCCAAACGTAGTCGCGGCCCTTGAGATTGGTGAAGCCGTGGTGCGCGAGGTTATGACCGATCTCCCACAGGCTGTAGGGCGTCAGCGACGGCAAGAACGCAATTCTACCGATCCATTTGTTGAGCGTCTTGTTGGGCGTGTAGGAGCCATGGCAGGCATCGTGACCGATCACGAACAGACGGGCGATCCAGAGAGCCGCCACGAGCGATGCGAATACCTTCACCCACCAGGTTTCCACGAACAGCAGACTGGCGATCGATACGCCCAGCACCAGCCAGTCCAGCAAAAACCAAATAATCGGGGTGGCGACGCCGCGCTCGATCGTGAACGGCTGCAGCAATTTTTGAAGCTTGAAGCGCGACTTATCGGGAGAGGATGCCGCTTCGGATTCAGCTTCAACTTCGGGTTCAGGTGTGGGAGGCTTTTGCATCAGAAACTCCGGTCTTCACCTAGATACTAAGAATCGCACGGTCGATAGGTAACTCCCAATTATACGCCTGTTCAGGCGATTGGCACGGAAATGCGTCTCGCCGCGATCAGGCAGTTTCGGCATCTGGCCAGAGGAGAACCCCTAAGTGCTCGCAGGCCTCGATGAGGGCCGTGGCGGCCTCTCGGGTACTTGCATCGAGCCGCCGATCGTGAGTCAGGAGCCAGGTGAGCCGAGCTCGCCGCGAACGGGCGGAAGGCTCGCTGTCGAAAAGCGCCGGGAAAAGCCCCAAGGCGTCGACGAATTCACGCATTGCCGCAGTGGATGGGGCGTTTGGCGCCGGGGTCAGGAGCAGCTTGAGCCAGGTCACACAGCGCTTGGCGAGCCCGGCGCGCGTGATTCCAAGGCTGGTGCGGCGTCGCGACTCTCCGTCCGCCAGGGAGTCGGCGAGATTGCGGTAGCGTTCGACCGCTGACTCGTCCGCCGGCAAGGCCGGACTGGCGTCGGACAACACCGATCGCAACAAATCGGCAAGCAATAGAGACAGCGACTCGGCCAAGAATCGCTGGCACTGTTCCGTATCCGGGCGTGCCAATTGTTCCCAAGACAGAGGACCACCAATTCGTCTGGCGTTCGGTGACTTTGACATGTCTCCCAGTGTAGCTGCTCCGCTGCTCATCGCAACTATGTCAAAATGCGACCGACATCACTGACTCGCTAAATATCCGCAAAAACCCGCGTGCCGGCCTTTTGGCGCGCGTCCGGCCGCCGACCCACCGGAAAAATTTAATCTAAATGGAAGATTCACCGGAACCCAGATCTCAACTCGTTGCCGAGAAGTGCGTGTCCTTAGGGCCGGGCATCCGCCGGATCGTGGCCGGCAACGCGGGCTTGATGACGGGACCCGGCACCAACACCTATCTCTTCGGAATGCGCGAGGTCGCGATACTCGATCCGGGGCCCGACGATGCGCGGCACTTGGAAGCCATTCTGGAGGCGGCCGGCTCCGCCATTCGGTGGATCATCGTGACCCACACACACCCGGATCATTCGCCGCTTGCCAGCCGGCTGGCCAGGCTCACCGGGGCGAAAGTCTTGGGATTGCCGCCCCCCGGCGACGGTCGACAAGACGCGACCTTCGCGCCCCACCATATGCCCGTTGACGGCGAACGCCTGTCGGCGGGCGAGTGTGAGTTGATCGCCATCCACACGCCCGGACACGCATCCAATTGCGTGTGCTACTTGCTGGAACGCGAACGGCTGCTGTTCACCGGCGATCATGTGCTCGAGGGCGTGTCGCCGGTGATTCTGCCGCCGGACGGCGACATGTCGGCGTATTTGCACTCCCTGGACAAACTGCACTCCCATGACTTCGAGCGCATCGCCCCCGGACACGGGGGCGTGATGGAGCGCGGCAAGGAAATCCTGGCCGCGTTGCGCGCGCATCGCCTGGCACGCGAGGAGAAAGTCTTGGGCAGCCTGCGCCGGCTGGCCGCCGCCACCCTCGATGAGCTTACTCCGGTGGTTTACGACGACGTGGCGGCCGAGCGGCACCGCTGGGCGCGCCTGACTTTGGAAGCACATTTGATCAAGCTGGCACGGGAGCACCGCGCCGCCGAACGCGACGGTCTCTGGCGGCTCACATGACCGAGCGGCTGGCGATGTTGCTGCACGCAGTGAGCGTGCGGCGCGGCGACAAATGGGTTTTGCGTGACATCTCCTGGACTCTGCGGCCGGGGGAGCGCTGGGCCCTGGTGGGCGACAACGGCGCCGGCAAGACGCAGCTGCTCAAGCTGCTGAGCGGCGATGTGTGGCCGACTCCCGGCGGCCCGCGCTCGCGCCGACGCGCCAGGCGCAGGCACGAGCGGCCGAGCGGCGCGGCACTCAACAGCGATGGGCGCCATTATCGAGTGGGCCGCCAGCCGGTCGATCTGATCGAAGCCAAGCGCCGCGTTGCCTACGTGGGCGCCGAACTTCAGGACAAATACGCCCGCTACGGTTGGAACCTGCGCGTGCGTGAACTGGTTGCCACCGGACTGCATCGAACGGATCTGCTGCTCTTGCCGGTCACGCCGCCGCAGGCCAAGCGCGTGACTGCCACATTGCGTCTCTGCGGCCTGAGCCGTCATGCGGCCCGTGAATTCCTGTCCCTGTCGTATGGACAGAAGCGTCTTGCCCTATTGGCGCGCGCGCTGGTACAGGATCCTGACTGGCTGCTGTTGGACGAATTCTACAACGGGCTCGACGCGGACTACCGGCAGCGCATCGACGAGGTGCTGGGTGCCGGGGTGCGCCGCGGCCAGTCTTGGGTGGCGACCGCGCATCGGGCGGGCGATGTGCCGCGGGGAACGCGCTGCATGCTGGAACTTGCGGAAGGGCGCGTGCATGCGATCAAACGCATTCGTCCGTCGGACCTGGCGCGTCTCACCGAGCGGGCCCGTGAAAGTCGGCGCCATCCGCCGCGCGCGAGAAGGTCGTCCCGAGCCGGGAAATCGGTGCGGGCCGGGAAACTGCCGCGGGCGGGGAAAGTTGCGGCGTCGAGCGCTCCCGTGCTCCTGCGGTTGTCGCGGGTCAATCTGTACGTCGACTATCGGCCGGTTTTGCACGATCTCGATTGGCAATTGCGGAGAGGCGAGCACTGGGCGATATACGGCGCGAACGGCGCCGGAAAATCCAGCTTTCTCAAACTTCTCTACGGAGATCTGTCGCCGTCGCTGGGCGGACGGATCGAGCGTGCCGGATTTCCCAGTGGAACACCCATAGCGGAGTGGAAGCGATACATCGGCTACGTTTCGCCGGAGCTGCAAACCGACTACGCCGTCAACGTCAGTGTGTTGGACGTGGTGGCGAGCGGCCGGTACGCCAGCATCGGTCTCGTGGATGAGGCAACGGCAGGGGATCGCCGCGCGGCGACATACTGGCTCAGATTCTTCGGCCTCTTGTCGGTCGCCAAGCGTCGGCCGCGGGAGCTCTCGTATGGGCAATTGCGGCGCGCGCTCATCGCGCGCGCGATGGCCGCCGATGCGCGCATCTTGCTGCTGGACGAGCCCCTGACCGGCCTCGATCCCGCGCAACGCGCCATCATGAAACGATTGTTGGAACGCCTGATGAAGCGTCTGACGCTGATCGTCGCCGTGCATCACGCGGAAGACCTGCCGCGCGGCATGACGCACGGCTTGCGTTTACATAACCGGCGCGCGTACCCGTCAGATTCTTATTCTGCGACTTGAGTCTGCGGCAATACTCCGTGCCACCGGCAAGACTGCAATCCCTACGCGTGGAACAGGTGCCTGATTATGTTGCGTGTCACGGGCGTCGCGATGGCCCTTGGGCTTTTCACTCTGGCCGGTTGCGGCCACTCCGGATATGCCGTCCGTTCGGTGCCGAGCATTGCCGCGGACAATGTCGGGAAACCCGTGAGCCGATTGCAGGAAGTGTTCGGTGACCCGCGCAAAATCGACCAGACGCCGACGAAGTGGGTGTATGTCTGGTTTCTTCCCCAGAAGCCGGCCGGCGCGCCGACGGGCTTCCATGGCTGCGAGATGGAAGTCACCGTCGATGCGCGCTCCCAGCGCGTGTGGAGCGCCGGATCCGCGTGGCGGAGCGCTAGGAGGCAGGCTCCCAGGCACTCAATCTGCGAGAACCGTTCCATTCTCGCTACAATACCCGGCCCGAAGCTCCTTCGCTTCGCGTATCCGGAGACTCGCCGTTGTATCTCATTCCGATTCTGTCCATCGCCATCCAAGCCGGCTTGATCGTGCATGTGATCAAGACCGGACGAAATACGCTTTGGATCTGGGCCATCGCCCTGTTGCCGCCCATCGGCCCCATCGCCTATCTGGTGGCAGAGATCTTGCCGGAGTTATTCGGCGGCCGAACCGCGCGCCGCGCCAAATCGGGCGTACAGCGCATCATCGATCCTGACCGTGCGTTGCGCCGCGCGAGTGCCGAGGTGGAGATTTCGGGCAACGTGGATGCGCGCCGCCGGCTCGCTGAAGAACTGCTCGAGCGCAGCCAATACGATGCCGCGATCGACGTCTATCAAGGCGGATTGAAGGGCATTTTTGGACACGATCCGACGTTGTTGCTGGGCTTGGCGCGCGCGTATTGACCCAGCACAATCCCGATTTCAAATCGGCGGATGCGCAATTGTTGTATGCCCGCTCTCTCGAGGCACAGGATGCGCTCGAGGAGGCGGAACGCGCCTATGCAGCGATCGCCCCCGGATATCCCGGCGCTGAAGCGCGTCTACGCTACGGGGTGTTGCTCAAGCGTCGCGGCAAACTCGCGGAGGCGCACCGCGTCCTCAAGGATTTGCTGGATGGCGCCCAACTCGGCCCTGCGCACTACCGCAGGGCGCAGGCTCCGTGGCTGGACCGCGCCAGGCGCGAATTGGGCTAGAATCCGCCTCGCATTCCGCAACCAGGAGGAGTTCCTCATGCACATGGTCCAGCGAGTCAGCCGCTTCGCGTTGATTTCCATGGCGGCGATCATGATGACGGCATGCGCCGGCCAAAAGGAACCTGCGCAGAAACTAATCGGCAATATTGAGTCGACGGTGACTGCGGCCTCGACCGAAGCCGCGAAGTACGTGCCCGATCAGCTGGCCGATGTTCAAAGCAAGCTCGGCGGCCTCAAGGCGTCCTTCGCCAAGCGTGATTACGCCGCAGTGGTGACGGGGGCGCCCGCTGTGTTGAGCGAGGCACAGAATCTGGCGACGGCCGCAGCCGCAAAGAAGGACGCGATCCTGAAGGCGCTGAACGATCAATGGACTGCGCTCGCCGGGGTATTGCCCGCCGAGGTCACCGCAGTGCAAAACCGCATCGACCTTCTGGGCAAGAAATCCAGCAAGAAACTGGCTGCGGGCATCGATCTCGACGCGGCGAAGGCCGGCGTCGGCGATGCGGCCTCGCTGTGGTCCAAGGCGCAGGCGGCGTTTGCCGCGGGCAATCTGGACGAGGCGGTGAGCACTGCGGCAGACGTGAAGACAAAGGTCGAAGCCCTGGCGGCGTCTTTAAAGATGAATCTGACCGCGCCCGCCGCGTCGCGCACTTCGTAGAGGTAGGTGCGCAACCGAGGCGTCGTAGGTTTGCTTTGATGCCCGCGCAGCGAGCAACTAGAGGTCGGGGTCGTTTCGACCCCGTTGAACGTTGCGCGAAGCGCATGAAAATCCGGGGTCGCTTCGACCCCGTAGATTCGGCGCGTAGCGCCTCAAAGAGCCAGGGTGCCTTCGCTGACGATGACGGCGGTGCCGCCGATATGGGCGGCCACCAGCCTGCCCTGATCGACTTCGAGCTTCACGCTCACCTGTCCCGGCCGGTTCATTTGGCGGCCTTGGCGGCCGATGAAGGTCGTTGAGTTTTTTCCGAATTGGCCGAGATCCCATAGGTAGGCGGCCAGCATGGCATGCGCGTTGCCGCTGACCGGATCCTCAGGGATGCCGAGCGCCGGGCAGAACATGCGCGATTCGGTCGACCACTCGTCGGAGCTCCGATTCAGGGCAAAGACAAAAAAACCCTCCGTGCCGAGTTCGCTGCCGAGCGATAGGAGGGTGTCGGTGTTCGGTGCGATGGTGTCCAGTTGCCGCGGGTCGGCGATGGGCACGAGAAGCCGGGTGCTGCCTTTGCGGGCGATTCGCGCCGGCATGACTTCATGCAGCTGAGTTGCCGGCAGACGCAGTGCCTCGGCGACGCGCAGCGTGGTTTTGAAAGGCAGCGGAGCATCCAGTTCCGGAACCGTCTGGCGAAACTCTATGAGGGTTTCCGGGGCGGGCACGCCTTGTTCGACGCGGGCCGTGACCTCGATGATGCCGGTGCCGGAATGTTGCCGGTACGCGCCGGCGCCGCGCCTCCCCAAGGCGAGGAGCACCGCGTGGGCGGCAACGGTCGAGTGCCCCACAAAAGGGGCTTCCTTGCGGGCATTGAAGAAACGCAGGCGAACATCGTGGTCGGGGCCGTTCGCCGCGAGCACGAAGGCGACTTCGGCGTGCGAGAACTCGCGTGCCACGGCGAGCAGAGTGGCATCGCTTTGGCCGTCCGCGTCGAGCACGACGACCGCCGGATTGCCGGTGAAGCGTGTGGCTGTAAATGAGTCTACCTGGAAAATGCGCAAGGGTGTCTCCGCAGACTATCGGTAGGAGCCCGTCGGACAGGCTCCTAGAGTTTTGCACGCATCCGCGCGCCAGGCTACACTTCCGTGAGCCTTGGGGTGGTCTTGACAGGCCTGAGACGCGGGAAATCGAATCCTCGATTGACCTGCGAACCCGTTGAACCTGACCCGGTTAATACCGGCGTAGGGAGTAGGTAAAATGCGCGCGGCTATAGAAATCAGCATGTACCCGTTGGCCGGCGACTACCGGCCGCCCATCCAGGCCTTTATCGATCGCCTGAACACCCATCCTGACTTGACCGTGCGGACCAATACGCTGGCGACTCAGATTTGGGGTCCGCTCGATCGAATCATGTCCATTCTGACGGAGGAGATGACTCGCTCCGCGGCGGCCGCCGGCGCCCCGCAGCTGGTATTCGTCATGAAAGTACTTCCCGGGCTGGACCCGTCCGAGGCGGTGCCCGGGGTGAGTCAGACTTTAGGTCAATCGCTCCGGTGATCAGCGATCTTTCGGTCCAGCTCGTGAGTGCATGGCGCGACACGAGTTGGGCCGAAATCATCGCGGCAGCGCTCGCGGTGGCGTACCTGCTTCTCGCGATTCGCCAGCGAATCGAGTGTTGGGTCGCTGCGTTCGTCAGCTCCTGTCTATACGTGTGGGTATTTTTTGGGGCCCACCTGTACATGGAGTCGGCACTGAATGCGTTCTACGCCGCCATGGCGGTTTATGGATTTTGGCAGTGGCAACAGGGCAGGGATGGCGAGGCGCTTGCCGTGTGCCGCTGGCCGATCGCGCGCCACGTGGCGGGCGCCATTGGCGTCGTCGCCCTGTCGATGGTCAGTTCTTACTATTTGCGGCGATTCACTCCGGCCGCATGGCCCCTCGTGGATTCGATGGTGACATGGTCCAGCGTGTTTACCACTTTTCTGGTCGCGCGCAAGGTGTACGAGAACTGGTATTGGTGGCTGGTGATCGATTCGGTCAGTTTGTGTCTCTACTTTACGCGCGGTTTGTATCTCACGATGCTGCTGTTCGGTTTGTACCTGGTCTTGATCGTGATCGGCATGCGGCAATGGCGCCGCACCCTGCCGCGGCCGGCCTATGCTGTCGGATGAACTGAAGAGCGTGGCCGCACGGCATGTACCGGGCGAGGGGAAGCTCGATATTCATGGCCTGGGTGACGGGCTGGTCAATGAGACCTATCGGGTACTGCGTGATGGTAGGGCGTACGCCTTGCGGGTGGCGGCCACGAATTCCTGCGATCTCGGTCTCGATCGTGTCTGGGAGGCGCGCGTGCTGGAGCACGCCGTGGCTGCGGATCTGGCACCGGAGATTACGTATTGCGATCCGCAGCGCGGAATACTGATTGCGCGTTGGGTCGATGGTCGGTTGTGGAGCCCGGCCGACGTGCGGCGGCAATCGAATATCGCGAGGGTGGCCGAGCTCATGCGGCGGATCCACGCCTTGGCCGTGCCCATGCCGGCGCGTGCGATGAGCCCGGCGAAATGGGTCGGGTACTATCGCGCTGCGTTGGCCCGGCGGAGCGCAAATCCGAGCCCGCACATACCGGATTCGCGTGACCGGCAGAAGGACGTTTCCGCGGAAACGCCGGCAGAGCCGCCCGGCGCTTGGGGTACGCGGGACCTGTCAGCCGCCGCTGCTCGACGGCTGGCGGCAGTTGCGGCACTTCCGGTCGTTGATCCGGCCGTGTGCCACAGCGACTTGCACACGCTCAATCTGGTCGACCGAGGCAACTCGTTGGTGCTGCTTGACTGGGAGTACGCGCACGCCGCGGACCCTCTCTGGGATTTGGCGGGCTGGAGCGCCAACAACGACCTCGAGGACAACCTCGAGCGCGATCTGCTGGCGAGCTATACCGGCCGGCTGCCGACACGCAATGAGTATTTGCGCCTGCAGCTATTGGGCTGGCTGTACGATTATGTTTGCCTGTTGTGGAGCGAACTCTACCTTAGCAGGCATCGTGACGAGCCGCAGGCCGTCGATACCCTCCCGGGCGGCATCGCAGCACGCGCCCGACTGCTCGCAGCGCGCCTCCATGCATCCAAGTAGTCGAGCCGGTCAAGTTCCGGCACACTACCGGCTTAAGCCGACGAACCCCACGAGGGGATACCCAACGGAGAGCTCAATGGCGCGGATGATCGTAGTGGACCGGGACGGGAAAGAACATGATATCGAGGCAAAGCCCGGTTTGAAGGTTATGGAGATTCTGCGTGAGCTCGACTACGGAGTCGCGGCGATTTGCGGAGGCCTTTGCTCCTGCGCCACCTGTCACGTGTATGTTGATGAAGGCTGGGCCGCCCGCCTGCCGAAACCGCAAAGCGACGAGCTGGAACTGCTGAGGGAATTGCCCGACTTCCGCGATGCCACGTCTCGCTTGTCGTGCCAAGTCGATTTTACCGAGGCGCTGTCGGGCCTCAAGGTAGCCATCGCTCCGGACACGTGACGCCGCGATGCCGGAGGGTGCTGCGTTCGAGGACGCCGCAATCCGTGGCGATATCGCGGAAGGGCCGCCGCGTCATTTCTTCTCGGTTTGGCGGCGGACGGCTTCCTGCGCGGCCGCGATGGCCTGCTGGTCGCCGAGGAATCGGCGGCCGAGAGGCTGCAGCTGCTCGTCCAATTCGTAGAGTATCGGGATACCGGTCGGAATATTGAACTCCACGATGTCGCTCTCGGACACCATGTCGAGCATCTTGACCAGGGCGCGCAGCGAGTTTCCATGCGCGACGATGAGCACGTCCTTGT
>WNFK01180494.1_pt2 | contig 12789 bp, 20 predicted proteins | sample 5400281 | NCBI WGS metagenome assembly WNFK01 (sample SAMN13153350, study PRJNA577476) | soil metagenome | isolation source: 20 cm soil on Douglas fir-dominated hillslope | place: USA:California | collected 2013-09-17
GCGTCACCACGACGCGACCGGGCTCGGCGACGATTCCCTTCCCCGGCATCGAAGCGAAGCTGCTCGACGGCGCGGGGAAGGAAGTGGAGGTGGGCGGCGGTTACCTGGCGATCACGAGTCCATGGCCGGGCATGCTGCGCACGATTTGGGGCGACGACGAGCGCTACCGGTCAGTCTATTGGACCCGGTGGCCCAACACGTATTTCCCCGGCGACGGCGCGAAGCGCGGCGACGACGGCTACTACTGGATTCTAGGCCGCGTGGACGACGTCCTGAACGTCGCCGGACACCGCATCGGTACGATGGAAGTCGAGAGCGCGCTGGTCGATCACCCGGCCGTGGCCGAGGCGGCGGTCGTCGGCAAGACCCACGAGCTGAAGGGCCAAGCGCTGGCGGCTTTCGTGACGCTCAAGGAAGGCCGCCAGGCGACCGACGCCCTGCGCGAGGAGCTGAAGCAGCACGTGGCGAAGAAGATCGGCGCGCTCGCGAAACCCGACGACATCCTCTTCTCAGCCGACCTGCCGAAGACTCGCAGTGGAAAGATCATGCGCCGGCTGCTCAAGGACATCGCCGAGGGCCGCACGTTGGGGGACACCACGACGCTGGCCGACCCCGCGGTCGTGGCGCGGCTCAAGGATCAGTACGAGGCGCAGGAATCCTGAGCGCGTGGAGTGAGGCGAACCAGATCGCGGTCATGATCACCGCGCTGGTGACGCACCAGCGGCAGATGGCGTTGATGGCGAACAGCTCGAGATAGGTGAGCCAGCCGCTGAAGAAGACGCCGCCGGTCGCGAGCGCCGCGAGGAGGAGCGTCGGGCCGCGCCGCCCGAGCCACGCCGGCTGCAGCCCGACGAGCGCCACCCCGAGGATTGCCGCGTACCCGGCGACGCCGTAGAACGCCACCGGCACTCCCAGCAGCACCGCCCACCGGCTCGTTTGCACGGTGTCGCACCCGCCGGTGCCGCACTTCAGCTCTCCACCGATGCCGAGCGCGTGCAGTCCCAGGTACAGCGCGATGAACCAACCGACCAACGCGAGGACTGCGATGGTTTGGCGGTGCCGCATTACTTCCGGCGGGCGGCCAAGCTGTCCACCAACCTCTTGAAGTCGTCTGAAGCGGGGAGGCGGCCCCCGGTACGCAGCTCCGTTCCATTCACGAAGAACGTCGGCGTGCCGTTCACATTGCGCTGGAGTCCTTCCTGGCGGCTGAACTCGATGCGCGACGCGAACCGGCCGGCGGCCATACAGGCGTCATACCGCGCCACGTCGCCTCCCGCGGCTTTCGCGAAATCGCGGAACAGGCCCGTGGGGTTCCTCCCGGTCTGCGCCCAGCTGTGGTTGAAGAAGAGCTGGTCGTGCATCTCCCAGAATCTCCCTTGTTCGCCGGCACACTGGGCCGCGTGGGCGGCGTAGCGGCCATAGCGATGGTTCGGGATGGGGAAATCGCGGTAGCGCCAGCGCACCTTGCCGGTCGTGATGAGCTGCTGCCGGATGGTGGGCATCTGCACGGTCGCGAAGCTGGCGCAGTAGGGGCACTCGAAGTCCGAGTACTCGGTCACCTCGATCTTTGCCGAGTCGCTGCCGAGTGTGTAGCCGCGGAATCCGTCGTCGAGCACTGTGGCGGGGGCCTCGGTGGCCGCCCGCGGGGCGGAAGGATTGGTTTGGAGCAAGTACACGAGCATGGCGACGAGGGCCAGCGTGAGCACCCCCAGCATCACGTAGAACCGCTTCATTCCGGCGCGTCCCTCCTCCAAGGTTCGTCGTCGTCTGGCTCGTCGAATGTCGGTTCGTCGAGCCGCCGTTGTGCTTCGTCCACGATGCGCCGGCTCTCGGCGACCTCCGGCGTGTCGTAGGTGCTGCGCACTTCGTAATGAAACAACTCGCTGCGCGCGTTGCCCAGCAGCTTTTGCAGCTCCGGCGCCGCATCCAGCAGGCGGCGGCCACCAGCGCGGTCCAACTCCTGGATCCGCTCAGCCAGGGCCCTGAGCAGCGCGACGAGGCGCTGCGCGCGATCGGGGCCGTACACTTCATCGTTCATCGGGACCTCCAGGGGGCGCATCGGGAACCCGCGTCCCCGCCGTGGCATTATACCACACAACCCATTATCTTGCGGCGCCGTTCCACCAAACGCCCGTCGCCCGAGAGGAGCACCGCCCGCATGGCCAAGAAGCGTAGTGAGCCCCGGAAAATCGCCACCCCCACGACGTTCGAGCAGGCACGCGACGAGTTGTTCTCACACATCCTCCGCTGCGGCGTGCTCGAAGCGACCCCCGAACATCAGAAAGAGTGGTTCGACGATACGATGGGGTATCTCGCGGACCGCTTCGAAGATTTGACCGACGTCGAGCTGGGCGAGCTGCGCATTCTGGGCGAGCGCTACTGCCGCCCGGTCGTTGCCCGCACGGCGCCCGTCGGCGCCGACGCCTAGGGCCGAGCCCACCGGAAACGCCACCCCGCGGCGACTCGCGCGCCGCCGGCGAGCCCCAGTTCCGCGTACCACCCGCCGCGCCGCGCTCCTCCACCCGGCGCCGCTTCGAGTCCCACGAGCAACGCCAGATACCCGCCGCCGTGCGCCCCCCGGCGCCCGGTCACCGCCACGCCGAGCCCGCCGTACAGTCCGGCGCCGCGCCGCGCCGCCGGCGTGACGAGGAACTGCGCGGTCAGCTGTGCGCGCGCCGCGGCGCGGCCATCCTCGCTTCCCATCGCGATCGCCAGCGCCACGCGGCTCTGTCCGCCCGGCCGGTAGCCCGCTCCGACGTCCACCCCCGCCATCGTGTGGCGCGCCACGGTAACCGCCGCGCCGGTGCCGGCCTCGACGACGGAGACGCGTTGGGCCCGCAGTGAGACCAGCGGAGCCGCGAGCGCGCCGAGCGCGGCGAGCGCCGGGCCGACGAGCGCCCGCTTAGGCAACGGTGACGTCGTAACTGATGCTGATGTCGGGCGCGAGCGACGCCACGACCGAGCAGTACTTCTCGAGCGACAGATCGATCGCCCGGCGCGCCTTCGCCTCGTCAGCGCCTTCGCCGCGGATGGTGAAGTGAAACGCGATCGCGGTGTAGCGCCGCGGCTGCGTCTCGCGGCGCGTCCCGACCATCGCCACCTCGAGTGCCGTGAGCGCGACGCGTTGCTTCTGCAGGATGATCACGACGTCGGCGGCGGTGCAGGTCGCCGCGGCGAGCAGCAGCAGCTGCACGGGCGACGTGGCGGCCTGGGAGTCACCGTCCACGAGGATCGCGAGCCGGCCCGGCGCGGAGCCCTCGAACTTGAGTCCCTCGATCCAGCGCATGGTCACTTCCGCCGTCGGCGCCGCCACGCTCAGTTCCCGCGCCGCGTCGTGAGACCGATGTAGAGGCGGTGCCGCCGCAGCGCGTCCATCCCATGGTACTCGAGCAGCCAATTGAACGTGGAGCGGTAATGCAGCTCGATGCCGACGACGAGGTTCACCCAAAGCCCGGGGCAGTCGGGGTCGAGGCCGCACTTCCCGTGACCGGCCATTGACAGGCCAGCCCCGACGTATGGCGTCGCGACTTCCTCGTCGTCGGTGAAGCGCCACAGCGACTCGAAACTAGCGACGTAGGTGTTTTCCCCGTTGAACACTCCGACCTCCGCGGACGGGCGGAGCCGGACGCGACTCGAAAACAGGTTGCCCACGTCGAGCGTGGTGCCGAGCACCACCTGACCGTCGTTCTTGAAATCGAGTCCCGTGCGCACGCCGAAGCCGAACAGGCCGATGCGCGTGCCCTTCCCCGCACCCGAGTTCTTGGGCGGGGAGAACTGCTGCGCGCCCGCGCGCGGCAGCGCGAGCGAGCCCAAGGCGACGATCACGAGCAGCGTGGTCCGCACAATCCGCATGCCCGTCCGTAGTCCCACGTTGCGTACACCGCGATGGCCGCGGTGGCCCACGCGAGTGGCCGTACGAGCGGCGAGCCCGCGCCGTACGCCACCAGCGTGAGGATCTGCGCGACAGTGACGGCCTTCCCGCCGGCGCGGGCCGGGAGTGCCACCGGGCGGCGCAGCAGCCAGGTCCCGAAGAACCCGAGCACCGCCAGGATGTCGCGCAGCAGGACGCCGCCTACCTCATACCACGTCAGTACGCCGCGGCTCGCTACGGTGAGGAACGCCGCCGCGGCGAACACCTTGTCGGCGACCGGATCGAGGACCGCGCCCACCCGCGACGCGCCCACACGGCGCGCCAACATGCCGTCCACGAAATCCGAAGCCGCCGCGACGCCGATGATGGCGAGCTGCGAGGCGGGGCTGCGCGCAAATGGAAACAGCGCCGCCAGCGGAAGCCGAAGCGCCGTCACGACATCCGCCCAGGTCCCCCACGGTTTCACTTGCCCGTGCCTCCCCGGAACCGTACTTTCCGCCCGTGGACCTGAAGCTGCTGAAGCAGGCCGCCATCTTCCAAGACCTCGACGAGGGCGAGCTCGCTCGCGTCGCCGAGGTGTGCCGTGAGCAGAAGTTCACGGTCGGTCAGTATGTCTTTAAGGAGGGCGAGCCCGGCAACCGCCTCTTCCTCATCTCGGAAGGCGAGGTCCGGATCTCCCGCACCATCCCCGGATCGGGCGAAGAAGCCCTCGCCGTCCTGAAACCGGGATCCTGCTTCGGGGAGATGTCGATCTTCGATCGCTCGGAGCGGTCCACCGACGCGATCGCCAACATCTCCTGCACGTTGATCACCATCTCCCGCTCGGATTTCGAGCTGCTGCTCGACTTCAACCGCGACGTCGCCTACAAGGTACTCTGGTCGGTCGTGCGGCTCCTGTCCGCCCGGCTCCGGGTGACGAACGACAACCTCCGGTCGTTCCTCGCCATGTCGATGTTCTAGGCTCCGCGCTCCCTCGCATACCCCGAGCCGCCGCCACCTGTTCGACCTGCGCTAACCTAGAAGGTTTTACATTTCATGCCACCCATGAACCGCGCTCGCCTTGGAATCCTTGGCCTGACGGGCTTGGTGCTCGCCGCGGCATGCGGCGACACCGGGCCGGGCGGCAGCCCCCGCGTCGTCATCGCGCCGATCCTCGACTCGCTCTTCGTCGGCGATACGGTCGCGGCGCGTACGGCGCGGTATTTCGACGCGAGCGGCGACTCCCAGGCGACCGGGCCGGTGCGCTGGCTCAGCTCCGACCAAGCGGTGTTCCGGGTGGACAGCGTGAGCGGCGTGATCGTGGGCGTCGGGCGCGGCGCGGCCGTGCTGTCGGCGCGGGCGAACGGGATCACCGGCACGTCGCTGCTGGTCGTGACGCGTGTCCTCGACCTCTCGTTCTTGCTCGACACCGTCTATCTGATGCCCGGAGACACGTTCACGGTCCCCGTCTCCGTCCGCGATAAGGACGGCAACCCGCCGCCGGTGCGGTTCACGCCGGTGAGCAGCGCGGTGGTCACGGTCGACTCGCTGGGACTGATCACGGCGCTGCAACCAAGCACCCTCGTCCCCTTCGCGGCGCACGCCGACTCCGTTACCGCCACCGGTGCCGTCCAAGTGATTCAGCTCACCGACACCATCGGCGGTAAGGGCTCGTTCACGGTGCTCGGTACCGTGATCCACCGCGCGCGCGCGGGTGCGCGCGCCCTCACCTACCGGCGCCAGGGAGACACCGCCACGTTCCGCGTGTCGCTGCCGGTGGTGGCCGGCGGCGTGACGATCGAGAACATCGTGATCACGCTGCGCGATTCGGTCGCAGCGCCGGGGACCGCCGCCATCGACTCGATCTCGCTCAACGAAGCCGGAGCGAACGCGGACTTTGTCTGTCGCCCCAAGCGGGCATGGGCGATCTGGTCGGTCCTGAGCAGTCCCCCGCTGCGTGGCTTGTCCCGTCAGGGTGGCACGATCGCCATCACGCAGGTGGCGACGCTCGCGCACGGGCTCGCGGTGAGCGGACGGTTCAGCTTCACCGGCCAGCGCAGCGACCTGTACGACGATCCCCTGAGCGGCCTCCCCGTCCGCGGGACCTTCGTGGCACCGGTGATCGCGGACAGCCGGCAGTGCGGGTGAAGTTCGACCACGTTTTCGCGGACCTGGGGGGCATCGCGCCCGAGCGCCTCGACGATCAGCAAGGACTCGCGGGGTTGCTGCTCGCGGCCGCGAACGCCGCGGGGCTGAACCCGGTCACGCCGCCGGCCGTCACGGCCGGCCCCACGGGAGTGGGCGTGGCGTTGCTGTGCCATGGAGGCCACATCACGCTACATGCGGCCCCCGAGGAGGGGCTGTGTTTCGTGGACGTTGCGGGACTGGGCGGCTCCCACCCGCAGCGGGGGTTGGACGTCATCATCAAGCGGCTGGGCGCGCGCGAAGTGCGGACCGACGCGCGGCGCCGCGGCCCCGTCATCGGAACCCTGGACCCGGAGCGCACATGAACTCATTGGCGCCGTACGCCGCTTTTTTCATGCGGCTGGCAGTGGGGGGAGTGTTCCTGAGCCGCGGACTCGACAGGATCCAAGCCGGCATCCCGAGCCTATCGCTCGGGACGCTCTGGATTCTGTTCGTGATCGCGATCGAGACGGTCGGGGCGGTCAGCGTGCTGCTCGGCATCTGGACGCGTTTCTGGGCCACGGCGATGGCGGTGTTCATGGCCGTGACGATCCTGGGGAGCAAGCTGCCCCATCACGCCAACTTCGAGCTCGAGGCCCTGCTGCTGGCCGGCGCGGTCACGCTCATGGCGCTGGGCGACGGGCCCCTGTCGATCGGCATCCGATTCAAGAAGACGCTTTAGTGCAGGATTCGTAGCACGCCGGCATCCGCCCCGGCCCGGAGGAACGTCTCCGGGTCGGTGGCGGGGATGGCGAGCCCGGTCTGTTTCCGCCACCGCTTGGCGCTCGCCTCCATGTACTGTTCCAGCGATCCCCCCACCCATTCGGCGGCGTCGTCCTTCATCTGCCGCACGATTTCTTCCCATGTGCCGACGTACGTGACGCCGGACGGGATGCTGACGCGGTGCACCTCGCCGCCGACGCCGGTCCCGCGCGTGCGCATGCCTTGCAGCTCGGTGAGGAGGGTGCCGAACAACTCGAGCTGCCGGGGATCCCGCACCTGGCCGTCCGGCCCCATCGCTTCGATCTCCGCGAGCAGGAGGTCATCGGGCTGCGCGTCGCCCGTGAGGTCGTTCAGCCGGTCGTGCCAGGGCACGAGCTCGGGATCGTCCTCGGGCAGGCGATAGACGCTTTTCTTGAGCTCGATCAGGCGCCAGATGGCGAGGGCGTCGTAGTGCTCCTCGACGTCGGTGCGCTCGAGGTGGAACAGCGCGGCCTCGTATTCGCCGCGGTCGTAGAGGAGGTTCGCGAGGTAGATGCGCGCCTCGCCGAGGCTCGGGTCGAGCTCGAGGGCGCGGCGCAGCCAATGCAGACTGCTCCCCTCGTCCGCCAGACGGTGCGCGGTGTACCCGGCGCACGCGGCGGCCTCCGCCGAGTCGGGGTGGGCGGTGAGCGCCACCTCGAAGAATCGCCGCGCCTGATCGAGGACGCCCTCGCGGAACAGCGCCCGGCCGATCTGGAGCATCAGGTCGTGGTCGCCTTCGAAGCCGAGCGCCAGGATGTGATCGAAGCAGGCGACGGCGGCGCCGCGCTCGCCGAACTTGAGGAGCACTTCGCCCAGCCCGGCGAGCGCGTCCTCGTGATCGGCGTCGAGGCCTCGGGCCTCTTCGAACGCCCGCCGCGCCCACGCGAACTCCTCGCGCGCAAGTCGCGCGTAGCCCATCCCCACGTAGAGCTCGACGGCGTTGGGATACAGCCGAAGCCCGTCACGCAGGGTGTCTATGGCGTCGTCGTATTGACCTTCGTTGTAGAGCTGATGTGCACGTTCGTCGTATTCGTCGGAGCTGAGGAACGGATCCGACATCGAACGGGACCCTCCGGGAAGGTTGTGCTATGATACGAAACACCGGGCGGTTACACAAGCGACCGGCGGCCGCTATCTTGACCGCCGATGACCTCCGCCATCACCCGGTTGTCGGACGGCTCGGTCACGTCGCCGACGGGGTTCACGGCCGCCGCCGCGCACGCCGGCCTGAAAGCAGACGGCGAGCTCGATGTCGCGCTCATCGTCAGCACGACGAGCTGCGCGACGGCCGGCGTCTTCACCCGCAACGCCGTGCGCGCCGCGCCCGTGATCTACGACGCCGATCTGCTCGGTGAACGTCCCGGGCGGGTGCGGGCCGTCGCGATGAACGCGCGCGTCGCGAACGCCTGCACCGGCCCCGACGGCCTCGAGGCCGCTCGCGCCATGGCGCGCGCCGCCGAGGAAGCGGCGGGGCTGCCGCCGCGCACCGCGCTGGTCCTTTCCACCGGAGTCATCGGCGTCCCGCTGCCCGTGGACAAGGTCACCCGAGGCCTGACCGACACGCGCCCCAAGCACTGTGCGGTCCGCCTCGACACCCCCGCGGGCGCCGTCACGATCGGCGGGATCGCCAAGGGCGCCGGGATGATCCATCCCGACATGGCCACGCTGCTCGGCGTGCTCACGACCGACGCCGTTTCTGAACCCAGCGTGCTCGGTCCGTTCCTGAAGCGTGTCGCCGACCGGACCTTCAACGCGATTTCAGTGGACGGCGACACCAGCACCAATGACACCGTGCTGCTCCTCGCCAACGGCGCCTCGGGGATCGATCCGGCGCGCGACGGCGCGCTGTGGAAGCTGTTCGAAGAGGCCGTGACCGAGGTGGCGCGGACGCTGGCGCTGGCGGTGGTGCAGGACGGCGAAGGGGCGACGAAACTGCTCGAGATCCACGTCGTTGGGGCGCAGACCGAAGCCCTCGCCCGAGAGGTGGGCCGGGCGATCGCGCGCTCCACCCTCGTCAAGACCGCGATCTACGGCGCGGACCCCAACTGGGGACGGGTCCTCGCCGCCGCCGGCGCGGCGGGCGTGCCAATCACCCCCGACCGGGTGGGTCTCCAGGCCGCCACCAACGGCGATTGGCTCACGCTCGCGACGGCGGGCGCGACGGCGCATCCCGATCCCGCCCGGGCGCGCGCCATCTTCCAGCAAAAAACCATCCGCCTCCGGCTCGACTTGGGGGTCGGTCGCGCGGAGGCGGTGGTGTGGACTTGCGATCTCTCGCCGGAGTACGTCCGGATCAACTCCGACTACACGTCCTGAAAAGAGCTAGGCGCCTAGACGTCTAGGCGCCGAGACGCCTAGGCCAAGACGCCTAGGGCTTCGTGGTCGTGTCCCGGGGAGCCGCCGCCGGCTTCGCCTTCGTGGTGCGGGCGTGCGCTGCCCGGCGACGGTGCGCCTTCGCCTTGGTCGTGTCGGCTCGCGCCGCCATGGTGCTGGCCGGCTTGGGCGCCGGCTGCTGGGCGGGCTGCTGCGCGAGCGCTGGCGTCGCGGCGAGCACCAACGCCAGCAGGGTCTTGCGGATCATGGTGAGACCTCCGGTTAGCTAGGGTCGTTTCCTACAGGGACGCCCCTACGACCCCCGCCCCGCCCGCCGCGTCACGGCCCGCGGATGTGGCGGGGTCGCCACCGGGACATTGGGCATCATCGCCCGCACGCGCGCCAGCGCCTCGGCCGGCGTCTGCCCGCCTTCACGCTGCAGCTCGTGGGACGCCGCGACGGCCACGTCGAGCAGTCGCGTGCCGCGCAGTCCTTCCTGCTGGGCGGTCCGGAGCAGGTCCGCGGCGGAATCGGCCGGGAAGCCGTGCGCCACGAGATCCGCCGCGGCGTGCAACACCGGTCCAGGAGGTTCACCCGGGGGCGGAGCGGCGGCCAGCAACCGCTCCACGAGCCGTGGATCGAGTCCCCGCGCCAGCGCCGCCGCGACGGCCGCGACGTCGCCATCGAGCGCGGCCCGCGCCGGCGTGGCGCGCGACACGATCGCGCGCGCGTCCCGCAGCTGGATCAAGCCGTGCCGCACTCCGTTGACCAAACGATCGACAGGGATCCCCTTCGCGCCCCCCTCGAGCGCCTTCTGCACGAGCGGTTCGGTGGGCAGGCTCTCCGCGGCGGCCTGTCCGATCAGGGAATCGATTCCCGGCAGGGCGGCGGCGGGCACGCGACCTTCCAGGCGCGCGCGCGGGCTCTGGGCCGCGAGCGGCGCCGCCGCGAGCACGAAGGCGACGAAGAGCTTCACCGGACGATCAGCAGCGCGTTCTGCCGCCCCGCCCCGAAGCCGTCGTCGACGTAGCGGCCCGCCAACGGATCGGCTACCCAGCGCTCGCCGTCCACGACGAACATGTACTCGTGCTGGCCGGCCGGGAGCACGACCGCGCCGTGCCAGATGCCGTCGTTGTCCTCGTCTCGCAGCGCCAATGCGCCGCGCCGCCAGTCGTTGAAAGAGCCGACCACTTCGACCGAGCGCGCCCCGGGAAAGTGCCCGACGAACTGCGCGATGCCTTCTTCCGCTCCCGGCGTCACGGGCGGGCCAAACGGCAGGAAGACGATCACCGCCAGCGCCGCCGCGAGGGCGAGGGTCCAGGCGGGCCGCAGCCGCAGCGTCACGGCGCGGGGCCGGGTGAACCAGCGGGCGAGGCGGCGCGCCACGCCCGCCGGCGACACCACCGGTACGGGGGCTTCGCGCCGGACCTGCGCCATGACACGGTCAGCCACACTCACGGCGGGCGGTTCCTGCAGCAGCCCCGCCGCGGCCATCAGGCGCGCGTAGGCGTCACGCAACCCATCGGGCAGCGTGGCCGGATCGCGCTCGCCGTCGAGCGCCTCCTGCAGCCGCGGATCTATGACGGTCATACCAGCTCCTTCAGCGCCACGAGCAATGCCGCCCGGGCACGATGGACACGCATCTTGAGCGTCGGAATCCTGGCCCCGGTCACCTCGGCCATCTCCTCGTAGCTCATTCCCTCGATGTGCTTCAAGACGAACGCCTCACGTTTCTCAGGCTGCAGCGCCGCGAGGGCACGCTCCACCAAGGCGACTTGCTCGCCTCGTTCCAGCGCGGCCCACGTATCCGCCGGATCGGCGACCGGTGGGGCATCGTCGAGCGACACATCGGCCATGTGGCGGCGGCCGATGTGGCTGCGGCAGCGGTTGCCGGTGATGCGATACAGCCAACTCTTGAGATGCTCGGGGTCGCGGCACTGGGCCAGGTGCCGGTACGCGCGCACCAAGCTCTCGGCCACGGCGTCCGCCGCGGCATCGGTACTGCCGAGCATGCGCGTAGCAAACCGCAGCAGACCCGGCTCGTAGCGCCGAATGATTATCCCGAACGCCTCCCCGTCGCCGTCCAGGATTCGGGCGACCACCAAGGCATCCGACAGGGCATCGCTCACTACGAGGGGGGACCCGCCTGGGGCGGGTTTGGTCACGGCGGGGAGAGCTGGGCTCGGCTGGCCAGGACTTCGCGCGCGGCGCCGAGATAGGTGGACGCGCGGACGCCCGCGCCATCGACGCCGCCGGCGAACGCTTCGAGGACGGCTTCCGCGCGGCGGCGGTACGACGCATCGCCGGTCGCGTCGGCGAGGCGCAGCAGGACGCGAGCGGTCCAGGCATTCGCGCCCGGCAGAATGTCGTCGAAGACCTGCTTGGTGCGATCGGCGAGCGCCGGCGCGGTGGGGTCGACGGCGGCGGCGTCGAAGTAGCCGCCGAGCGGGTCGGCGTAGTTCGCTTCGAGAATCGCGGCGAGGTCGCGCGCGATCGCGAGATAGCGCGCGTCCCCGCCGACCTGATACGCCGCGACGCACGCGCCGGCGACCTGCACTTGATCCTGGAGCAACCCACCACCGCCGACTTGGGCGGAGCCGACGACGGCGTGGCGCACGCCCCAGCCGCGGGCGTACATCCGTCGGAGCAGCGCGTCGAGCGCCCCCCGCGCGCGCCGCTCGGCCGGCGCCTCGCCGAGCGCCGCGGAGGACAGAATGACGGCCTCGATCGTGTACGCTTCCTGGTCCGCGTACACCGCGCGGTCGCCGGGGTCGGCGAGCTCGCGGGCCAGGCTCTTGGCGAGGGCCCGTCCGGCGTCGCGGTAGCGCGCTTCGCCCGTGACGACCCATCCCTTGGCGAGCCCGCGCAACAGCGCGGCGCGCACCAGCCGGGGCGGATCTTCCGGCGCGCCGGCCGGCGGACCACTCGCCACCGCCGCCGAATCGATCAGCAGGTCGAGCGCGCGGCGCGCGACCACGAGCGAGAGCGAGTCGCCCGAGCGCGCGAACTCGGACACGAGGAGCGACGCCGCCTCGGCGTGCATCACGCTCCCCACGGCCGACCGAGTGCGGACCGCGCCATCGAGCGCGGACCGGGCGGCGGCGACCTCCGGCCGGATGCGGTCGGCTTGCAGCACGCCCCGTCCCACCCCAGCGCCGGCGAGCGCGAGCTGCCGCACCAGCGCGGCGTGCTGCACGATGAAGGCGCGGCGATCGCGGTAGCTCTTGGCCACCTCCGGCAGAATCTGTTTCAGTCCGCGTCCCGTGATGGGATCGTCGGCGGGGAAGTATGTGCCGCCGAAGAAGGCGGCGCCGTCGGGCGTGAGGAACACCGGGAGAGGCCAGCCGCGCAGCCCCGCCATCGTCGCCACGGAGGCCTGGTAGCGCTGGGCCACGTCGGGTCGCTCGTCGCGGTCCACCCGAACCGGGACGAACAGCGCGTTGATCAGCGCGCCGATCTCCGGATCGGTGTAGATCGCCCGGTCGGTCTCGGAGCACCAGCGGCACGCCTCGCCGCCGACGTACAGCAGCACCGGACGGTCCAGCTTCGCGGCGAGCGCGAAGGCGTCGCGTCCCCAGGGCTGCCAGTTCACCGGCTGGCGGGCGGCGCGGGCGAGGTAGCTCGTCGCCGAATGGGCCATGCGATTCGTGAACGGCCCGCGCTCGGTAATGCACGCGGACGCGCTGGCCAGGAGTGGG
>WNFK01160697.1_pt1 | contig 12787 bp, 13 predicted proteins | sample 5400281 | NCBI WGS metagenome assembly WNFK01 (sample SAMN13153350, study PRJNA577476) | soil metagenome | isolation source: 20 cm soil on Douglas fir-dominated hillslope | place: USA:California | collected 2013-09-17
GGTGGCGGCGAGGAACGGCGGCGGCGATCCCAAGGCCAACATGCGCCTGAAGGCCGCGATGGAGTCCGCCAAGGAAGCGAACATGCCGCAGGAGAACATGAAGCGGGCGATCCAGAAGGGCACCGGCGAGCTGCCGGGCGAGTCCTACGAGGAGATCACGTACGAGGGGTACGCGCCCGGCGGCGTCGCTCTGTTGATCCAGGTGCTCACCGACAACCGCAATCGAACCGGCCCCGAGATCCGGCACGCGTTCGAGAAATTCGGCGGCAACATGGGATCCTCGGGCGCCGTCGCGTGGATGTTCGAGCGCCAGGGGATCATCCACGTGGACGCCGCCAAGATCGACGAGGACGACCTGCTCGGGAAAGCGCTCGATGCCGGCGCCACCGACATGCGCCGGGCCGAAAAAGCTTTCGAGATCGTCACCGCGCCTGCTGAAATGGACTCGGTGCGCGACGCGCTGCACCGGGCGCGCGTGCCGGTGCTGGAGGGCCAGGTCAGCTTCGTTCCGCAATCGACGGTGCGGGTCGAAGGCAAGGACGCGACCGCCGTGGTGCGCCTGGTCGAGGCGCTGGAGGAGTTGGACGACGTCCAGTCCGTCTACGCTAACTACGACATTCCTGACGAGGTTCTCGAGGCCATCTCGGCCGCATAGCCTCCGGGTCCTCGGCGTCGACCCCGGCCTGGTTGGAACCGGCTACGGATTGATCGAGCCGGCTCCCGGCGGGGTTGCCGTGCTCGGCACCGGCGTCATCTCGACGAGCGCAGATCTGCCGCTCGAAGCGCGGATCCATCTGATCTACGACGGCGTCCGAAGCCTCCTCGAGGCTCAGACACCGACGGTGCTCGTCCTCGAGGACCTGTACACCGAGTACAAGTTTCCGCGGACCGCGCTGCTGATGGCCCACGCGCGCGGCGTGATCTGTCTCGCCGCGCGCCAGAGCGACGTCGCGGTGCTGGCGCTGGCGCCGGCCGAGGTCAAGCGCGCGGTCGCCGCCGCCGGCGCCGCCTCGAAGCATCAGGTGCAGCACTCCGTCCAGCGGATCCTCAAGCTCGCCGCGCTCCCGACGCCGTCGCACGTCGCCGACGCGCTTGCGCTCGCGCTGACCGGCTTCTCTCGCCTGGGCGGGCGGCTGTCGTGATCGCGACCCTCACCGGGCGGCTGCGGCGCAAGCTCGAGGATCGCGTCGTGGTCGAGTGCGGCGGCCTCGGTTACGAGGTGTTCCTGCCGCCGATCGCCCAGCGTCAGATCGAGCACGTCACGGCCGGCCCGGGCGAGAAGGGGAGCGAGCTCGAGCTCGTCATCTATTACCATGCGACTCGCGACCAGCCGCGCCCGGTCCTGATCGGGTTCACCTCCGACCTCGACAAGGAGTTCTTCGAGAAGCTGATCACGGTCAAGGACATCGGTCCGATGGTCGCGGCGCGCGCGCTCGCGCTGCCGGTCGGCGAACTGGCGGCAGCGATCGCGCGCCAGGACGAAAAGTTCTTGCGCGGTCTCCCGGGTGTCGGCCCGCAGAAGGCCAAGAACATCGTCGCGCAGCTTCAGAACAAGGTCTCGAAGTTCGCGCTGGCCCGCGACGGCGCTCCGGTCGAGCCGGTCGCGGCCGCGGCGAAGCCGATCGACGCCGACGGTCTGCGCGAGCTGGTGTGGGAGATCATGGTCAAGCAGCTCGGCCACCGGCCGTCCGAAGCCTCGCAGCTCATCACCGACGCGCTACGCCGCCGTCCGTCGATCATGTCGCCGGAGGAGCTGTTCGACGAGATCTACCGCGGGCAGAAGGCGTGATGACGGCGACGGCCGACGACGGCAAGATGCTCAGTCGCGTCGCGGCGCCCGAAGAGGCGCAGTTCGAGCGCCAGCTTCGCCCGCGCACGTTCGAGGAGTACGTCGGGCAGGAGCAGGCGGTCTCCAGTCTGAAAGTCTCGGTCGACGCCGCCAAGATGCGGCAGGAGTGCGTGGACCACGTGCTTCTGTACGGCCCGCCCGGACTCGGCAAGACGACGCTCGCCGGGATCCTCGCCAACGAGATGGGCACCACCCTGGTGACGACGTCCGGCCCGGCCATCGAGCGGGGCGCCGACCTGATGGGCATCCTGACGAACCTCGGCGAGAAGGATGTGCTGTTCATCGACGAGGTCCATCGGCTGCCCCGGGCGGTCGAGGAGCTGCTCTATCCGGCGATGGAAGACTTCGCCGTCAACTTCGTGATCGACAAGGGACTTCACGCGCGCACGCTCAAGTACGCGCTCCGGCCCTTCACCCTGGTCGCCGCGACGACGCGCCCCGGAATGTTGTCGGCGCCGCTGCGCGAGCGCTTCGGCATCTTCCATCACCTGGATTTCTACTCGGAAGCCGAGCTCTCCCGGATCGTGAACCGCTCGGCGGCGATCCTCGACTCGAAGATCGGGCCCGACGGCACGCACGAGATCGCGCGCCGAGCTCGCGGAACCCCGCGCATCGCCAACCGCCTGCTTCGCCGCGTGCGCGACTACGCGCAGGTGAAGGGAGACGGTGTGATCAACGAGGCCATCGCGCGCCGCGCGCTCGACAGCGAGGGTGTCGACGCCCGCGGTCTCGACCGGCTCGACCGGCGCTTCCTCACCGCGATCGTGGATCACTATGACGGCGGGCCGGTCGGTCTCGAAGCGATCGCGGCCACGATCAACGACGAGGCCGAGACCCTCTCCGAGCTCGTCGAACCCTATCTCCTGAAGATCGGCTTCATCGTGCGGACACCGAACGGCCGCCGCGTCACTCGCGAAGCCTACCGCCACCTGGGCAAGCAACCCCCGGCCGCTGCGCCCGGCCAACAGGGTCTGTTCGAGTGACGCCGGGGCTCGACCTCGGCAAGATCCTCATCGCCTTCGGCCTTCTCATCGCCCTCGCCGGCGTGGTGCTCGTGCTCGTCGGCCGCGTGCCGTGGATCGGCCGCCTGCCGGGCGACATTCATATCCAGCGCGGGAATTTCACCTTCTATTTCCCGCTCGCGACCTCACTGCTCCTGAGCGTCGTCCTGACTCTCATCCTCTATCTCGTCGGCCGCCGGTGAGCAGCCTCTTCGCGGCGGCGGCGCTGCTGGCGCTGTCGAGCACGGCGATGGTCGCGGCCGACACGATCCGTGTGGCGATCGCCGAGAACGTGCGGTCGGTCGAGCTGCGCGGTCTCAACATCGAGGTGAGTGAGCTGGGCTGCGCCGCGTGCCCGCGAGACGTCGGGCGGACCGATACCGTGCGCGCCGTGGTGAACGGTCAAGGCGTCGAAATCGATCGCCGGTCCGCGGTGAGGGGCTCGCGATCGTCAACGAGCTTCGGCTCGAGGAATACATCGTCGGGGTCCTGCGAGCCGAGACCAGCGAGAAGTGGCCGGCCGAGACCCTGCGCGCCCAGGCGATCGTGGCGCGGACCTACGCGGCCTTCCTTCGCTCGTCGAGCGGCACCCGGCCGTACAACATCGTCGCCACGACGACGCACCAGGTGTACGCCGGACACGTGCCGGCGTCCTCACCCATCTGGGATGCGGTGCGCGACACGGCCGGACAGGTGCTCCTGTGGGACGGCGAGCTGTTCCCGGCGTTCTACCATTCGGCGAGCGGCGGCTACACGGAGGATCCACGCACCGTCTTCGCGGCGCGCAACATGCCCGCGCTCAAGGCGATCCGTGACGATTTCTCGACGGCGGCTCCCCACTACTACTGGACCCTCGATCTCAAGCTGTCGGATCTGTCCGGCATCCTCAAGCGAAACGGCTACGACGTGGGCACGGTGACCGCTCTGGAGGTCACCGAGCGCACGCAGTCGCTCCGGGTGTCGAGCCTGACCGTCCACGGCACTCGAAGCTCCGTGCGGCTCAAGTCCACCTTGTTCGCGGTCGCGCTCGACGGCTCGGTCGCCCGTTTCTCCGGCCGCGGATACGGCCATGGCGTGGGCATGTCGCAGTGGGGCGCCAAGGGCATGGCCGAGCAGGGATACAAGGCCGAGAAGATCCTCGAGTACTACTATCCGGGGACCACGCTCGGCTGGCTCGGCACGCCCACGCGGTGACGATTTCCTGGCAGGACTTCGAGAAGGTCGACATGCGGGTCGGTGTCGTCACCGACGCCAAGGAGTTCCCCGAAGCTCGGCGTCCCGCCCTTCGCCTCTGGATCGACTTCGGGTCTCTCGGGACCAAGCGCTCGAGCGCGCAGATCACCGCGCACTACCGACCCGCCGATCTGATCGGTCGACGGGTCGTGGCCGTCGTCAACTTCCCGCCCAAGCAGATCGGTCCCTTCGTGTCGGAGGTCCTGGTGCTCGGCGCCTACAACGAGACCGGGGAAGTCATCTTGCTCAACCCCGATCAGCCCGTCGCGCCCGGCTCGAAGATCGGCTAAGCTCTCGCCCGGAGGGCCTCGCGATGAGAGTCGGGATCTCGTTGACGAGTAGTCATGCGGTGAAGGATCCGCGCGAGGGCGCGCGCTGGATGATCGAGCGCGCCGCGGCGGCGCGGCGGGCCGGTCTCGACTCGCTGTTCGTCGGCGATCACCACGCGACACCCGGACCCTACTATCAGAATGTCCCGATCCTCGGCCGGCTCCTCGCCGAGTGGGGCGATGCGCCGGCGGGCTGCCTGTTCCTCCTGCCGCTCTGGAATCCGGTGCTCGTGGCCGAGCAGGTCGGAACGCTCGCGGCCGTCGCGCGCGGCCGCTTCATCGTCCAGTGCGGGCTGGGTTACGACGAGGCGCAGTTCGCGGCCATGGGCACGACACTCAAGTATCGCCCCTCGGCCTTCGAGGAATCGTTCGCGATCGTCCAGCGCCTGCTCCGGGGCGAGACCGTCAGCTCGTCCCGCCGCTTCACGTTTCGGGACGCGCGGCTCGCGCTGCGTCCGCCGGAGAACGTCGAGTACTGGATCGGCGCCAGCGCGCGCCCGGCCATCGATCGCGCCGCGCGACTCGCCGAGGGTTTTCTCGCGTCGCCGTCGCTTACGCTGGACGAGGCGCGCGATCAGGCCGCGTTCTATCTGGAGCGCTGTAAGGTCCACGGCCGAACTCCCACGGCGGTCGCCATTCGCCGCGACATCTACGTCGGTGACTCGGCGGCGGATGCCGAACAAGTCAAGGGCGCGATCCTGGCGACCGGATATCGCGGGATCCCGGCCCCGGCGCTCGTCGCCGGCTCGGTCGAGAGCGTCGTCAAGCAATTCGCCGAGCTCGCCGCGCTCGGCTACACCGACGTCATCGTCCGTCACCTGACCAACGAGCAGCCGAAAGTCCTCGCCTCGCTCTCGCGGCTCGGCAAAGTCAAGGAAGCGCTCGCCGGCGCGTAGCGGGCTGTTCGACGGCCCGCCATGTACACTGACCTGCCGTGGACGTCTCGGAGCTCGGCTACGATCTGCCGCCCGAGCTGATCGCGCAGGGGCCCGCGCCGTCGCGGGATGCGTCGCGGCTCCTCGTGATCGACCGCGCGCGCGGCGGCTTCGAGGATCACGTCTTCGCCGAGCTGCCCGACCTGCTCCGACCGGGCGATTGCCTCGTCGTCAACAACTCACGCGTGATCCCGGCGCGTGTGCTGGCGCGTGACGCCGCCGGACGCGAGGTCGAGCTCCTCTTCATCGAAGCGATCGACGGACACCGCTGGCGGGCGCTCACGCGGCCGGGGCGTCGGAGTCGCGAGGGCGTGGAGCTGGTGGTGGGGAGCTCCCGGCTCCGTATCCTCGAGGTCGAGGCCGATGGGCCGCGTGTCGTCGAGCCGCTCGACGGCTCCGTCGACGAATTGCTACGCGTCCACGGCCGGCCGCCACTGCCTCCCTATATCGCGCGGTTCGCCGCGCCGACTGCGGAGGCACCGCCTCTGCTCGACGAGATCCAGCGGCGCGGCGTCGAGCTGCACCAGCTGACGCTTCACGTCGGCCCCGGCACGTTTCGACCGATCAAGACCGACCGGATCGAAGACCACGCGCTGCCGGCCGAGCGGATCGTGATTCCGCCGGCGGTCGCCGAAGCCGTGAATCGCGCGCGCGCGGAGCGCCGCCGGGTGGTCGCGGTCGGCACGACCACGGTGCGTGCGCTCGAGAGCGCCGTCGGCGCGGACGGTCGGGTCCGTCCGCTCGACGGCGAGGCGCGCCTCTACGTCATGCCCGGTTACGAGTTCCGCGCGGTGGATGCGCTGGTGACGAACTTCCACCTGCCCCGCTCGTCACTGCTCGTCATGGTCGCCGCGTTCGCCGGGCGCGAGCTGATCCTGAAATCCTACGGCCACGCGGTCCGCGCCGGCTATCGCTTCTATTCCTACGGCGACGCGACGTTGATCCAGTGAAGTTCGAGCTGCTCGCGACCGACGGCGCCGCTCGCGCCGGCCGATTGACGACCACCAACGGCGTGGTCGACACGCCGATGTTCATGCCGGTCGGCACGCACGCGGCGGTGAAGGCGCTGGGGCCGGACGATCTCCGCGCGGCCGGCGCCCAGATCGTGCTCGCCAACACGTACCACCTGTTTCTCAGACCCGGACACGAGCTCGTTCGCGAGCTCGGCGGCCTGCATCGCTTCATGGGATGGAGCGGAGCCATCCTGACCGATTCCGGTGGATTTCAGGTGTTCAGCCTCTCGAAGCTTCGAAAGATCTCCGAGGCCGGTGTCGAGTTCCGGTCGCCGGTCGACGGGTCGACCCACTTCCTCTCGCCCGAGATCGCCGTCGAGGTCCAGCAGGCGCTGGGCGCCGACATCATCCATCCCCTCGACGAGTGCCTCGCGTACCCCGTGTCACGCCTGGACGCCGAGCGATCGCTCGAGCTGACCCTGCGCTGGGCCGCGCGGTCGAGGGCGGCGCACGCCGGACCGGGCCGGACGAGTCAGGCGATGTTCGGGATCGTGCAGGGCGGAGTCGACGCGGACCTCCGCAGGCAGGCGACACGCGCGACGGTCGATCTCGGCTTCGACGGCTACGCGATCGGCGGCATGGCGGTCGGCGAGCCGAAGCCCACGATGTACGACCTCACCGAGCTCGTCGCCGGTCTGCTGCCGGCGGATCAGCCCCGCTATCTCATGGGAGTCGGCAAGCCGGACGATCTCGTCCACTCGGTGGCGCGCGGCGTGGACATGTTCGACTGCGTGCTGCCCACCCGGAACGCGCGCAACGGCCAGGCCTTCACGGCCGACGGCCCGCTCACGCTCAAGCAGGCACGCTACACGCGCGACCAGGCGCCGCTCGACGCCGCGTGCGGCTGCTACGCGTGCCGCGGGTTCTCGCGCGCGTACCTGCGCCACCTCTTCATGGCCGGCGAGCTGCTTTCGCATCGCCTGCTCACGCTCCACAACGTGACGTTCTTTCTCGGGCTCATGCGCGAGATGCGCGCGGCGATCGTCGCGGGCGCGTTCGGTGGGTTCCAGGCTCGGTTCTTCGCGCGGTATGCGGTGGCGCACGGCGAGGAATCGGGGGACACGCCGTCTCCCTGAGCTCAGGCGCCGCGGCTGCCCATCTTCTGGGCCAGCTCCCGCAACGGTGGCTCATAGGCTTCGCTGAACGTCGGGAAGGCGTGGACGACGTCGGTCAAGACCTCGATCGGGATCTCCGCGCGGATCGCGAGCACGGCCTCGCCGATCCATTCCTCCGCGTGAGGTCCGATCGCAGCGGCTCCGAGTAACGTGCGGCGTGGCCGGTCTCCGATGAGGACCAGCCGTCCCGACTTCGATCCGGTCGCGCTGGCGCGCGCCGTGTGACGGACCTCCATCGACGCGCTGATCGCGTCGTGGCCACGCTCGCGCGCCTTCTCCAGCGAGAGGCCCACGCACGCCACCGACGGCTCGGTGTACACGCCGCGCGGGATGGCCCGGTGATTCGCATGGGCCTCGGCCCCCAACAGGTTCGCCGCGATGATTCGTCCGTGATAGTTGGCGGTGTGCGTATATCCGGCGATGCCGGTGATGTCGCCCGCGGCCCACACGTGCTCATGCCCGCGCACGCGACAGCGATCGTCGATCTCAAGAAAGCCGCCCCGGCCGGGGTGGATGTTCAGGGTTGCCAGGCCCAGCTCGTTCAGCTGCGGTTCCTGCCCGATCGCGACGATGAGCCGTTCGGCCGTCAGCCGTGTCCCGTCCTCCAGCACGAGACAGGCCGTACCGGCTCGCATCTCCGCCCGCACCGCTTTGCTGTTCAGGCGGACGTCGATGCCTTCCTCGCGAAAAACGTCGGCGAGCGTCTCGCCCACGGCCGGCTCCTCGGCCGAAATGAGGCGTGCCGCGTGCTGGACGATCGTGACGCGCGCGCCGAATCGGGCCAGAACCTGCGCGATCTCGCATCCCACCGGTCCACCACCGAGCACGAGCGCCGACCCGGGAAGCTCCGACGTGGTAAAGACATCTTCGCTCGTCCACACCGACGCCCGTTCGAGCCCGTCGAGGTCGGGAATCTCGGCGACGGTGCCGACCGCCACGACCAGATCGGTCCAGCCGATGACGTGCCCGTTGACCTCGAGAGCTCCGGATCGCACGACGCGGCCGCGCCCGCGGTGAACGGCGATGCCGAGCGAGCGAAGCTCGCGCTCCCGACCGGAGTCGTCCAGCCGATGCGCGATCTCGTGACGCCGCGCGGCCGCGGCGCGATAGGCGGCGCGCGCATCGTCCAGCGCAAGCGGCCCGCTCACCGCGCCGTCGGTGTGAGCGGTGCCGATCCGGTGCCGGATCTCGGCCGAGTGCAGCATCGCCTTGCTGGGCATGCAGGCGAAGTACGGACATTCCCCGCCGAGCAGCTTCTGCTCGACGGCGGCGACCGATTTGCCGCCGCGCGCGAGGGTCGTCGCGACCCATTCGCCCGCGGAGCCGACACCCAGCACCACGACGTCGTACGTTTCCATGGGCCGCACCTTTCCTCGGAAGTGGGCGATAGCCCGATGTTTGTGGACCGACCTCAGTCTATGCAGTATCATCCGTTGATGTTTTGCGCGACTGATCGTCTTGACTGCGGAGGCCTCGGACTCGATGCTCTTCCCTGATCTCGCATACGCCGCCGGATCGGCGCCGGGCGGCGGCTCTCAGAGCATGCTGCCCACGGTCGTGATGATCGCCTCGATGCTGGCGATCTTTTATTTCCTGCTGCTGCGCCCGCAGCAGAAGCAGAAGCAGGAACGCGAGCAGATGCTCTCGTCGATCAAGCGGGGCGACCGCGTCGTGACCACGGGCGGGCTTCACGGTACCGTGACCGGCCTCAGCGAGCACACCGTCACCCTGCGCGTCGCCGACCAGGTCAAGCTCGAGTTCGACCGCTCCGCCATCGGCCGCGTGTCGGCAGGGCAGGGCGAGAAGGATGCCTAGGCACCTCCGGGTACGTGTCGGGCTGGTCGTCGCGGTCGTCGCCCTCTCCCTCTGGTACCTCTACCCGCCGAAGAGCGCGATCAACCTCGGACTCGACCTGCAGGGCGGCATCCATCTCATGCTCGGCGTCGAGGCCGACCGGCACGTCGCGAGCCAGACCGACCGTGCGGCCGAGGATCTCAAGAGCGCGCTCGAGCGCAAGGGGATCGCGGTCAAGCGGGTCGCGCGCGAGGGCAACACCGCGATCCTGGTCGAGCTGGCCAACCCGCAGTCCTGGAACGACGCCCGGACCGTGGTGGCGGAGTTCGGAACCTTCGAGCGGCGTGACGACGATCAGATGGCGGGTCGGTTCCGCCTCGTGATGAACGATAGCCGGGTCCGCCAGCTGCGCGACGACGCCATCCGTCAGGGGCTCGAGACGATTCGCAACCGCATCGATCAGTTCGGCGTGAGCGAGCCCACGATCACGCGGCAGGGCGCGGATCAGATCCTGATCCAGCTGCCGGGCGTGCAGGACCCGGGGCGCGCCAAGGCGCTCATCGGCAAGACCGCGCTGCTCGAATTCAAGCTCCTCGACGAGCGGACGCCGATCGACCAGGCGCTGGCGGGCCACCTCCCCGAGACCTCGGAGGTGCTCTACGGGAGAGAAATCGACAAGCAGACGAAGGCCGAGCGGAAGATCCCGTACGTCGTCCAGAAGCGCAGCCTGCTCACCGGCGCCGAGCTGACGCGCGCCGAGGTGTCGGCCGACCCGAACTCGATGGGCAACTGGCAGGTCGCGATCGAGTTCACGTCGACCGGCACGCGGATCTTCGGCGAGGTCACGGAGCAGAGCGTCGGCAAGCGGCTGGCGATCATCCTGGACGGTACCGTGTATTCGGCGCCCCGCATCAACGAGCGAATTCCCGGCGGGCGGGCCGTGATCACGGGCCAGTTCACGGTGGAGGACGCCCGCGATCTCGCCATCGTGCTGCGGGCCGGCGCCTTGCCCGCGCCGGTCGTCATTCTCGAGGAGCGCACGGTGGGGCCGTCGCTCGGCGCCGACTCGATCCGCAAGGGCCTGATCGCCATCGCCGGCTCGGCGATCGTCGTGTTCATCTTCATGCTGGTCTACTACCGGCTCTCCGGGCTCGTGGCCGACGTGGCGCTCGGCCTGAATCTGTTAATTCTCTTCGCCTGCATGGCCGCCATCCGGGCGACGTTGACCTTGCCCGGTCTGGCCGGCATCGCGCTCACGATCGGCATGGCCGTCGACACGAACATCCTGATCTTCGAGCGAATCCGGGAAGAGATGCGGGTCGGGAAGACCCCGCGCGCCGCGATCGAGGCCGGGTTCCGGCGGGCGCTGCGCACGATCGTCGACACGCACCTCACGGTCATGGGAACCGCGGTCATCCTCCTGTCGTTCGGCACCAGCTCGGTCAAGGGCTTCGGCGTGTCGTTGTTCATCGGTCTCGGCGCGAGCCTGTTCACGGCGTACTTCTTCACGCGCCTCCTCTTCGACCTCATCTACATGGGCCGGCGGAAGGTGGAGTCGATCTCGATATGATCGAGCTCTTCAAGAGTCCGAACTACGACTTCATCGGCAAGCGGAAGTGGGCGTATATCGTCTCGATCGCCTTGACCCTGATCAGCCTGAGCTCGCTCGCCGTCAAGGGCGGGCTGCGCTACGACATCGACTTCACCGGCGGCACCTTGATCCAGGTGCGCTTCGAGCAGTCGCCCACGATCGCCAAGATCCGGGCCAGTCTCGGCACGATCCATCTCGGCGAGAGCATCATCCAGCAGTTCGGCGACGCGAATGAGTTCATCATCCGGCTGCCGCTGGTCGAGGTCGGCTCGGAGGAAATTTCCAAGCGCGTTCAGGGCGCGCTCAGCGCCGACCCGTCCCTTGGCAAGTTCGAGATCCGGCGCGTCGAGTTCGTCGGGCCCCAGGTCGGCCGCGAGCTGCAGCTCCAGGCCGTCTACCTGGTGCTGGCCGGCCTCGTCTGGATCGCCATTTACCTGGCTTTCCGGTTCGACCTGCGCGGCGGGGTCGCCGCCGTCGTCGCCGTCTTGCACGACGTCATCGTCTGTCTCGGCGCCATGTCGCTCACGAATCGCGAGTTCTCGCTGCCGGTGCTGGCGGCGCTCCTGACGATCATCGGCTATTCGGTCAACGATACGATCGTCGCCTACGACCGGCTCAGGGAGAACCGGGGCAAGACCGCCCCGAAGGGGCGCACGTTCGCCCAGCAGATGAACGACGCGGTCAACCAGACCCTGTCGCGAACCATCCTGACCTCGCTCACGACCTTCTTCTCGGCGGCCGTCCTGCTCTTCTTCGGGGGTAAGACCCTCGAGGATTTCGCCTTCGTCCTCTTCGTCGGGGTCATCACCGGGACCTATTCCACGACCTACGTGGCCGCCGCTCTCGTCGTCGACTGGACGAACCACGTCGAAGGACGGCTGCGGCGAGGGAAGAAAGCGGTGGCCAAAGCCTGACCAGCGTGTCAAACTAATTGGTCAACCAGGGGTTTTGGCTCTGTGACCCAACTAGAAACGCTGATCGAGGAGATTCCGAAGTATCAGCCGGGCGCTGATCTCGATGTTCTCGAGCGCGCCTATCGGTTCTCGGCTGCCTCCCACCAGGGCCAGCAGCGCGCCTCCGGTGAGCCGTATCTAAGCCATCCGCTTGAGGTTGCCAACCTCCTGGTCGACTTCAAGATGGACGTCACCACCGTGACCGCCGGCCTCCTCCACGACGTGCTCGAGGACACCACCGCGACCAAGGCCGACCTCGAGCGCGAGTTCGGCGTGGAGATCGCGGAGCTGGTCGACGGCGTCACCAAGATCGGCAAGCTCGCCTTCTCCTCGCGTGAAGAGCGCCAGGCCGAGAATTTCCGGAAGATGCTGGTCGCGATGGCGCGCGACCTGCGCGTGCTGATGATCAAGCTCGCCGACCGGCTGCACAACATGCGCACCCTGGACTACCTGCCGGCCGACCGGGCCAAGAAGATCGCGCAGGAGACCCTGGACATCTACGCGCCGCTGGCCCACCGGCTCGGCATGGCCAAGGTGAAGGCCGAGCTCGAGGACCTCGGGCTCCGCACCCTGAACCCGACCGACTACGTCGATTTGCAAAAGCGCGTGGCCAAGCGCCGCCTCGAGCGCGAGGCGGACATCAACCAGGTGATCGCCATCCTCCAGCGAAAGCTCTCCGAGGTCGGGATCGATTCGCAGATCCGCGGCCGGCCCAAGCACTTCTATTCGATCTGGAAGAAGATGCACGACCAGGGCCGCGAGTTCGACGAGATCTACGACCTGACGGCCGTCCGCGTCATCACCGCGTCGGTCCGCGACTGCTACGGCGCGCTCGGCGTCATCCACTCGCTCTGGAAGCCGGTCCCCGGACGCTTCAAAGACTTCATCGCGATGCCCAAGGTCAACATGTACCAGTCGCTCCACACGACGGTGATCGGGCCCAAGGGCGATCCGGTGGAGATCCAGATCCGCAC
>WNFK01182750.1_pt1 | contig 12787 bp, 9 predicted proteins | sample 5400281 | NCBI WGS metagenome assembly WNFK01 (sample SAMN13153350, study PRJNA577476) | soil metagenome | isolation source: 20 cm soil on Douglas fir-dominated hillslope | place: USA:California | collected 2013-09-17
GGAATGAGGATGGCCCCGCTGTACGCCATGTAGCCGAAGAAGCCCGGCATCCGCACGCCGCCCTGCTCCGCGATCGCCTTCACCATGAAATTGGGGCCGTTGCCGATGTAGGTGTTCGCGCCCATCAGCACCGAACCCAGCGAGATCGCCGCGAGCAGGGCCGCGCCCTGGTCGCTTCGGAGCAGCTGGCCAAGGTCGTCGGCGCTGGTTCCCACCGCGCCGCTCGCGGCGGATGCGAAGGTCAGGTAGGTCGGGGCGTTGTCCAGGAAGGAAGAAAGAGCGCCGCTCGCCCAGAAGTAGTGCCACGGTTCCTTCAGGCCGAGCTCGGCGCCTCGGGCGTTCAGGATCGCGAGCGCGGGGATCATGGTCGCGAAGATGCCGGCGAACAGGGCCGCGACCTCGACGATGGGAGCCCAGCTGAAACCGTTTTCCGGCCGCAGCTGCTTGGGGGTCACGAGCAGGGAGAGCAGGGCCATGGAGACGATTCCCGCATCCTGGAGGAGCGCGTGCGCACCCATGGTGCCGGACGCCAGCAGCACCGCGACGATGCCGCCGAGGAAGAGGAGATTGCGCTTGCCCGCCACGTGGATGGGCACGCGGTGCGCGACCGCGACCTCGTCGAGGTTCCCCGGCGTCGCCAGGTCCTCCTGGCGGAAGATGGTCGAGTCGACGATGTAGAAGAGGATCAGGAGCGCTCCGTTCGCGAACAGCCAGGCGGGCCAGAGCCGCAAGGTCCAGGTGAACGGGACCCCGCGCAAGAAGCCGAGGAAGAGCGGCGGGTCGCCCAGAGGCGTGAGCAGGCCGCCGCCGTTGGCTACCATGAAGATGAAGAAGATGAAGACGTGCGCTTTGCGGACCCTGATCGAGTTCGCGCGCAAGAGCGGCCGGACCAGCAGCATCGAGGCGCCAGTGGTCCCGATCGCGGAAGCGAGGATCGCGCCGATTCCGAGCAGGATCGCGTTCAGGCCGGGGGTCCCCGCGAGCGTTCCGCGGATGACGATGCCGCCGGAGATCACGAACAGCGACCCCAAGAGGAGGATGAAGGCAACGTATTCGCTGGCCGCATGCAGCAAGGCGTGCGCGTCCAGGGCCGCGGTCCACACCGCGATCGGGGCGCCGAGGACCCCGCTCACGATCAGCTTGTTCCGGTTGTGCTCCCAGAACTTCGGCGCGAAGAGGGGCAGGGTCGCGATGGCGAGGAGCATGAGCGCGAATGGCGCGACGCTCCAGAGCGGGAAGAGATGCCCGAGATGCGGCCCGGTCGCGTCGGCGGCTGCGAGCAAGGTCATGCGGCCAAGCTAGGCAAGTGGCGGTCACGGGTCAAAGCGCCGACGTTCTGGTAGGAAATGCCGGCGCCCGAGCCTGGCCGCACGACCCACCCGGTGACTGGGGCAGGCTGCCGTCGGGATGAAAGAGCGAGGCGGCGACGTCGTAAGGGGCAGCATGGAGCGGGGACCCGGATGGAGCTGAGGCACCTTCGCTACTTCGTCGCGGTCGCGGAGGAGCTACACTTCGGGCGCGCTTCCGCGCGGCTGCGCGTCGCCCAGCCGGCCTTGAGCCGGCAGATCCGGCAGCTCGAGGAAGAGGTGGGCGCGGACCTCCTCGACCGCGCCTCCCGCACCGTGCAGCTCACGGCGTCGGGTCGCGACTTCCTCGAAGGAGCACGCGAGACGCTGGCGGTGGCGGAGCGGACCGTCCGTCGCGCGCGGCGGGCCTACGGCAACGAGGCGGGACGGCTTTCCCTCGCCTTCGTCCCGGCCATCCTCGAGTCGCCCGAGGCGGTGCGCATCCTGCGCCGGTTCCACGACCACCATCCCGCCGTGCGGGTGGAGGTCAGCGCGCTGCAGACGGTCGAGCAGTGGGAGGCGCTGCGCCACGGCCGCGTGCAGGTCGGGTTCCTCTACCACCCGTCCGACGATCCCGGGCTGATCTGCACGCCGCTCTGGCGCCAGGAGATCCTGCTCGCGCTGCCCTCCGAGCATCCACTCGCGCAAAGCGCGGGACCGGTCCCGCTGGCGGAGGCCGCACGCGAGCCCTTCCTCTGGTTCGAGCGGGCGGCAGCGCCGTTCCCGCACGATCTGATCCGCCAGCTCTTCGAGGCGCGCGGGCTTGCCATGCGGGTGATCGAGGAGGTCGCCAGCGAGGAGGCGAGGCTGAGCCTGGTGGCCGGCGGCCTGGGAGTGACGCTGGTGCCCGGCACGGCCGAGGGCCCCCGCCGTCCCGGAGTGGTGTTCCGGCGCGTGCGGGAGATCGACTTCGGCGTGCAGGTCTTCGCCGCGCACGCGGGTGGACGAACGTCCCGGGTCGTGCTGGCGTTCCTCGCCGAAGTGAGCGCCGCAATTGAGGAAACAGGTGCGATGCCGGCGCGATCTTCCAGCGGTGCCTGACCGATCTTGGACATCCCTGCAGCGCTTTCCGTACAAGCGCGCGCATGCCCAGCCGCCTGCTGCCCGCTGCCGCTCTGTTGCTCGCTCACGCCGTGCTCGCCGCACCCTCCCGGTTCTCGTCGAAGGCCGATCCCGTGACCGGCTCGCGCACGTTCGAGCTGTGGGACGGAACGACCGCCACCGTCGGCCCCGACGGGCTCGCCTGGCGGAGAGCTCCAGCGGAGTCGAGTCGCGGGTCTGCCGCTCAGCGTCGCTCCGCTGCTCAGCGTCCAGGGGACACGAATCGCGGGTCCGTCGCTCCACGTCCAGGGGACACGAATCGCGGCTCCGCCGCTCATCATGTCCCCTACACGGGACGATCGTTCTGGACCTTTGCGCGGCCGCAGGCGGACGACTTCACGCTCTTGCGGGCGCTCTCGCTCCCCCGGCGGGACATCGCCGTGGACCGCGTGGTGCCGGGCACGCGGCCGGAGTTCTGGGCCTCCTCGATGGCGATCGAGCCGCGCGCCCTCGACGGCAGCGCGGCGCTCCCGCTCGCGCTCGCCCGAGCCGCCGCCGGCTCGGGGCTGCCGTCGAACTACGGCCTGCGGACCTCGTTCCAGGCCCACCTGAACGCGAACGGCGTCAACGCCACCGGCGCCTCAACGTGTCGATCGGGGACTTGATGGACCAGTCGATGGCCGACGCGGGCGACACCTGGGTCCAGTTCTTCGGTCCCACCACGCGGGTCATCAACGGCCAGCGCTATCTCGACTATCCCTCCTTGCCGCTGATCCCCACCTGGACGTCCGACGATCGCGGCAACCTCGATCCCCTCGGCACCGTCGAGTTCGTGGACCCGTTCCTCGGCGAGGTCCTCCTCGACTTCTCCGTCATGGCACCCCTGCCGTCGGATCGGCAGCGCCCCGAAGCGCGCGGCGACGGTCTCACCGACCTGCTCGGAATCGCTCCCGGCGCGCAGTACCGGCTGATCGTCCCGAAGGATCCCACCATCTCCAACATCTATACGGCGCTGCTCGCGGCGGCGCGCCAGCAGCCCAGGCCCGACGTGATCACGGCCAGCCTCGGTTTCGGCTTCGACTCGGTCGGGTACCCGGGCCGCTACCTCGAAGACGACCCGGTGGGCCAGGCGGTGGTGGGCAGCATCGTGCAGCAGGGGATCGTGGTTTGCATCTCCTCCAACGACGGGACGCGCCTCTTCACGCCCACCGCCATCGGGCCGGACGGCGGCAGCGCCCCGACCGACCGGCTGCGCTCCGGCGAGACGCCCACCTCGACGGACGACGACTTCGCCACCACGATCGCGACCCGCGTCGCGGACAGCGGCGCGATCGCCGTCGGCGGAACCACGCTCGACGACATCTTCAGCGCGCCGCCGCAGGCGGGCGGTCCGCTCGCGCACGTCGGACAGTTCCCGCAGACCCGCTACAACGGGGCGGCCTCCTTCTCTTCCGGCTTCGGGACGCGGATCGACATCGCGGCGCCCTCCGACGGCATCGTGGCGCTCGCCCACCAGTGCACACAGGATCCCTGCACGCCGCAGGACGCGATCCCGGTCCTTTCCGGCGGAACCTCGGCGTCGGCCCCCATGGTCGCGGCTGCCGCGGCGGTGGTGATCCAGGCGGCGCGGCTGATGCACAAGAAGCTCACGCCGCTTCAAGTCCGCGATCTCCTGGTGCGCACCGGCCGGCCGCTCGCGCAGGCGCCCCAGGCGGATCGGACGCTCGCGATGGGCACGCAGCTCGACGTGACCGCGGCGCTGGAGGCCGTGCTGGGGACAGAGGAAGACGACGACGGTCCCTCGATCGCGCGGCTCTCCGTCGCACACCGGCGCGAGCTGGGCGACCTGGGCGCGGCTTTCCGGGAGGACACCGATCCCGCGGCCATCGATCTTGCCGGTCCGCTGGACTTCGACGGCAATCCGACCGGCCAGTGGCTGGCGGGCCCCATCACCATCGCCGCCGACGTGGTGAACGCGTCGTCCGATCTGCAGTACGCGTTGATCGTCGGCCGGACCGAGCTGGTGCAGGGCGACCGCGCATTCCGGCTCCTGCCGTCGGAGCTCCTCGCGGCCGCCGGGCTTCCGGTGGTCTCCAGCGGTTCGCGCAGCGTGGACGTGCGCTACGAAGTGCGCCGGCGCGGGAAGGCGGTCGCGTCGGTCGCTACCACGCTCGTCTTCGGGCCCAGCGACGGCCTGATCACGGAGCCGCTGGCGCCGGTGGCGCCTGCGCTGGCCGGGGAAGGCCAGGATGTGGTGGTCCACTATGACCTCACCGGCATGCGCTTCGTCGACGCTCCCACCCTGTTCGTCTCGGGGATCGGGCACTGGAGCCCGTTCGCGGCGCCCCTCTTCCATCCCGATTCCGAGATCCCGCTGCGCGGCCTCTCCGGCAGCGTCCGCATCCCGGGCTCCTCGTTCCGGGGCGGCGCAGGCCTGTATGGCATCGGAATTCGCCCGCAGACGAGCTCCCCGGACGTCGGGCAGATCGCGGTGATCCGCATCACGGCGGCATCGCCAGCGCGTCCGGACGCGCCGCTCCTGGCGGACGCCTCGGGCCGCTTCGGGCACATCGCCGCGATCTCGCGCGCGGCGTCGAAGTTCACCCTGCGCTGGAACGCCTCCGGCATGGGCGACGGCGCGGCGCTCGAGGTCTCCGCGCCTGCGCCGACGCTGCGGAACGGCTGGAACACCTTCAGCAACGCCAACGGCAGCCGGCGCGACGCCGATGGCATCGACAGCCCGTCGATGCTGTTCGTCCGGCTGCCTTCTGCCTCCGGTGAGAAGGCGTTCGACGCGGTAGACTTGGGGATCGCCCCCGGGCTCCTGTACAACCTGCGCATCGTCGCGCTCCGCGGGGGTGCGCCCGCGGGCGAGACCTCGCCGAGCTCGATGCTGCAGGTCGACGACGTGGCGCTGCCGGCCGGCGTCGTCACCTCGTTCGATCTCGCGGGCGAGGGGTCCGTGGCCGCGACCGCCACCGGAGATGCGTCCGGGAATCTGGTTTCCACCGCGCTGGTGCTGTGGTCGCCCGGGCGCGCCCAGCTCGGAGCGACCGTCGCTTCCGACCCGACGGGCAGCACCGTCTACGAGCTCTTCGGCCGGGACTCCACTCGCAACCTGGCCCTGGCGGCCCGCTGGCCCTGGACCGGGAGCGTCCAGACGCTGGAGACCTGGGACACGACCACCTGGTCGAAGCTGCACAGCCTGGACGTCGACGCCTTCACCGAGTATTTCCTGCTGACCGCGCGCATCGACTCCACCCATCACCGCGCGCCATTCCTCGCCTTCGACTCGAGCTTCGCGCTCGCGCTCCTGCCGTTCGATCTGGCGAGCGGAACGTTCGGTCCGCCGGTGCACCAGGCGCTCGGCCCCAACGACTTCTCGTTCTACAACTCGATGACCCTCGATCCCGTGACGGGCACGGCGTTCATTGCCGCAGCCTCCGTGACCGAGCTCTGCATCTTCCGCAGCGGTCCGCTCACGCACCACGGGGCTGGTGGCGGACGGCAAGAAGGTGCACGTGGCGCACGGGCCCATCATCTCCAACAACGTGCTCCTCCCTCCGGCCCGCATGCAGCACGTCAGCGAGAAGAACCTGGTCGCGACCCCCTCGGTGTTCCTCGGAGCGAAGTCGCCGGTCTTTCCCGCGGTCGACACGGCCAACCAGGTGCTGGTGGTTGGCTTCCTCGCCGGTGAGGACTACGAGCTGAACAGCAACGCCACCAGCGCGGTGGGCGCGTTCGACCTGCGCAGCGGCAAGCGCCTCTTCTACTCGCCGGCGTTCAACTTCGCCCAGGCGGTGCTCGGCGGCGTGCTCGATCCGCTGACGCTCCGCGGCATCCAATTGGATCCGAAGACGCGGACCGGCTGGACCATCGCCGCGGGCGCGCAGCAGCTGCAGAGGTTCTCGTATTGAGCTGATTGAAGTTGAAATCCGCCGCCGCCTGGGGCGTATTCGCGGGATGAACCCTGCCCGCGCATCGCTCCTCGCGGCTGCCCTCGCCGCCTGCGCTTCCCAGAAGGCTCCTCCTCCCGCGGCACAACCCCAGCAGCACGGCATCGAGCTCGGGGACCTGGACCCTGGGGTCAGCCCCTGCACCGACTTCTTCGAGTTCGCCAATGGCTCCTGGCGGAAGGCGAATCCGATCCCGGCGTCGATGCAGCGCTGGAGCCGGCGCTGGCAGGCGGGCGAGAACAGCAAGGAGCAGCTCAAGGACATCCTCGAGGAGCTGTCCAAGCGTACCGACTGGCCCAAGGGGAGCATCGAGCAGCTGGTCGGGGACGACTACGCCTCCTGCATGGACGAGGCTCGCGCGGACGCGCAAGGCATCTTGCCGCTCGCGCCGATGATGGCCTCGATCGACGCCATCCGGACCCCGGCCGAGCTGCAGCGCGCCATCCGCGAGCTGCAGGACATCCTCGTCTACGCGCCGTTCGTGACGGCTGCACAGCCCGACCAGCACGACCCCACGAGCACCATCGCCGACATCAGCGCGGGCGGCCTGGGCCTGCCGGACCGCGACTACTACCTCAAGCCCGAGCCGCGGTTCGCCGACGCGCGCGAGAAGTATCGCGCCCACCTGGATCGGCTGTTCGAGCTCGCGGGGGCGAAGGAGGACAAGGCGTCGGAGACGATCTTCGCCTTCGAGAAGCGGCTCGCGGAGGCCTCGCTCGACAACGTGGCCCTGCGGAATCCGAACAACCTCGATCACCCGACCACGTTCGCGCAGCTCCAGGCGATGACCCCGCACTTCGACTGGGCGGTCCTGTACGACGAGGCGAAGCTGCCGAAGGGCGACCTGAACGTGGAGGAGCCGGCGTTCATGGCGCAGTTCGAGAAGGAGCTGGCGCAGACGCCGCTGCCCGCCTGGCGGACGTATCTGAAGTGGCGGCTGCTCGGCTCGGCGGCGCCGTTCCTGTCCAAGCCGCTGGTGGACGAGTCCTTCGCCTTCAACCAGAAATACCTGGGCGGCGTGACCGAGCTGAAGCCGCGGCACAAGCGCTGCGCGGAGTCGTCCGACTTCCGCCTGGGCGAAGCGCTGGGCCGCAAGTACGTCGAGCGCCACTTCCCGCCGGCGGCGAAGGCGCGGGTCCAGGAGGTGGTGGCCAACGAGCTTCTGGCGATGAAGGAGATCATCGAGGGTCTGACCTGGATGGGTCCCGAGACCCGCAAGAAGGCGCTGGAGAAGCTCGCGACCTTCAACCCGAAGATCGGATACCCGGACAAGTGGAAGGACTACTCGGGGGTGAACATCCGGCGGGACGCGTCCACCTGGGACAACGTGGTGGAGGGGCGCAAGTTCGTCACCAAGGATTTCCGCGAGACGATCGGCAAGCCCACGGACCGCGGCCGCTGGGGGATGACGCCGCCGACCAGCAACGCCTATTACAACCCGCTCCTGAACGAGATCGTGTTCCCAGCCGGGATCCTCCAGCCGCCCGCGTTCGACGTGAACGCGACCGACCCGGTGAACTACGGCGCCATCGGCGTGGTGATCGGTCACGAGATCAGCCACGGGTTCGACGACCAGGGAGCGCAGTTCGACGCCCAGGGGCGCCTGCTCAACTGGTGGACCGACGCAGACCTCAAGTCCTTCGAGCAGCGGGGCCAGTGCGTCGTCGACCAGTTCGAGGGCTACTTCATCGAGCCCGGCCTCCATCACAACGGCCGCCTGGTGCTGGGGGAGTCCATCGGCGATCTGGCCGGAGCGCGGATCGCCTACGCCGCCTACCAGAAGGCGCTGCAACAGAGGCCGCAGCCGGCCCGCGACGGCTTCACTCCTCAGCAGCAGTTCTTCATCGCCTGGGGCCAGTTCCGCGGCGACGAGATCCGGCCGGAGACCCAGCGGCTGATGATCCAGGGCGACCCGCACCCGATCGCCAAGTACCGCGTGCTCGGGCCGCTCTCGAATCTGACCTCCTTCCAGCAGGCGTTCTCGTGCAAGGCGGGCGACCCGATGGTGCGCGGGGAGAAACGCTGCGAGGTGTGGTGATGGCTCCCCTCCTGATGGCGTTGGCGCTCGCTGCTGCCCCGGCCGACCTGGTTCCGCCCTCGCCGCCGCCGGCCGCCGCGAGCGGATCGTCCGGGTCCATCGATCCGGCGGCCGCGACGCGGGCGTATCTCGACCAGCTTCCCGCCGAGCAGCGCGCGAAGTCGGACGCGTACTTCGAGGGCGGGTACTGGCTGACGCTCTGGGACTTCCTCTATGGCGCGGGGGTGTTCCTGCTGCTCTTGCAGACCGGGTTCTCCGCGCGGATGCGCGACTTCGCGGAGCGGGTCACGCGAATCCGGGCGCTGCAGACCGGGCTCTACTGGGCGATGTTCACGGTCGTGGTTGCGGTGCTTTCCTTTCCGCTCTCGCTCTACCGCGACTACTTCCGAGAGCACAGCTACGGGCTGTCGAACCTGAGCTTCGGCGGCTGGTTCGGCGAACAGCTCAAAGGGCTCGCGCTCTCCATCGTGTTCGGCGCCCTGGCGATGATGGCGCTCTACGCGGTGGTGCGCCGGCTGCCGCGCACCTGGTGGCTCTGGGGAGCGGGCGTGGCCATCGTCTTCCTCGCCTTTGCCGCGCTGATCACGCCGATCTTCATCGTGCCGATCTTCAACAGCCCGAAGAAGCTGGAGGACGCGCGGGTGGTGGCGCCGATCCTCTCGCTGGCGCGGGCGAATGGAGTCAACGCCTCGGAGGTCTGGGAGGTCGACGCGTCGAAGCAGTCGAAACGGGTGAGCGCGAACGTGAGCGGGTTCTTGGGGACGGAGAGGATCACTCTGAATGACAACCTGCTGAACCGCGCCTCCTTGCCGGAGATCGAGGCCGTGATGGGGCACGAGATGGGGCACTACGTCTTGAATCACATCTACAAGGGGTTGATGGAGATCGGGATCGTGATCGTGCTCGGGTTTGCGGCGGTGGCGTGGGGGTTCGGGAAGTTGAGGGGCCGGAACGAGTCGAAGTGGCGGGTGCGGGACGTGGGGGATGTGGCGGGACTGCCGCTGGCGGCGCTCTTGTTCACGGCGTACCTGTTCGTGATGACGCCGGTGGTGAACTCGATCGTGCGGGTGCAGGAGATCGAGGCGGACATGTTCGGGTTGAATGCGGCGCGGCAGCCGGATGGGTTCGCGCAGTCGGCGTTGAAGCTGTCGGAATATCGGAAGCTGGATCCGGCGCCGGTGGAGGAGCTCCTGTTCTACGATCACCCGAGCGGGAGGGCGCGGATCTTCATGGCGATGCGGTGGAAGGCGGAGCACCCGGAGACGTGGGGCAGGGGGGCGAGCGAGGGAGAGTTGAGTCATTGAGTGCGCCAGAGGCGCCGCCGCCTTCGCGGCCAACCGTTTTAGGGTATCCTCACCCCCATGCCGAAAACGCTGCTCGAGCAATTGTCCGCCATGACGGTGGTCGTGGCCGATACGGGGGATTTCAAATCGATCGAGAAGTTCCGGCCGCGTGACGCGACCACGAACCCGTCGCTGATCACGGCGGCGGCGCAAATGCCCGAGTACGGTGACGTGGTGGACAATGCGCTCCGCTGGGCCGCAAAGCAGGCGAGCGGCGACGAAGTGGTCGCCGAGGCCATCGATCGGCTGTCGGTCGAGTTCGGCCTGCGCATCCTGAAGATCGTGCCGGGCCGCGTCTCCACCGAGGTCGACGCGCGACTTTCGTACGACACCGCCGGCACGCTCGCCAAGGCCAGGAAGCTCATGGCGCAATACGAAGCCGGCGGTGCCTCGCGCAAGCGCGTGCTCATCAAGATCGCGTCGACCTGGGAAGGCATTCAGGCTGCCGCCGACCTGGAGAAAGAAGGCATCCACTGCAACCTGACGCTGCAGTTCGGCATGCATCAGGCGGTGGCCTGCGCCCAGGCGGGCGTCACCCTTATCTCGCCGTTCGTAGGCCGCATCCTCGATTGGTACAAGAAGGAGAACAACCGCGACTACACCGGCGCCGAGGACCCCGGTGTGCAGTCGGTGACGCGCATCTACAACTACTACAAGAAGTTCGGCCACCGGACCGAGGTGATGGGCGCGAGCTTCCGCAACGTCGGCGAGATCATCGAGCTGGCGGGCTGTGATCTGCTCACCATTGCCCCGCCGTTGCTCGAGCAACTCGCCAACACGACGGGCGACTTGCCGCGCAAGCTGGATCCGGCGCGGGGCGCCGGCGAGCGGATCGCGATGGACGAAAAGACCTTCCGCGCCATGCACGAGCAGGACCGGATGGCCAAGGAAAAGCTCGACGAGGGCATCACCGGATTCTCCAAAGCCATCGTCGCGCTCGAGAAATTGCTCAGCGAGCGGCTGGCCGCGCTGCACGGGCGCGCGAAGGCGGGCGATGCCGCCCGCGAATACTTCCGCTGCTTCGATCTCGACGGCGATGGTTTCATCTCGCGTGAGGAATGGGCGGGCTCGCAGGCCGTGTTCGCCGTCCTCGACACGAACGGCGACGGCCGGCTGTCGCCCGAGGAGCTGGCCGCGGGCCTGGGCGCGGCATTCGTGTTGCGTGCTTGAGCTGTACATTCGCACGTCAGCGCGCCGCTAGACGCGAGCTTGGACTGCGGCCGATGCTCGCGCAGCTTGCCGGTGCGCAGGTGCGCCCGGCGCGGCGTCAGTCAGTTGACCGATGGTCCGCTTCGGGAGATTAGTGCTTAATCAAGTCAATGAAGCAGCTCGAGATGAAGCTCCCGACCTGGGGCGGCAAGCGGAGCGGAGCTGGCCGCAAGCCGAAGAATGAGAAGGCTGGCGTATCGCATGATCGCAGGTCGCAGTTTGCGGCTCCGCATCCGGTGCACGTGACGATGCGGGTGCTGTGGGGCGTCGGCTTTCTGCGCGGGTTCAGCCGCAAGCGCGCCATCGAGGACGCGCTTCGCGCGGCGAAGGAGCGCTTCGGGATGCGGGTGGTGCACTACTCCATCCAGGGCACTCACCTGCACCTGATCGTGGAGGCCGATGAGCCGGCCGCGATCTCCCGGGCGGTCCAGGGGCTTGCGATTCGCATCGCACGGGCTCTCAACCGCGTGGCCCGGCGCACGGGCAAGGTCTTCGCGGACCGCTTCCACGCGCACGTCCTGGAATCGCTGCGCAAGGTGAAGAACGCGGTCCGGTACGTGCTGGAGAATTTCCGACATCACTTGCGCGAGGACGTCGCGCCGCAAGGACTAGACCCGTGCTCCTCCGCAGGATGGAAAGACGACCGGTCCGGCACCGGTCCGCCGTTCAGCTTGCCCCGGACATGGCTGTTGCGGCACGCGGCCTAACCTAGAGTTCTAAGCGCCCAAGAGCCGTACTTCTCGTGCCGAGCCTCGGCGGGCGGAGAGACAACGAGACCGCATCCTCTTCGGTCTGAGGTCGGCGGCCACGGCTTGGTAGCTCCGCTCACACCGTGGCCAAGTCCGATCGACGCCGCTGAAAAGCGGCGCGCCGATCCCCCAGGTCGCGCTGCAGTCCGCCGATGGTAAGCTCTTGCGGCGAATGCTCTTCGAGAGATTCGGCTGGAGGGGGAAGGCGCGCCGAGCCGCTGAAGCCGCCTTGACCGGGGATCTGGCTGGCGCCGAAGTGATGCTGGCCGCGTTGACCGCGCCCCAGCGTGCGAGTGCGTGGGCCTCCATAGCTGACAAGCTCGCGAGCGATTCTCGCAGAGAGGACGCACGCCGCGCTGCTGAGCACGCACTCGCGGCCGATCACTGGAATGCGCTCCTGGTTCTGGTCGGACTCGACGAAATCGACGACCCGACTCTTGCGACGGCCGCTCGTCGCCCGGGTTCTCGCATCTCGGCTGTTCGATGAACAAGCTTACGAGGAGGCGCTGCAGGTGCTGTCCGCGGTACCTGAGAGCGCCGAGGTCTAGCTTCTGCGGGCGAAGATTCTTGCGTCGGACGGCCGCATCAATCAAGCCCTGGAACCTCTGGAGAACCTCCTCGGCCACGCGGATCGGGACCGGCGTTCCGGTTTCGGAATGGCCATTCCCGAGGGCGTCCTCTCGGACGCCGAAGCGCTTCATGACGGCCTCGTCGCGAAGCTGCACGGCGCCGAGCAGGTGGTCGTCGAGCACGCCGCGCGCGGAAACTTGGCGGTGCACTCGGGGCACAACCACATGCTGCTCGCGAAATCGAAGATGGTCGGTTCGCCGCGCATCGCACCCGCGCTCGAGCTACTCAGCCCCGACGAGACATGGCAGCTCGGGATCGAGCTCGGCAAGAAGGGGCGGTCGGCGACCGCCCTGTGCCAGCTCGGCTGCAGCGAGCTGCGGCGCGGCCGTCCGCGCCGCGTGCTCGATCACTTCGAGGAGGCGCGCTCGCTCGAGGCCGACCACTTCGGCGCCGAGCTCGGCTACGGCGCGGCGCTGTCTTGCGACGAAGGAAGTTGGGTGGATCTCGTCGGGCGGCTCCCGGTCCTTGCGGAGCC
>WNFK01088831.1_pt1 | contig 12776 bp, 11 predicted proteins | sample 5400281 | NCBI WGS metagenome assembly WNFK01 (sample SAMN13153350, study PRJNA577476) | soil metagenome | isolation source: 20 cm soil on Douglas fir-dominated hillslope | place: USA:California | collected 2013-09-17
CTGATGCGACAGCGCCAGCGTATCCTCGATCCGAACGAGTGGGGATCTGAACGAGTGGGATTCACCTTAGCAAGGAGGAAGTGAAATGAAACGCCTCACAGCTTCTCTGATCCTCTGCACCGGCGTCGCCCTCTTGGGCTCCGCGTGCGCCACCAAGGGGTTTGTTCGCGAAACGGTCGGCACCGCCGAGACCAAGCTGTCCAGCCGCGTGGACGGGACGGACTCGGCGCTCAAGCAGACCACTGACAAGACGGTCGCCAATACCGAGGCCATCGATGCGAGCCGCAAGGACATCCAGGGGCTGGATGGCAAGATCGGCCAGGTCGGCACCGTCGCGGCCGACGCGAAGAAGCAGGCCGAGTCGGCGTCGGAGGCGGTCCGTGACACGGATACCCGCCTGGCGGCGTTGAACACGCGGATGACCAACCGCAACAAGTTCGCCCTCGTCGAGACGAAGTCCGTCTATTTCGACTTCGACAAGGCGGCGCTGCGGGACGAGGGGGTCAACGAGATCGAGGACGTGGCCAAGGCGCTCCTGGCCGATCCCAACGCGGTAGTGGAGCTGCAGGGCTTCGCCGACGCGCGCGGCGCCGACCGCTACAATTACCAGCTCACCCGCGAGCGGGTGGACGCGGTGGCGCGGTACCTGGTGCAGCGCCACGGCATCGAGCTGCGCCGCATCCACACCGTCGGCATGGGCAAGGTCGTTCTGGCCGCCGGAGAGCGGGGCGGCAACGAGGTCTACGCCAAGGCCCGTCGAGTACCGGGGCACCGCGCGCGAAAGCGCGGTGCCCCGGGGGTCACCCTGCGGGCGGGCTCGTGCCCGCCATGTAAGGCGTACATTGGGGCGTGTAGCCCTTACATCTGCCCGGTCGTCCCTCCCTGCCGACCGCCGACTCGGTGGTCCGAGCGATCGAGAGCCAAATGCTTGACCCGCCGACGTTTCTTCGATGTGCAGCATGGTCGGGAAGGTTGGCATTCCGTCTGCTCAGGGGAAGGTATGCCTGACGCGCACACCGCCATCCTCGTGGTCGAGGACGAGCCGCATAGCCGCGAGGGTCTCCGGGACTTGCTGGCCGGTCGCGGCTATGTCGTGGAGACGGCCGCCGACGCGCGCCAGGCCATCAGCCAAGTCAACGCCCATCGGTTCGCCGGCGCCATCATCGACCTCCATCTACCGCCCGGCCGCGAGGTCACGGTGACGGGCTGGGACATCGCCGACATTTGTCGCGCCTTCACGCCGGATATCGCGGTGCTCTTCGTCAGCGCGGAGGGCGGCGCCGAGGTGGAGGGCCGCGCGGAGCGCCTCGGGCATGCCGCCTTCCTCGAAAAGCCAATCGATCCCGCGCGACTTGCGGCGACGCTCGGCCAGCTCGGGCTCCTGGCCCAGACGTCCGAGACCCCATGACCACGTCGCGCCTCCTCCGGAATGCCGCCCAGTAAGGCGCGCCCCGACGGGGGCGGACCGACCATGCTCGAGGCCACGTGGAACCCCTGGAAGATGACCGCCATCGGCATGGCGCTGATCGCCGCCGCCGCCGTGATCATGGGGCTCCTGATGGCGGACTGGGGGCCACGCGCCGAATTGGAGGCGCTGCTCTCGCCGGCAGTAACGCCCGCGGCGCCGGCGGCCGCGCCCGCGGGGGGCGTCGCGCCATCGCCCTCTCCGGCCGACGTCGAGGCCTGTAACCAGTACGCGAAGGCGCAGGCGGGCGACAAGGCCATCGAGGTGGTGAAGGCGAGGACGGCGGCCGAGGTCGGGAAGGGACCTGGCAAAGGCGCGGCGCTCGGTGGTATGGTCACCGCGACGGCGGGCACGCTCCACGGGATCAACGAGCAGAAGAAGAACGATGCCCGCTACGTCGAAGCGTATCGCGCCTGCATGAAGGGGCGCGGGTTCAGTAGCTAACCCCTCAACGAGGAGGAGGCACGAGCATGCGAATCCTGGTCCTGGCCCTCGCCGTCCTCGCGCTGGTCGCCGGCCCCGCGCTGGCCAGCCAGTGCCCCACCCTGATCAAGCAGGTCAACGACGCGGTCGGCACCAAGACCGACGCGGCCTCCGTGAAGGCGAAGTCGCTCGCCGCCGAGGCTCAGAAGCTGCACGAGGCCGGCAAGCACGCCGAGTCCGTGGCCAAGGCCGAGGAAGCGGCCACGGCCATCAACCTGACGCTCAAGAAGAAGTAAGCCGCCGCGGTTTCCGGATCGACCCGAGCGCGGGGCGCAGGACCGGCCCCGCGCTCGGCCTTTTCGGGGGCCGGCCGCGCCCCCGCCCGACAGCCCCGCTAGACAGCCCCGCTAGACAGCCCCGCTAGACAGCAAGGAGCCGATGCTTCAGCGCGGCGTCGGCGGCCAGCGCCGCCGCGCTCGCCGCGTGCACGATGCGCCCGTCGTCGATCACATAGGCGCGCTGGGCCAGGGACAGCGCCATGGCGGAGTTCTGCTCCACCAGCAGGATGGCGATCCTCTCCGCTCGCATCTCCTCGATCACCGCCATGATGTCCTCCACGATGCGCGGGGCCAGGCCCTGCGAGGGCTCGTCGAGCAGCACCAGCCGCGGGTGCATGAGGAGAGCGCGGGCGATGGCCACCAGCTGCGCCTCGCCGCCGGAGAGGTGCTCGCCGGACCGGGCCTTGAGGCGGTCGAGGATGGGGAAGCGCTGGTAGACGCGCGCGAGGGTCCAGGGCGCGGTGTCCGCCGCCGCGGTGGCGCGATTGAGCGCCATGGCGAGGTTGCGCTCCACCGTGAGCGTCGGGAACACGCGCCGGTTGTCCGGCACCCAGGCGACGCCGCGGCGAGCGATCAGATGGGTGGGCCAGCGCGTGATGTCCACCCCATCGAGCGTGATGCGCCCGCTGCGCACCGGCGCCAATCCGAGAATGCTCTTGATGGTCGTCGTCTTGCCGCGCCCGTTCCGGCCCAGCAGGCACACCGTTTCTCCCGCCTCGATGGTCAAGGACACGCCGGCCAGGATCTGGGCGTCCCCGTAGAAAGTGGAGACCTCGTCGAGGGTGAGCAGCGGCGCCATCAGCGGGCTCCCACGTGCCGGAGGGTGCCCAGATAGGCTTCGCGCACCTCCGCGTTGTCGCGGACGGCGGCGGGCGGGCCCTCGGCGATCACGGTGCCGCGGTGGAGCACGGCCACGTGGTGGGAGAGCGAGAGGACGAAGTCCATGTCGTGCTCGATCACGATGATGGTGAGGCGCTCGGAGAGGCGCTGCACGAGGGCGCGCAGCGTCTCCAGGGGGCGGCTGCCCAGGCCGCTGGTGGGCTCGTCCAGGAGCAGCAGCTCCGGCTCGCCGGCCAGGGCCACCCCGATCTCGAGCAGGCGCCGCTGGCCGTAGGAGAGGAACTTCGCCGCCACGTGCTCGCGGCCGGCCAGCCCGATGAGCCGCACCGCCGCCGCCGCCTTGTCCGCCGCCGCCGTCACCTCGCCCGCGGGCGTCCACAGGTCGAAGCCCCGCCGGCGCATGTCGGGCACCGCCATGCGGGTGTTCTCCAGCACCGTGTAGTCGTTGAAGAGGTTGAGGATCTGGAACGAGCGGCCGATGCCGATGCGCGCCCGCCGGTCCGGAGCGAGCCCGGTGACGTCGCGCTGGGCGAAGTGGATGGTCCCCGCGTCGGGTCGGAGGACGCCGGTGAGGAGATTGAAGCAGGTGGTCTTGCCCGCGCCATTGGGTCCGATGAGGGCGGAGAGCCGCCGGGGCTCGAAGCGGAGATTCACGTCGTCGAGCACCACGTGGCCGCCGAAGGCCTTGCGGAGGCCGCGCGTCTCGAGGATCGGCGCGCCCGGCATCACTCCGCGCTCCGTGCCGATTCCGCGGCGCGCGTGTCGTGGAACCCGGTCGGGCGGCGCACGCGCTGGATGAGGCCCAGGATGCCCTCGGGCATGAAGAGGATGATGCCCATGAAGAGGAGGCCGTAGAGGAGCATCCAGTGGTCGGTGAGGGTGGAGAAGAGGTCGCGGAGGACGAGGAACACCGCCACGCCCAGCACGGGGCCGTAAGGAGGCGAAGCCCCCGCCGATCAGGCACATCAATACCACGTTGCCCGACTGCTGGAGGCTCATGGGCTCGGCGAAGGCGCCGAAGCGCGCCAGCGTGTAGAGCCCCCCCGCCAGGCCCGCGAAGGCGGTCGACAGCGTGAACACCACCCACTTGTAGCGCGGGGTGTCGTAGCCCAGCGCCCGCGCGCGCGACTCGCTCTGCTTGATGGCGCCGATGACCTGGCCGAAGGGCGAGTGGACGATACGCCAGAGGACGACCGTCGCCAGCACGAAGAAGACGTAGACGAAGTAGTAGAAGGGGAGATTGTCCCGGAGGGAGAGCGCGCCCCAAGGAGGCAGGACCAGCGGCCCGCGCTGGATGCCGGTGAGGCCATCCTCGCCGCCGGTCCAGGTGTCCAGGAGGAACACCATGAACCAGAACATGACCCCGAAGGCGATGGTGAGCAGCGAGAAGTAGATGCCGCGCCGCCGGGCGACGAAGAGCCCCACCAGCGCGCCGCAGAGGGCGGTGCCCACGATGCCGGCGACGAGCGGCGCCCAGAGCCCGCCCACCAGCCACCTCTGCGTGGCCCCGATGTAGCCGAGGAGGAGGTTATAGCCGAGCGCGAAGATCGCCCAGATCATCACCTCGGTGCCCAGATAGGTGTAGCCGCCGATCCACGGCAAGAGCGCGGGGAGGATGGCGAAGAGCGCGAAGAGCCCGAGCATGGGCGGTGGCGCCCAGGATGCCAAGCGGGCGCGGGCGCCGGCCATCAGCGCGTGTACCGGCGGGCATACTGCGCGACGCAGGCCGCCTCGAGCGCGGCGGCGTCCTCGAGCCGCCCGCGGAAGCGCTCCACGCCCAGCGGCGCCAGATCCGGATCGCTCCGGCCGTCCACCACCAGATCGGCCAGGGCGCGCCCGGCGGCCGGCGAGAGCCCGAGCCCGCCCACGCAACAGCCCGACGCCACGAAGAAGCCCTCGAGCCCGGACACCGGGCCGAGCAGCGGCCGGCCGTCCGCGGTCATGGTGGGGAGCCCGCCCCGATGAAGGGCGATGCGCGCCGAGGCGAGCGCGGGGAAGTGGTCGGCCACTTCGTCCACGAGCCCGCGCAGCACACCGAGATCCAGCGGAAGCTCGGCGATCTGGAAGGTGGGCGGCAGCGTGGCGGCGTCCACCACTCGGGGCGCGTCCTCGTAGCCGCCGAAGAGCAGGCCCCCCTGCTCGTGGCGGACGTAAACGCTGGCTTCGACCAGTCGCACGATGGGCTGCAGCGGCTCCACGCCCGCGATGGGCTCGGTGACGAAGAGCTGATGGCGAACGGGGACCAGCGGCACCCGCAGGCCCGCCGCCGCGGCCACGCGCGACGTCCAGGCCCCCGCCGCGTCCACGACGATGGGCGCGCGGATCTCCCCCCGTGGAGTGGTCACGCCGGCCACCCGCCCGCTCTCGCGCAGGAGGCCCTCCACGCGCGTGAAGGGCAGCAGGCGCGCTCCCAGCTCGGCCGCGCGCGCGGCGAAACCCACCGCCAGGCGCGCGGGATCCAGCCAGCCGTCGCCGGGCACGTGGAGGATGATCCGCGCGGCGCCGGCACGGAAATGCGGCGCCAGACGCTCGGCGTCCGCCGGCGTGACCAGAGAGGCCGCGATGCCGAGCCCCTGGGCGGTGGCGAGGCCCTCCCGCACGCGCGCCTCGCCGGCCCCGGTATAGGCGGCGCGGAGGCTTCCCGACTGGTGAAAGCCGATCGAGCGGCCCATCTCCCGCTCGAAGGCGGCGAAGGCATCGCAGGCCTCCCGGCGGAGACGCGCCAGCACGGGCAGGGGATCGGCCTGGCTGGTGAGCCCGGCCGCCCGCGGCGAGGTCTGCGAGCCCAGCGCATGCTGATCCACCAGGACGGTCTTCAGCCCCCGACGGGCGAGGTGGTACGCGGTGCTGGACCCGAAGGCGCCCGAGCCGATGACGATGGCGTCCACCGAAGCGGCGGCGTCCGCCACGCTCAGAGCTCCAGCATGCTCTTCTGCCCCGCCAGCCCGCGGGGGCGGAGGAGCAGGATGGCGGTCATGAGGAGGTACATCACCATGATGGAGCCCCGCGGGATGACGAAGTTCGACAGCCCGCTGACGAGGCCCACCAGGAGGCCGCCCACCACCGCGCCCCAGAAAGAGCCGATGCCGCCGATCACCACCACGATGAAGGCCGGCATCACCGCCTCCGCGCCGATGGTGGGCTTGAGGCTCCACATGGGCGCGGCGATCACGCCGGCCACGCCGGCCAGCGCGGTGCCGAGCCCGAAGACCAGGTTGCGCATGCGGGTGAGGTTGATGCCCAGCGCGCGGACCATCTCGCCGTCGTGCGCCCCCGCCTTGATGATGGCGCCGTAGGGAGTCTTCTCGATGAACCACCAGACCAGGGCCAGCAGCGCCACCGCCACCACCGCCACCAGCACGCGGTACTTGGAATAGTAGAGGAAGCCCAGGTGGAACGGTCCCGCCGCGAAGGCGGGGGCGGAGACGGTGTAGCCGCGCGGTCCCCAGACGATGCGGATGACCTCTTCCAGGGCCAGCGCGGCGCCGAAGGTGAAGAGCAGGCCGAAGAGGGGATCGCGCCCATACGTGCGGCGCACGCCGAGCTCCAGCACGAGCCCCACCAGCCCCACCAGCAGGGGCGCCAGGACGAGTGCGCCCAGCCAGCCCACCCACGGGCTCAGCGTGAGGGCGAAGTAGCCGCCCAGCGCGAAGAGCACGCCGTGGCTGAAGTTGATGATCTCCATGGTGCCGAGGATGAGCATGAAGCCCAGCGCGATCACCGCATAGAGGAGCCCCAGCACGATTCCGTTCAGCAGGTGCGTCGCGACCTCAGTCAGCTCAGGCACGTCAGGGCGCCGGGGCGGGGACGGTCGGGGGCGGCTGAATGGCGGAAGATCCGAAGATGCCGGAGGGGGGCGGGGGCGTGCTCGCGGCGAATGCTGTACTGAGCAAGCGAGTGCGCCCCCGCCCCCCTCCGGCCACCTTCAATCTCTACCCTCCATAAACCGGCGTATCCGCGATCGACTGCATCTTGCACTTGGACTGTGCCTGCGGCGGCGCCGCCTGCTCGGGCGCGATGTCCGCGATCATCTCGATCATGTCCCACTTCTCCTTCATCTGGTCCTCGCGCTTGGTGCGGGCGAGCGAGATCATCTGGCCCACCAGGTGGTCCCAGGGGCGGATGGTGGACGGGTACTTGCGGAAGTTGTCGCGGATCACGTGGCCCTCGAGCGCCTTGATCACCTCGTGGTTGCGGGTGGTGCCGGCCCGCTCGATGGCGCGCAGCATCTCGCGCATGGCGAGGTAGCCGTTGGAGGAGACGTTGTCGGGCACCGGGATCGGCGCCGCCGCCCACCGCTTGCGGAAGCGCTCCACGAACTCCTTGGCGCCGGGGCCGTCGACGGTGTAGTGCCAGGTGGTGCAGAAGTGGCCGAAGGCCTTCTTGGGGCCCAGCGCCACCAGGTCCGGGAAGTCCTGCTGCGGGAACACCCAGTGGGCGTCCTTGTCGGCGCCGAACTCGTAGGCCTGCTCGCGAAGCGCGGTCTGCTCGATGCCCGCCACGTTGGCCATGACGACCTGCGGCTTGGCGTTCCGGATGCGCAGGAGCTGGGCGGAAAAATCGCGCGTGCCCTGGGGGATGAGGAGCTCGCCCAGCTCCTCCGCTCCCACCTTCTTCATGCTCTCGCGGGAGGCCGCGGTCGCGTTCTTGCCCCACACGTAATCGTGGGTGAGGAGGAACCACCGGGTGCCCAGGTTCTTGACCACCAGCGGCCCCAGCGCATTCGCGAACATCCAGTTGTTGGCATCCCACACGAAGTTGGTGCGCTGACACTTCTCGTTGGTCACGGTGTCGGCGCTGGAGTTGCTGTTGAAGTAGATGATCCCGTAGCGCTGGGCGAGGTCGCTGAGCGGCGCCGCCACGCCGCTGCTGAGCGCGCCGATCATGAAGTCGATGCGGTCCCGCTCGATGAGGCGCTGGGCCTTGCGCACCGCCACCGAGGCGTCGGTCTCGGTGTCCTCCCACTTGTACTCGATGGGCCGCCCCAGCACGCCGCCCCGGCCGTTCTGCTCCTCGATGGCGAGGACCATGCCGCGACGGTCGGCCTGGCCGCTGTCCGCGAAGGTGCCGGTGGCGTCGCAGGTGAGCCCGATGAGGATAGCCTTCTTGCCCTGCGCCCGCGCTCGGCGCCAGGGGCCGGTGAAGCCCACGCCGGCGCCGAAGGCCGCCGCGCCCTTGAGGATTGTCCGCCGGGTGATCTGTGCTCGGTCTCCGAGGTGTCGCTCCATCGCGTGCCTCCTGGTTGTGGGGGTCAGGTGGTCTCGGCGAGCCGGCCCATCGCCTGCATCCGGTGGTGCTCGATGGCGCGCGCGGCGCGGTCGACGTCGCCGTCCTCCAGCGCGCGCAGGATCTGCTCGTGCTCGGCCAGGGACTCGGGGGCGAACCCGCCCCGCCGAGCGTGCATGATGACGCGGTAGTACTCGCCGCGGTCCCAGACGTTCTGCAGCGTCTGGACGACCTGGCGCAGGCCCGACGCCTCCCAGAGGAGGCGGTGGAACTCGCTGTCCGCCGCCACCGCGCGGGCGACGTCCCCGGCGGCGCGTCCCGCCGCCATCTCCTTCTGGAGCGCGCGAAGCCGCGTCAGGAGGGCGGGAGAGAGGCGGGCCTTGGCCTCGCGCAGGCAGAGGGCTTCCAGCGCCGCCATCATGAGGAAGCGCTCGCGGAATTCGGCAGCGGACAGCCCCATGACCACCACGTCCTTGTGGGGCGTGATGCGGACGAAGCCCTCGCTCTCGAGTCGGCGCAGCGCCTGCATCACCGGGATGCGGCTCACGCCGGCGGCGGTGGCGATGGCATTGGCGACGATGCGCTCGCCCGGGGCCAGGCGCCCCTCCATGATGGCCTTGCGGAGGTCGCGATAGGCCAGCCCCTCGAGCGTCTCGTGGCGCGCGAGCGAGGGGAAGAGGGCGGCCGGCGGCGCCGCCTGCGCGCGCGCGGCCGTCTCGACGCGGCGGGGCTTGGCGTGCGCGGCCTTGCGCGGCGCGCGGGTCTTCACGCCAGCCGGAAGCCCCGCGCCGTCTCGGCGTCCTGCACCGGGCGGCAGCCCCGCAGGAAGTCGAAGTCCACGCCCGCATCCGCCTGGAGCACGTGATCGAGGAAGAGGCGGAGATAACCGCCCCTGACGCCGTCCGGCCGCGGCCGCCACGCCGCCTGGCGCTGGGCCAGCTCGGCCTCGGGCACGAGCAGCGACAGGCGGCGGCGCGGCACGTCCAGCTCGATCTCGTCGCCGTCGCGCACCAGGGCCAGCGGGCCGCCCACCGCGGATTCCGGCGCCACGTGGAGGATCACGGTGCCGTAGGAGGTGCCGCTCATCCGCGCGTCCGAGATGCGCACCATGTCTTTCACGCCCGCCTTGAGGAGCCGCGCCGGGATGGGTGCCGCGCCCGCCTCCGGCATGCCGGGGCCGCCCTTCGGCCCCGACTGCTTGAGCACCAGCACGCTCGTCTCGTCGATGGCCAGCGTCGGGTCGTCGATGCGCCGCTCGAGATCCAGCGCATCCTCGAACACCACCGCGCGGCCCCGATGGGTGAGGAGATGCGCGGAGGCCGCCGACTGCTTGAGGACCGCGCCCCCCGGGCAGAGGTTGCCGGTGAGGATCACGGTCCCGCCCTCGGGAGCCAGCGGCATCGCGAGCGGCCGGATCACGTCCGGGTTGTGGCAGACCGCGTCGCGGACATTGTCGCCGAGCGTGCGGCCGTTCACACTCCGCGCGCGGTCGTGCAGCAGCGGGAGCAGCTCCTTGAGCACCGCCGGCAGCCCGCCCGCATAGTAGAAGTCCTCCATCAGGTACTTGCCGGACGGGCGCACGTTGACCAGGAGCGGCGTGGAGCGCGACAGGTCGTCGAAGCGCTGCAACGGCAGGGAAATCTCCACGCGTCCGGCCAGCGCCACCAGGTGCACGATCGCGTTGGTGGAGCCACCGACGGCCATGTCGGTGCGGATGGCATTGTCGAAGGCGTCCGCGGTCAGGATCTCGGACGGCTTGGGCCCGCGGGCCCGCGCCATCTCCACCGCGAGCCGGCCGCTCTCCTCGGCCAGGACCAGCCGCCGCGAGTCGGCGGCGGGTATGGCGGCATTGCCGGGCAGCGCCATGCCGAGCGTCTCCGCCATCGCCGCCATGGTGGAGGCCGTCCCCATGACCATGCAATGGCCCGCCGAGCGCGAGAGGCAGCCTTCCACCTCGGCCATGGTCTCATCCGTGATCTCGCCCGCGCGCCGCTGCGCCCAGATCTTCCGCGCGTCGGTGCCCGAGCCGAGCGTCTGGCCGCCCCACATGCCGCGCAGCATGGGGCCGCCCGTCACCATGATGGCGGGCACGTCCGCCGAGGCCGCCCCCATGAGCATCGCGGGCGTGGTCTTGTCGCAGCCGGCCAGCAGCACGACCGCGTCGAGCGGGTAGGCCCGGATGCACTCCTCCACGTCCATGGCCATGAGGTTGCGGAAGAGCATGGTGGTGGGCTTCATCAGGATCTCGCCCAGCGAGATCACCGGGAACTCGAGCGGGAAGCCGCCCGCGCTCCACACGCCGCGCTTCACCGCCTCCGCCACCTGGCGGAGGTGCGCGTTGCAGTTGTTCAGCTCCGACCACGAGTTGCAGATGCCCACCACCGGGCGGCCGTCGAAGACGGCGTCCGAGAAGCCCTCCGCCTTGAGATAGGAGCGGTGCATGAAGCCGTCGAGGTTCTTCGGCGCGAACCAGTTGCGGGAGCGGAGGGGGGGCGTGGCGGCGGGCGGGGTCGGCGGCATGACGGGGAGTGTATACAATATACGGCCGGGGTCTTGTCAAGGGGGGCCAGACCGCAGCCGGGGGCGCGGCGCTCGCTTGCTCAGTACAGCATTCGCCGCGAACGCCGCGCCCCCGGCTGCGCTCTGGCCGCCAGCCTACACGGTCTGCGCGATCGGGGAGCCTGCCGGCAGCTCCGCCTCGCGCCAGTCGGCGCCGCGCGGCAGCACGGCCTCGGCGGCGGCGAGCGTGGCGTACGTGGGCTCGATGCCGCGCGGGGTGCCGCCCTCGCTGACGACGCTCACCGCCTCCAGCAGCAGGCGGCGCGCCTGGATGATCGCGCGGTCCGCGGGGCCGAGGTGCTCGCGGCTGCGATCGACGATCGGGCCCATGCCCTCCTGGATGGCGCGGTCTTGCACGTTGATGCCGTCGATGCCCGTGAAGCTCTCGGTCTTCTGGACCTGCCGGTCGAGCAGGTAGTTGTTCCGGCGGTTGCGGATCGCGCGGAACGTCGTCTGATCGACGTCGAGCGGCCCGTTGCCGAGCCGCCGCTCGAGCCGGTCCTCCGCGGTGAGCGGCGCGGTGCCGCTGTACTCCCAGTTGTAGACCATGGTGTTCTCGTCGTCGATCGGGACCCACATGTGCCCGGCCACCAGCGGCACGCCGCCCTCCGAGCGCGAGGGACGGATCTGGTGGAACGGCAGGATGAAGTGATAGGTCCGCACGTGGAAACTCGCCTCGTCGAGGGGTCGGACGCCCGCGTAGCGATAGCCGTAGTCGGTGATGTCGACCTCGAGCGTCGGCGCCTTCCCGCGCACGAAGGGGTTGTCGGGCTTGAAGCCGGGCCGGGTGGTGTTGGTGGTGAGCAGCCGGTGCAGGATCGGCGCGTGCGAGGTGTCGATGCCGCCCTCGAGGCCCTGCAGCCAGTTGCTCTCCTGGATCACCTTCGACACCTGGATGTGCGTCGCCGGGATACGCGTCCAGGCGAAGGCCGGCGGCGCCGGCTTCCGCTCGGGCGGCCCCATGTAGGCCCAGACCACGCCCCCCACCTCCACCGTCGGATAAGAGGCGATGAAGATCTTGTCCTTGAACTGCCGCTCCGCGGGCTCGTTCATCATGTCCACGCAGCGGCCGTCCACGTCGTATTTCCAGCCGTGGTAGACGCAGCGTAGTCCGCACTCCTCGTTGCGGCCGAAGAACAGCGAGGCCCGACGGTGCGGGCAGAACTCGTCGAGGAGTCCGACGCGGCCGCGCGTGTCGCGGAACGCGACGAGGTCCTCACCCAGGAGCCGGACGCGGACGGGCGGGCCGTCTGGCTCCGGCAGCTCCCGCGCGAGCAGCGCGGGGATCCAGTACCGGCGCATCGTGGCGCCCATCGGCGTGCCCTGCCCGACGCCGGTCAGCCGCGCATTGTCCTCGCGTGACAGCATGCTCGATCCTCCGTGACGGCGTCGCCGCCGGGCGGATCCGGTGAACTCCCGACCGTTTGCGGGCAGTCTACCACCGAGCGAGATTTCGGGCTCTTGCCTTCGAGGAAGGTGTTGTGTAACCTCGCGTAGTAGCGTCACGGGCTCGTGGTGCAGCCTGGTTAGCACACTGGACTGTCAATCCAGAGGTCGCGGGTTCAATTCCCGTCGAGCCCGCCATTCAATCAAGTGGTTAGGAGGGGGCGGTTTCGGCCGCCCCCTTCACTTTGCCCAGGACTTTGCCCACGACGGAGGAAACATGGCCAAGGCGCGCGAGGTTGCCGGGAGCAACGGGGATTGCCGGACCCGGCTCTGATCTGAGACTAGCCGCATTCAGAATGCCTTGCAGGCTCAGGCCGGGCAGAGGCGTGAAGCCATTGGGCCTTGGCGGATGCGGCAGCCGCCGATTCAGTAGGGCCGCCCAGCGCAAGGCTTCGGGGCAGCGCGCGGTGCTGCCCCCGTTGTCGACCGTAGAGCTCGGCGGTGCCGCGATTCAACGCCGCCCGAGAAAAGCCTTCGCG
>WNFK01063734.1_pt1 | contig 12775 bp, 13 predicted proteins | sample 5400281 | NCBI WGS metagenome assembly WNFK01 (sample SAMN13153350, study PRJNA577476) | soil metagenome | isolation source: 20 cm soil on Douglas fir-dominated hillslope | place: USA:California | collected 2013-09-17
GATCTCTATCCAAACCTGAGTTTTCACGGCCAGCTTGCAACGGGACCAATCAATAATCCGCTTACCTTGGATCAGGATTTTGGCTCGACGACTGCGAGGCATCCGTTTTTCATCAGTGAGGCCTGGATCGACTACCATCCGACTAAGGCGATTTCTCTTCAGGGCGGGCGTGTGCAGGAAGTATTCGCCGACAACTCGCGCTTCCTCTTTGACGACGACATTCGCTTCAACGGTTTCAATGAAAAGTACGTGGCCTTGCTCAAGAAAAACGCCGGCTATCTTTCCAGTGTCGAGCTACGCGCCGGGCAATACATCCTGACCAATCCCAATGTTGCCATCATTGCAGCAAATAGCCCGCTCGCACATGCAGACCAGGTGGTGGGCACGGCTGGCCGATCGGCGAATCTCTTTCATCAGGGCGTCCTTTTCAATCAGCAATTTAATAAGAGATGGAGCGATCAGTTTGGCGCCGACATCCAGCTCTACCGCAACCCTAATCAGATTCAACTCGCTTCCACAACGGAAGGGTTGGTGCTGCTGGTTCAACCGGGCCTTGGTCTTGCTCTTTCCGGTCCGCTAACCGGGACCGGCAACGCAACAACTACTCCCGGCGGTGCAATCTACAGCGCTCGCGGTTTCCAGATTGCCAGACTCACTTATCGTTTGAACTACGCCGGATTCAAACACGGCGACCATATGTATCCGCTGGTATTTAATGCTCAGATGGCACGCAACGTGGCCACCGGTCTAAACGAGCGGGATGCAATGCTCGCGGCGGTGCAGTTAGGAAGGATCACTAAAAGAGGTGACACTTCGTTCCTTTACGTCTTCTCCATCAAGGGCGCGAACTCATTGATATCGCAGGTCACTGACGACGATCTTGGCACGGGAACTGGAGTCAACATCCGTACTAATCACTTCCGCTTTGAATATGGGATAGCGAGGAAGGTCACCTTGCAAAGCTTGTTCTTCTTTCAGCGTGGGCTACGCAACAGTGGACAGTTTCCAAATTTCTTCGTACCCCTTGGAGCGTTTGCGCCGCGCACCTATCGGATTCAACAGCAGCTAGTGTTTTCATTTTGAGAACCCGCGAGCGAATAATTGCCCACAGACTACTGAGGCGACTTGGAGTCTTGCTTGCTACTCTCATTACCGCCGAACCATTTGCCCGGAGTGCCTACGCGCTTCGCAATAGATTTGATGCGCGACTCTTTCGGGGGCGGGGAGTCAGCTTGCGGCTCAACTCTGGACGGATGTGAGGCATTGCAGTATTGATGTGGCTCGCTGCCGTTGGGATAGGTCATCCTGCTCTTAACAGGGCACTCCGGTCTCGCCAGGAGTCCTGTTACCGGATCGATCATTACCGTAATCGTAGCCAGTGGTTTCAATTGGGCAGTTGCCGGCTCAACCGAAGCAGTGTCAATCTCTCTTGCTTCTTTGGCCGGGGAAGGATCGACTCGATTCATGTTTCGTGATCCGTCGGTTGCAGTGGATGATCCCTTCTCGGAACTACGCTCGGCATCAGCCTGAGAAGCCTGAGTCTGATCTTTGGACAACACCGAGCTTGCCGCCTGCCGACGAATGAGTGAGCGGGAAGTAAAAAAGAAAACCACTCCGAAAACTAGGAAAGGAAGGATAACGAAGTGCCAACGCTTATGCTGCGTCGCAGAATGCTCACCATATTTACTGGAACGCGTCGAAGCGGAGGGCGGCGGATTTCGATCTACTGGTGGAGGTGAAGGCCGTTGCCATTTGAACTTCCGCAATGTCAGTTGATCGTAGGCCTCATTTATCTGCTTCAGCTTCTCCTGGGCTTTTTGCTGTAGACGAGGATCGTGCGAGAAACGATCTGGATGCCAAACCTTCGCCATATCCCTGTGTGCAGTTTTCAACTCCTGGGCTGAAACGCCCGGACTAACCCCCAGCAGTTGGTAACACTTGCTCAACTCAGCACTCACAACCAGGTTCCCCTCAGGATAGAATCTTCGTCAGTTTGGTTAGTCTCTCAAAATCAAGTAGTAACTCATACGGGTTCGGGACCGGTATGCCCAGGCAATGAAGTGTAATCACCAGACATGTAGAGAAGACTAACGTTGTAATAACTATCCGCGCTACGGTTCGTCCAAAATAGAGCAAGAACGCTGCAAAGAGGCGTCTCAGCTTGTGCCTCATGATCGAAACTCCCCCAGACGAGTAATAGGATTGCATTGCCGGCTGAGGTGCTGACGCGAACCGCTACGTCTGTATCGTCAAACGATCGTCAAACCCTGACTATTGATTTCTTCCACCACTACAAAGCCGGGCAAGCGAACGAAGGCTTCGTCGGTCTTGAGGTTTGTTGGGGCTGTCGGGGTCGGAAGCTTTGAGATCGCTGAGCTTTGCAGGCGAGATGGCGACCTCAAAAGCATTATGACAAACTCGGAAGGACATTGACAACTATTGTTTCTACGAGGTATCGGTCAGATCGGTCAACGCTGTGAAAAAAGTTCTAGTCATAGGATCAGGAGGGTCTGGAAAGTCCACATTCGCCCGTCACTTGGGGGAGTTACTCGACATTGAAGTCATCCATCTGGATAAGATCTACTGGCATCGAGGCTGGGTTGAAACACCCAAAACTGAGTGGCTTAAGACCGTTGACCGTTTACTAGAACAGGATTCGTGGATCATGGACGGGAATTTTTCAGGCTCGCTCGAGAGAAGGCTTGAGGTTTGTGACACAGTCATCTTTCTGGATATGCCTCGCTCGCTTTGTGTTTGGCGTGTGCTGAAGCGAGCGGTGATCTACCGAAAGAGGAGCAGACCCGATATGGCACTGGGTTGCGATGAAAGACTCGATCCGGAATTCATTCGTTGGGTGTGGAATTATTCCAAAAGAACCAGGCCAAAAGTAGTAGCGAGACTGGCAGCACACGAGGCTGGGAAGAAAATAGTTACCCTGCGGTCTCGGGATGAAGTAGAAGAATATCTCGCGCAGATCGCTCCAGGTAATTCACGATAAGCTAACCAGAGTGCGGCAGGTGAATGACGAATGTGCTTCCTTTCCCCAACTCAGAAGTTACCGTAACCTCACCGCCGTGCAGCAGCGCCAGGTGCTTCACGATGGCGAGACCCAACCCCGTGCCGCCCATTTCTCTCGAGCGGGCTCGATCTACGCGGTAGAAGCGTTCGAAGAGTCGCTCCAAATGCTGCGCGGGAATTCCTTCACCAGTGTCCTCAACCAGAATTTTGTCGCGTGCGCCGCTCTCGGATCTGATCGTTACCTGGCCTTTCTCTCGATTAAACTTGATGCCATTCTCAATAAGGTTCGTCAGCATTTGTTCAAGCCTGCGAGCGTCAGCATGAACCACTGCCTCAGGAGCGACACGGTTTGTGATGATTATTCCATTGGCGAATGCCTTCGTTGCCAACGACGAGACCACTTCGTTTACCAATGCATGCAACTCGATTGGCGCCGATCTCAGTTGCACGTTGCCGCCCTCGATCGCAGTCAATTCTAGAATGTCATCAATCAGACCATGCATCCGCGAAGCATTCTTTCGAATGATCGAAAGAAATCGCTGATTGCTCTCCTGATCCTCCATTGCGTATGGCGGTAAGTGGGGTACGGAGTTCGTGAGAAACATTCGACAGAAATTCCTGCCGCACGCTTTCAAGACGCTCGATTCGGGTTATGTCAAAGAAGACGCCAAGAGCACCTTCTGCTCCTGAGCCATTCGTGCTTGCTAAGGGCACAACGCGAAGATCGAACACAAGCCGTTCCGGACCGTGTGTTTCAACTTTCACGCCGGAGCGTTCGATTCCTTTTAGAGCATCCAAAAAAGCACTGTAGATGGCAGGATTGCGCGTTAGCTCGGTTAGTCGCTGCGACTCCAATCTGCGCGGCGTCGGATGGAACAACCTGTAAGCGGCATTGTTAGATGCCACGACACGCATGTCCCTGTTCACGACCAGCAGTCCCTCACGCATCCCACTCATTGTAGCCTCAAGCAACTTGCTCAACTCGAAGCTCTCGGGCGCCGACTCATTTCGATCTGCCTTCGAATCGATTTGATGTTCGTTGGGGTCGATCTTGGCCAGGAGTGCAGTTCTGATCAAAACTGCGACTCCAATCAAAACCAGGGCCTGCAAACGAAGGGACAAGTAAGAATGCAGCAATGAGGACAGCACAGACGGCTAGAAGGACAAAAGCTGAAGCAGGCAGGACAATCTGTCGGTTAGGCACGTGGATCACCTTTAGCCACTACTGCCGCCGGCAGCCTGTTCGCCCGAACAACCTACAAAGCGGTAGCCAACACCCACCACGGTTTCGATGCAATCGCCGCATTTGTCCAGCTTTTGGCGCAGACGACGAATATGCACGTCGAGCGTACGCGCGTCCCCGTAATAGCTGTAGCCCCAGACGCTGTCCAGCAGTTGTTGGCGGGTGACCACCCGGTCTGGACTCTTTGCCAGCACAGATAACAAGGTAAATTCCTTGTTCGTAAGTTTGACCTTCGCACCTTCGCACACAACTCGGATGTCGTCGAAATCAATGAGCAAGTGATCGTCTTCATACGTCTTCCCCATTGTTTCATCGGCGCGACGCATCACGGCACGTACTCGCGCCAGCAATTCCCGGACTGAGAAAGGTTTAGTGATGTAGTCGTCGGCTCCGAGGTCAAGCCCTGTGACTCGATCCGATTCGGACGCTTTCGCCGTTAACATGATGATGGGTGTACGCCTTGTAGCGGGTTCTCTCCTGAGGCGGCGGCAGAGTTCGATGCCGTTCATCCCTGGCAACATCAGATCAAGGATTATGAGACGTGGTGGTTCGCGTTCGTTTAAGGCGGCGGTGAGGCCAGCTTCACCTGTAGGAGCGATGATGGCCGGTAATCCTTCACGCTCAAAGTTGTACTTCAGGCTTTCGGAGATGTCAGCGTCATCTTCGATAATCAGGATTGGGCGTGCCATAGATTTAACGACTGTGCTTGACAATGCTGTGCTTAATAAATGCCGCTTCGGCCATGTAGACGGTAAGTTCACAGATGTCGGTTACGTAGTCACCGATTCGCTCGAGGTGCTTGGCAACGAAGAGCAGCCGGGCATCTCGAGTGGCTGTAGCCGGTTCCGTGACCATCATCTCAATCAAACGGTGAAAGATATGGTTGTAAAGATCATTGATTTCGCTATCACTCTTAATAATTTCGCGCGCGGCTATGGCATCGCTGGACGTAAAAGAGTCGAGGGCAGCTCGTAACATCCTCAAAGCGTGTTCGGCCATTTTTCTTAAATCGAGTACGGACTTGAGTTCAGGTTCATTGTTTAGATCAATGGCTGCACGAGCGATGTTGCACGCATGGTCGGCTATGCGCTCGAGCACCGGCGCCATCTTGGCGACGGAGATTACAAACCTCAGATCGCGAGCTGCGGGTTGGCGCAATGCAATTATATCGATGCACTGACGATCGATCTCCACCTCAAGGTGATCCACGAGGTCGTCATGTTCCAGCACCTCGCGCGCAACCTCACTGTCGCGTTCGCTCAAAGCATACATTGCGCGTTCGAGAGCCTGCTCCGCTTCTCCACCAAGCAGCAGAACACGGTCCCGCAATGAGCTTAGTTCATCGTCGAGATGTCGATGTGTATCCATATGATCTGAGATCTTAGATCTGTGCTTTGCAATTTCGGGCTTTGGTCTTGGACCTTAGGTCTTAGGTCTTGGGTTCCTGCGGTCTTGGGCTCTTGACGGTCGAGCCACATAGCGCAAAGACCAAAGTCCCAAGACCAAAGCCCATTTTTCTATCCAAACCTTCCGGTGATGTAGTCCTCAGTCAATTTTTCGTTCGGGGCCGTAAACATCTTCTCAGTTGCATTCACTTCGATCAGCTTGCCCAACAGGAAGAAGGCTGTCGTATCGGAGACGCGTGCCGCCTGCTGCATATTGTGCGTGACGATCACGATTGTATATTGCTTCTTCAGGTCCACAATCAACTCTTCAATCTTGGAAGTCGCGATGGGATCCAGAGCCGAGGCCGGTTCGTCCATCAATAGTACCTCAGGACGAATGGCGAGTGCTCGTGCAATACAAAGTCGCTGCTGTTGCCCACCAGACAAACTCAACGCCGAAGTCTTCAAACGATCCTTAACTTCAGCCCACAAGGCAGCATCTTTGAGCGCTTCTTCGACCCGGCCAGCTAGTTCGCTGCTGCTGGAAGTGAGACGGTTTATTCGCAGACCGTAAGCTACATTGTCGAAGATCGACTTCGGAAAGGGGTTGGATTTTTGAAACACCATCCCGACTTTGCGACGAAGCTCAACAACATCGGTACCGGGGGCGTAGATATCCCGATCATCCATAAAAACTTGACCTTCCACTCGAATCGCAGGAATAACATCATTCATGCGATTCAGAGTGCGCAGGAAGGTCGACTTGCCACAACCAGATGGGCCGATAAAGGCCATCACGATCCGTTCGGGAATCTCGATAGTAATATCATGCAGTGCTTGCACTCGCCCATAAAAGAAATTTAGCTCGCGCACAGACACTTTGATTGTCGCAACCGTCGGCGGCGGCTCTACCGCATCGCCGCGTCGCGAGGGGAGTTCAATCCTGGGAGTGACTGCTTGTACGGGCATCCGTTAACTCTTTACTAGAATCTTTTGCGGGTCAGAAAACGGACCACGATGTTGATGCTCAATATGAGCGTCATCAAAACCAGCGTTGCGGCCCAAGCCTGCGCGTGCCACTCGTCATAAGGCGAGAGCGCGTAGTAGTAAATCTGCACGGTCAGCGAGGCAATCGGCTGATCCAGGTAGTAATTGAAAAACCGGCTGCCAAAGGCAGTGAACAGCAACGGGGCGGTCTCGCCGGACACGCGAGCTATCGCCAACATGGCGCCCGTTGCGATGCCTGACGCCCCCGCAGGGATGACTACTCCCAGCGTCACACGCCATTGTGGCGCCCCGAGAGCCAGCGCCCCTTCTCGCAGGCTATGCGGAACCAATTTGAGCATCTCCTCCGTTGTGCGTGCAACGATCGGAACCATGACCAAAGCGAGAGCCACACCCCCGGCGAGTGCTGAAAAGTGCTTCATTGGCAAAACTAGAATGGTATAGACAAACACGCCGGTCACTATAGAAGGTATCCCCGTTAGCGTGTCCGCAATGAAGCGAACAATGCCGGCAAAGCGTCCCCTTCCCAGCTCTGAGAGATACACGCCGACGGCTATGCCAAAAGGAAGGCCGAAGGCAGAGGAGAGTGTAAGTAACACCACGGAACCGAGGATTGCGTTTCCTATTCCTCCACCTTCACCCACAGGGCGAGGACTATCCACTAAAAACCGAAAACTGAGAGAAGCGATTCCTTGCCACGCGATGTAAGAGAGAATGATTACGAGTATGCCAATGGCTACAAAGGTACAAAGCGCGGTCAAAGAAGTCATCACCGCACTAGTCGTCCGTCGTATCTGGTCAGATCTCTCGAAGTTAGTCATCAAGCAGCTCTAGCTACGCCACCCGTCTTTCTCGTCACATTCCACACCAACACTCTTGCGATGCCGTTAACTACGAATGTTACGAGAAACAGGATTAATCCCAACTCGACGAGCGCACTCAAATAAAGATCCTGGGTAGCCTCAGTGAATTCGTTTGCGATTGCTGAGGCGATTGTATAGGAGGGTTCAAAGAGCGAAGCGCTGATTTGCGGGCGATTGCCAATGACCATGGTCACGGCCATTGTCTCACCCAGGGCTCGGCCCAATCCGAGAATAACTGCGCCGGCGATTCCCGGTGCGCCGTTTACAAGCACCACGCGTGTCGTCTCCCACTTTGTCGCTCCTAAAGCTAACGCAGCTTCACGTTGCGAACTTGGAACCGCTGCGAGCACATCGCGCACAACAGCCGAGATAATTGGCGTCACCATGATGGCGAGAATAATTCCGCCGGTAAGTAGCCCTATGCCTGTAATCGAGCCTCTGAAAAAAGGGGTCCAATCCAGCCAGCGAGCCAGCTGTGGCTCGACATGAACGCGCAAAAATGGGGCGAGGACAAAGATCCCCCACAGTCCATAGACAACCGAAGGAATAGCCGCCAGCAGCTCAACCAGAAAACCAATCGGTCGCGAGACGTAATGTGGCGCCTGCTCAACCAGAAAGATTGCTATTCCGAGCGACAGCGGAACGCTAATCAAAAGCGCAATCAGGGAAGATACCACCGTGCCGTAAATGAAAGGCAAGGCGCCGAATTCGCCCTTAATCGGATTCCATTGCCGACTGGTGAGAAATCCAAAGCCAAACTGCCGAATGGAAAGCATTGACTCCGAAGCCAGTGCGAAGATCATGGCTCCGACAATTCCAACGATGAGCAGCGCGGCAAATAGCATCAGCCCGCGAAAGACGGCATCCCCTGCGTTTCCAGTTGGCGAAAGCAGACGCCGCCAGTCTGAACCGCGTCCGACAAACTTCAGTTTGTCGCTGCCATTATCGACTGGGGTTGAACTCAAAGTTTGTTTCCGCTAAGCCGCTGAGAAACTGAAGCATTTCGGGGCTTACCTCAGTGGCTTGCCTCCCGAAGAGACTGAATTGATCTTCGCTTCTGCCCGTTTGACAATATCTTGCGGCAGCGGTGCGTAATCTAATGCCTTCGCAAAGTTCTGACCGTCGTGAATTCCCCACCAAAGAAAATCAACTAAAGCCTTTCCCTTGGTGGCGTCCTTCTCATCTTTGTAGACGAGAATGTATGTGTAACTTGAAATCGGATACACGTCTTTGCCGGCCGCATTGGTTATCGACACGCGCAAATCTTCCGGAGTTGTGGCTACCGATTCAGCCGCTGCGGCAGTGACCGCCTCAAGCGTCGGCGCGATAAATGTCTGAGCCTGATTTTTTATCAGTGCGACCGGCAGGTTGTTCTTTACCGCATACGCAAGCTCAACGTAGCCAATCGTATTGGGGGTGTTCTTTACCTGACCAGTAACACCCTCGTTACCTTTGCCACCAATACCCACTGGCCAACTCGGTGAAGTGCCGCTACCCACTTTTTCTTTCCATTCAGGACTGACCTTGGAAAGGTAGTCTGTAAACACAGCCGACGTACCGCTTCCATCAGAACGATGCACGACAGTGACGTCTCCCGTCGGCAGGGTTACACCAGGATTGTCTGCACTAATGCGGGGGTCATTCCACTTTTTAATCTTGCCCAGGAAGATATCGGCAATCACTTCTGGGGAAAAACGCAGGGCAGCGGCGACACCACTAAGGTTGTAAGTGATGACCACTGCACCAAGAACGGTGGGCACGTGAAGTATCTCGCCGGGGGCTGCCTTCAAGTCTTCATCTTTCATCGGCGAATCTGAAGCGCCAAAGTCGACGGTCTGCGCCTCGATCTGCTTAATACCGCCACCCGATCCAATCGACTGATAATCAATGCGGATCTCCGGATGAAGCTTGCCATATTCACTGATCCATTTCTGATAGAGAGGATTGGGAAAAGTGGCACCTGCCCCCACCAAGTTGACTGGTGCGTCCGCTCCTCCTGAGCCCTTGGGGCTACAGGCCGCTAGAACAAGAATCACAGCTGCGGCCATGAACAGTACGACAAGCTGAAACCTTCTCTTAACAGACATTAGGCAGTCTCCTGCAGACTTTGAGGTGAATTGATCAATTCACATTAGAGTTTTGGTGTTACATCCGCCTGAACTGTGGCTGAACTCTTCGTTAACAGCCTGTGTGGCTAATAAGGAAGACAGCGGAGCACCTCGCTCCCGCCTGAGCGAGCTTGCTCAGCAGGGGACCGCGGGGTCGTCTTAAGCTGCACCCGAACTCAGGCCTCGGGTGGAAGTTAAGAGCCGGTACCCAACGTTGACCATGGTTTCGATCTGCAGGCCGTACGTCGCAAGCTTTGCCCTCAAACGGTAGATATAAACGTGGAGGCTCTCCGTATTGAGAGGCTTATCATTCCCCCAGGCGTAGCCCCAGAGCTCCTTCGCCGTGACAATGCGGTCTGGCGTCCGGACCAAACGAGAGAAAATGAGAAACTCGGTGCGCGGGAGTTTCAGAGGCGTGCCCGCGCACGCGACGTAGTAGTTCTCGTGCTCGACACGAAGAAAACCGTCGTCGTAAACATCCTCAGGAATTTGGTTTTGGCTCATGCGCCCGCTTACCGATGTTTCTGTTACGGACATAAATAGGTTTCCAAAGTTGCTATTGAATTCTGTCGGACCTCCTCCAGTTTGTCGTGTCTCCCCTCAGGAGCACTGTTTGCGAGAGACATCGACAAACTGAAGGTCAGTCGGACATCGTTGCCGAACCGCTTAGAAGTTCAAGCGCAGCGCAAACTGAATCTGACGACTCGTGCCCAAGCCAACGTCCCGTACTACTGTCTGGCGAAGTAACCCGAATGTTCCGCCGGCGGCTCCCTGCGTGTACGCTTGTCCAGGTTGAACCGCATTGGCAGTACTAATGGTGTAGAGCCCATTGGCGAAGCTGACACTCGGCAACGCCAGATTCAAACGCGAACCTGGTACATCAAAGTTCGTCCGGTTGAAAAGATTGAAAATCTCCGTTCTGAATTCCAGGTTCCTTGTCTCAGAGAACTTGAAGCGCTTATTGAGAACGAGGTCAAACTGTTTGAAGTTCGGTCCGCGCAATGCATTGCGCGGCACGTTACCAAAAGTGCCGGGCTGGGGTGCAGTAAAGGCTGCAGGATTAAGAACGAGCCGATCGTTGGTCAAGTAAGGGTTCACACCAGGGACAAAGTCAGGTCGCCGCACGTTGCGCGATGCGCCACCGCTGGGCGTATTCACCACTGCGATAAAACCTGGTGGTAGAGGGTTCGCAGCATTGACCGTCCCAGGTAGTTGCGCTACGAAACCGTTAGCGTATGTCGTGGTCGCTCCTGCGGCACCGGTTGGAACGACGCATCCCGCGGTGTTGCTACACTGAATCGCGACGTCGGGACGTACGATGCCGATCTCAAGAGGCAAGCCTGAACGACCATTGACGATAGTGCCAACCTCCCAATTGCCGAGTATGGCGTTACCGACTGAGCCGAAGTCGTACTTCTTACCAGAACCAAATGGCAGATCGTAAATAGCACTTAAGTTGAATGTGTGCCTGACGTCAAAATTGTTGTAGCCGTTGTCGTAGTCAAATTCCCCGATTGCGCGAGCATTATTTGCAGCGGTGCGCGCCTCATTCGAACCTGAAGTATTGCCGAACGAGCGAGAGAATGTGTACTGCGAATTCAAAGTTAGTCCAGTGCTGAAACGTCGAACCAACGACATTTGTAGCGCTCTGTAGCTGTCATGGCCGCCGCTCGTCTTGTCGTCAATTTCAGCGAACGGGTTTAGCGGCGCTCCGGTACCGTTGATAATCGAGAACTCGCGAACCGTGCGGACACCCACCACGTTGCCTCCGGCGTCCGTGACGTTGACTACGCCGACACCGGAAGGAAGCGTCGTAGCGCTTGGCCCAATGACCGCCTGACCCGGCAGGATACGATTTGCAATGCTTCGCAAAAATAGATTGCGACCCTGGGAGCCGACGAACGCCGCAGTAAGCACGATCTTGTAGGACAACGCCTGCTGGACGGAGACACTGTACTGGTAGACCTTCTCAGGTATCGTGTAATCGGGAGCATAAGCACGCGGCTGATACTGCCGGTTGTTCGGGTTGCTCAGAAAGGCCGCGGCAATTACGTTAGGATCCTGCGGAAAGCTCACATTGCTGAGGGTGGAACTAATGCGGTTCGACTCAATAGGCTGAATTTGATCTTCAGTCTGACCAGGACCGTAGTAAATACCGAAGCCGCCGCGAAGAACTGTGCGCCCACCTCCAAAGAAACCATCACCTGAAGGACTCGGCGACCACGTCAAGGCTACACGTGGTCCAAAGTTATTTTTCGACGAACGGAGTGGATCCTGGCTCGAATCCCGCAACTGCCCTGTGATGATGTCGAACAGTATTTGCCGGTTATGAGCTTCGCGCAGCGGAGTGTAGTACTCGTAGCGCAAGCCATAATTCAAGGTAAGGTTCGGCTTCACCTTCCACTCGTCCTGTGCGTAAGCGATGTAGTAAGTCTGCTTCGCAAGAGCCTGTCCAGTCGAGTTGTTAAAGAACGGCGACGGTGCAGACAAGTCCCCAAGGTACTGCACTGACTGGGCAGTGTTTCCTAAGAAGGCGTTGATATTCGCATAGGTATAGGTGATGCCGCCCTGTCGGTCTGTGTACAAACGAATTGGGCGAACCTCACCGCCAAACTTGAAGGCATGATTGCCGCGAGTCCAATTCAAATTATCAACGAACGACAGCGAATAAGGCGTATATGGCTGACCACGCCCGTTCTGGGCACTGTTGGCCCGTATCAAACCACCGGGTGTGGCAACTCCAGCATTCGCACCATGCCCTGGCAAAGCAAAGCCCGCTACGCTCCCCGAAATATTGAATGAGAGATTAGACAAGTCGACTCCGTTTACAGTCGGCGCGGAGCCGATAATGCGCGAGAGGGCGCCGTTGTAGCCGACCTTAAATTCATTAAGGAGGTTCGGGCTCAACAAAGACTGTAGAGCGACGACGCCGTTCTGCGGTATCTGGCGAATGATAATACGCCGGCCCGTCACGCCATCAGGCTGATCGTTCGAGGCTTGGTCTCGGAAGAATCGGAAATACGCCGAGTGCTTCTGGTTGAACCTGTAGTCGAGTCGCAGCGCTGCCGAATTCTCGTTGACGGTATTGATGGCCTGAAGTTGAACGGTATCGAAAAGATCGGGTCCCGTTCGCAATGTCACTGCACCGGGGGC
>WNFK01256897.1_pt1 | contig 12757 bp, 11 predicted proteins | sample 5400281 | NCBI WGS metagenome assembly WNFK01 (sample SAMN13153350, study PRJNA577476) | soil metagenome | isolation source: 20 cm soil on Douglas fir-dominated hillslope | place: USA:California | collected 2013-09-17
CGGCATCCCGGACTGCCCGGAGCGCGTGCACTGGGAGCACGAGTTCGCCACCGCGGTGGGCGCGCCCGGCGCCTACGACTACGGCCCGGAGCGCTGCTCGTGGCTCACCCATCACCTGACCAACTGGATGGGCGACGACGGGTTCCTGCGCCGCGCGCACTGCAAGATCCGACGCCACAACCCGGAGGGCGACTACCTGATCATCGAGGGGCGCGTCACCGGCAAGCACGTCGAGGACGGCCGGCACCTCGTCGAGATCGAGCAGGAGGCCCACAACCAGGACGGCGAGCAGTCGGTGGTGGGCGGCGGCGTGGTGGAGCTACCCCCGCGCGGATGACCCCCGTCCGCGCCGGCCTCGACGTCCTCGTCTCGCGCCTGGGCTCGATGCTCGCGGGCCGGCGCGTGGGCCTGCTCTGCCACCAGGCCTCGGTCACGCGCGACCTCACTCACGCGGCCGACGCCATCCAAGGGCTGCGCAAGGTACGGCTCGCCGCGCTCTTCGCGCCCGAGCACGGGCTCGGCGGCGCCGCCCAGGACCACGCCCACATCGGCGCCGAGTACGACCGCGCGCGGCGACTCCGCGTGCACAGCCTCTACGGCAAGCGCCTCGAGCCCACCCCCGCGATGCTGCGCGACATCGACGTGATGGTGGTCGACCTTCAAGATGTCGGCGCGCGCTACTACACCTTCGCGTGGACCACCGTACTCACCATGCGGGCCTGCGCGCGCGCCGGCAAGCCGGTGATCGTGCTGGACCGCCCGAACCCGCTGGGCGGCGAGCGGCTCGAGGGCAACTGGCCCGACGGGCGCTTCCCGTCCTTCGTGGGCCTCCACCCGCTGCCGATCCGGCACGGCATGACCATCGCCGAGCTGGCCGCCTACCACAACGAGACGCAGGAGATCGGCTGCGATCTGACGGTGGTGCCGATGGCGGGCTGGCGCCGCAACATGCTCTGGGAGGACACCGAGCTGCCGTGGGTGGCGCCGTCGCCCAACATGCCCACCACCGACACCGCGCGCGTCTACCCGGGCGGCTGCCTCCTGGAGGGCACCAATCTCTCCGAGGGCCGCGGCACCACCCGCCCCTTCGAGTGGGTCGGCGCGCCCTACCTCGACGGCCCGCGGCTGGCCGCCGCGCTCGAGCGCCGCCAGCTACCCGGCGTGCGCTTCCGCGCCGCCTCGTTCGAGCCCGCGTTCCACAAGTGGGCCCGTCGCACCTGCGGCGGCGTCCAGGTGCACGTGACCGACTGGGATCGGTTCCAATCCTTCGCCGCGTACCTGGCCCTGATCATCGAGGCGGGCCGGCAGGCCCCGCGGGGCTTCCGCTGGAAGCGCCCGCCCTACGAGTTCCAGTGGAAGAAGCTCCCGATCGACCTGCTCTGCGGCACCGACGCGATCCGCCTCGCGATCGAGCGGGGCACGCCGCTCGCCCGCCTCGAGGCCTCGTGGCGCCCCGGCCTGGCCGCGTTCGCGCGGGCCCGGCGGCCCTATCTTCTCTATCGATGAGCGGATGAATGCGCTCGCCCTGCACACCACTCTGCAGGTGCACGCCACCGAGATCAGCCAGGCCGCGCGGGGCAAGGCCTTCTCGCTCGTCGACGCGGGCGGCGAGCACGTGATGCTGGCCGGCTGCGGGCTGGGCCTGGTCGGGGTGGGCATCGTCACCGCGCGCATCCGGCGCAGGAGGACTGCATGAGCCTCGAAGCGATGGTGGGACGGCAGCTCATCGTGGGGCTTCCCGGGCCCGACGCCACCGACGACGACGTGCGGCTGCTGCGGGAGATCCACGCGGGCGGCCTCATGCTCTACCGGCGCAACTTCGAGACCCCGGAGCGCTTCGTGCGCTTCATCCGCCGGCTCGAGGAAGGCGTCGGCCGGCGCCTGATGATCACCACCGATCACGAGGGCGGTCGCATCATCATGCTGAACCAGGGCGTCACGATCTTCCCGGACAATCTCACCGCCGGCACCGGGAGCGACGAGCCGATGGTGGCCCGCCAGGGGCAGATCGAGGGGCGCGAGCTGCGCCGCCTCGGGGTCGACATCAACTTCGGCCCCTGCCTCGACGTGCTCACCGAGCGCTACAGCCCGAACATCGGCATCCGCTCCTACGGCAAGGACCCGGAGCTGGTCGCCCGTCTCGGCGCCGCGCGGATCCGCGGCATGCAGTCGACCGGGCTCTCGGCCTGTGCCAAGCACTTCCCCGGCAAGGGCCACGCGCCGGTCGACGCGCACCTCGGCCTGCCGGTGATCGACTCCGACTGGGGCGACATGCACGCGGTCCACCTCGTCCCGTTCATGGCCGCGATGGAGGCGGGAGTCGACTGCGTGATGACCTCGCACCCGCTCTACCCGAACCTCGACCCGTGGGCTACCGCGGCGTCATCATCTCCGACGATCTGGAGATGGGCGCGATCGCCGCGCTGTGCCCCATGGGCGAGGCCGCGGTGCGCACCGCGGCGGCGGGTCACGACCTGCTGCTGGTCTGCCACACCGCGCCGGCCGAGCGCGCGGCCTACGAGGCGGTGCTCGCGGCCTACCGCGAGAAGACCCTGCCCCTGCGCGCGCTCGAGCGGAGCATGGCGCGCCTCGACGCGCTCGACGCCAGGCGGCCCGAGCGCTTCACCGGCGGCGACCCGCGCGCGGAGCAGGACGGCGAGCCGCTGGCTCGAGCGATGGCCGCGCGCGCGGTCACGGTGGTGGCGGCGCCCGACGCCGGGTGGAAGCCCGCCCTCAACGGACGCGTGGCCGCGATCTTCCCGCGGCTCTCCGCCCTGGCCGCGCGCATCACCATCGAGCCCGTCATGCAGGACGAGCCGCGCTATCTGCGCGAGGCCATGGCGCCGCACGGGGTGCGGCCCGAGGTGACGGTGGTGGGGGTGGAGCCGACCGCGGAGGAGATCGAGCAGGCGCGCGCCGTCGCGGCCGCCGCCGACGCGACGGTGCTCTTCCTCTACGACGCGCACCTCTACAAGTCGAACCGGGCGCTGCTGGAGGCCTGCCAGGCCGGCGCGAAGCGGCTGGCGGTGGTGCTGATGCGCGATCCGTGGGACGCGGAGCTCCTGGCCCCGGGCGTGGCCGCGCTCACCGCCTACGGCTGGCGGCGGAGCCAGCTCGACGCGGTGATGGCGCGCCTGCTGACGTAAACCGCCCCCTCACCCTGTAGCCCCTCACCCCCTCACCCTGCCCTCTCCCCGGAGGGGAGAGGGTTACTTGGGGGGCAGGATCATGTAGGTCGCCCGCCCCACCGCGAGCAGCTTGCCGGCCTCGTCGGTGATGGTGGCCTCGCCGAACGCGATGGTGCGGCCGCGCCGGAGGATGCGCCCCTGCGCGATCACGTCGCCGGTTCCCGCGCCGATGAAGCTCACGTTGAGGTCGAGCGTGGTCTGCCCCACTCCGCCCGCGGCGGCCTCGTGCATGGTGGCGAGCGCGCCGCCCACCGCCATGTCCACCAGGGCCGAGAACACCCCGCCGTGCACCGGGGCGTCGGGCGCGTTGCGGATGTCGTCGCGCGCCCGCACCAGGAGCCGCACCCGCCCCTCGCTCGCCTCCGCCACCTCGACACCCAGGTACCGCCAGAAGGCGTTGTCGCGTGCGCGGGCGCGCACGCGCTCCAGCAGATCGTCGCTCATGGTCTCCCGCGGGGCATGTCGGGTTGAACCGCCTCGTCCAGGGTCAGCGGGGGCCGGCCCGTGAAGAGATCGCGGCGGATCACGCAGTCCTCGAGATCGCACATCCGGCAGTAGATACGATGGCAGGGATCGGTGTGGAGCGTCATCTCGCCCTCCGCGCCCAGCTCCTTCATCACGCGCTCGGCCAGGTCCTCGGCCAGCTCGTGCGAGCGCTCCACCGACCAGAACTCCGGCACCACCAGGTGGGCGTCCACGTGGTGGAAGCGGCCGGACCGGATCGCACGCAGGTGGTGGACGCGGATCACGCCCTGGCCCAGGTGCGGCTGCAGGACCCCGAGCAGGCGGTCCAGGAGACCGGTGTCCTCCTCGTCCAGGAGCCCGGCCGCGGCCTGGCGTACCAGGCGCACCCCGGTCCACATGAGGTTCAGCGCCACCACCGCCGCCACCACCGGATCGAGCCAGCCGATGCCGGTGGCGTAGACCAGGAGCAGCCCGACCACGATCCCCGCGCTGGTGTAGAAGTCGCTGAGGACGTGCCGCCCGTCGGCGACGAGAGCGAGCGACTCGTAGGTGCGCCCGGTGCGCACCAGGTAGAGCCCGAGGAGCAGGTTCACCACCCCCGCGCCCAGCACCACCGCCACCCCCAGGTCGAGCGATCGCAGGGTCACGCCCGCGAGCAGGCTCTGGACGACCTCGTAGACGATCAGGACCGCGGCGAACGCGATGAGGCCACCCTCGAAGGCCGCGCTCAGGAACTCCATCTTGCCGTGCCCGTACGGGTGGTTCCGGTCGGCGGGGCGGCCCGCGAAGATGAGCGCCCCGATGGCGAACACCGCGGCCACCACGTTGACGATGGACTCGAGCGCGTCGGAGAGGATCGCGGTGGAACCGGTCAGCCGGTAGGCGTAGAACTTCGCGGCGAGGAGCCCGAGCGACACCACCAGGGAGACCGCGATGGCGAAGAGCCGGACACCATGATCACCGCCGGACGACGCCGCGGGAGCCGTCATGGTCCAGATGATACCCGCGCGGCAACCGATTTGGACCGGGGCGTATCATAAGACTGTAAGGCAACCCTCACTCGAACAGGAGCGTGCGATGATCGTCAAGCGTCCCGCCGCGGAGCGCGGCCACTTCGACCACGGCTGGCTCGACACCTCGCACACCTTCTCGTTCTCCGACTACCACGACCCCACCCACATGGGCTTCCGCTCGCTCCGGGTCATCAACGAGGACCGGGTCGCGCCGGGCAAGGGCTTCGGCGCCCACTCGCACCGGGACATGGAGATCGTCACCTACGTGCTGGAGGGCGCCCTCGAGCACGCCGACAGCATGGGCACCCGGTCGGTGATCGTGCCGGGCGACGTCCAGCGCATGAGCGCGGGCACCGGCGTCACCCACAGCGAGTTCAACGGCAAGCGCGACCAACCGGTGCACTTCCTCCAGATCTGGCTCCTGCCCGATCGCCGCGGACTCGCCCCCGGCTACGAGCAGCGGGCGATCACGGAGGCGGAGGAGCGGGGCGTCCTCCGCCTGGTGGCCTCGCGCGACGGGCGGGAGGGCAGCGTGACCATCCACCAGGACGCGGATCTCTACGCCTCGCGCCTCCTGCCCGGCGAGCGGGTGAAGCACGCCCTCGCGGAGGGGCGGCACGCGTGGCTACAGATGGTGAGCGGGCGGATCGAGCTGAACGGCACCGCGCTGGCCGCGGGCGACGGCGCGGCGGTGAGCCAGGAGAGCGCGCTCGAGATGGTGGCGGTCGAGCCCGCCCACTTCCTGCTCTTCGACCTGGCCTGACTCCCGACCCCTCACCCTGCCCTCTCCCCTGAGGGGAGAGGGTTAGGGTGAGGGGTGGAGTGAGGGGTGGTTACCCCTGGCCGAGCTGCTGCTGGACGAACTGCTTCGCGTCGAACTCCTCGGCCACCCGGTTGTCGTTGTCCAGGATCGCGGCCGCGTCGACCTCCGCGAACTCCATCACGCCCATGTCCTCGTAGGCGCGCCGCACGCGGGGGCCCCAGAGCCCGATGTCCTTCACGGTGGGGACTATCCGAGTAAAAAGACGCCGTCTGAACTGCTTCATGGTGTCCGACTGGTCCACCGCCGCGATGCACTCCTGGACCGGGAGGTCGAGATTCTCCCAGACCTCCTTCTGGTTGAAGCGGTCGCGCATGTGGTAGCACGCCTCGACCACGAACTCCTCGCGCTCGTCCCGCTCCGCGTCGGTCAGCTGCGGGTAGTACTCGCGCAGCGCGAGGCGGCCGAAGGCCACGTGCCGCGCCTCGTCCTGCATGACGTAGGCGTTGACCGCCGCGCAGAGGTTGTTCGTCGAGTTGTCCCGGATGCGCTGGAAGGCGGCCAGCGCCAGCCCCTCGATCAGGATCTGCATGCCGAGGTAGGTCATGTCCCAGCGGCGGTCGGTGATGGTGGCCTCGAGCAGCTTGGCCAGGGTGCTCGTGATCGGGTAGGCCATCTTGAACTTCTCGTGCAGCAGCCGGGAGTAGGCCTCCACGTGCCGCGCCTCGTCCATCACCTGGGTGGCCGCGTAGAACTTGGCCTCGTAAGACGGCACCGTCTGCACGATCTTGGCGGTGGCGATGAGGGCGCCCTGCTCGCCGTGCATGAACTGCGAGAGCGAGTGGGCCTGGAGGTTCCGCCGGATGTGCACCCGTTCCTTCTCGGCGAGGCTGTTCCAGAGATCGGTCCCGTGGATCGCGATGGTCCGGTCCGACATGCCCATCGGGTTGTCGGGATCGACCTCCTGCGACCAGTCCAGCCGCTCGGCCGCGTCCCACTGCTGCTTCTTCCCCTTGGCGTAGAGGCGCAGGAGGTCGTCGCTGCCGTCCTCGTACTCCCAGGTGAAGGCGGTGGTGGTCTGGCCATCGACCTTCCACTCGGTCTGCTCGACGGGCAACCGGTAGAGGAACTGGCTCGACATTGGCCCTCTCCTTCGTGGCTCTGGGCGTGGCACCCGGCGGGGCCCGGGGGTGTGTCGGTTGCGGAAGGATAGCACTGAACCGCGGTTCAATGGAACCCCCCGCGCCGCAGCGCGGCGGACGGCGGGTCAGGCCGGCCCGCGCCCCGCGTCCCGCAGGGCGAGCGGGACCTCCTCGGCGAGCTGGGCCTGGCGCGCGTGGCGCGCCAGCGCGGTCCGCACCGCCTCCGGCGTGCGGAACAGGACGCCGACCGCGACCACCACCAGGGCGCCGACCATCGCCCACCAGGTGAACGCGACCTCGGGGATCCAGGCGGGCTGCTGGAGGGTCCCGGCCAGGCCGAGCCACGGGGCGAGCCCGTTCAGGATCGTGAGGTGGAGCTTGCCCACCACCACGGTGGCGAGGAGGCCGGCGGTGATGGCGAGCATGTTGCCGCGATCCGAGCCGCGGCCGGTGGTGAACATCCCGACCAGGAAGACCCCGAGCATGGGGCCCAGGATGAAACCCGCGATGCCGAGCACCACCGGGATGATCCGCACGTCGGGGCTCGTCACCTTGGCGTAGGCGAACAGGCCCGCGATCACGACCATCAGGCCCGCGAAGAGCACGGTGAACCAGCGGGCCGCCCGCACGTAGTGGCTCTCGCTCCGACGCGGAACCCAGCGGATGTACCAGTCGTTGGTGGCGCTGGTGGCGAGCGCGTTCAGCGCGGCCGAGAACGAGCCCATCGCGGTGGCGAAGACGCCGGCCACCACGAAACCGCGCACCCCGACCGGCATCACGTTCAGGATGTAGGAGACGAAGACGTCGGCGGTGGCGCGGGGCCGGAAGGTCGGATCTTGCTGGTAGTAGACGAAGAGCAGGATGCCGATGAACACGAAGGCCCCCGCCACCGGCAGGTCCATGAAGGCGGCGGTGATCAGGCTGCGGCGCGCCTTCTGGTGGGTCTCCGCGGTCAGCATGCGCTGGACCATGTCCTGGTCGGTGCCGAACGCGGCCATGTTGCCGAGCGTCGCCCCCACGATGGCCGAGAAGAGCGTGTAGTCGCTGGCCAGGACCAGCTTGACGTAGTCCCACGGGCCCATCGCGGCGAGGCCGTGCGCGTCCCGCCACTGCGCGACGCGATGCGCCTCGAAGCCGTGAAGGAAGTAGCCCTCGTGGGTGGCGAGCTGGGGGACGGCCCGCAGCACCTCGGAGAGCCCGCCCACGTGGGCGAGCAGGGTGCCGATGGCGACCAGGGCGCCGCCGAACATCAGGCCCGCCTGGATCACGTCGGTCCAGATCACCGCCTTGATCCCGCCCACCGCGGTGTAGAGGCAGGTGACGACGGTGAGGGCGATGATCGCCACCAGGTAGGGGCCGACGGTGGTGACGCCCTCGTCACCGAACCGCGGCGCGGTGCCGGAGACGAAGAGGCGGTAGGCCAGCACCATGAGCAGCGAGGGAATGAAGAGCCGCGTGCCGGAGGCGAGCGTGCGCATGAAGAGGAAGAGGGCCGAGACGTAGGCCTTCGTCCACGGGCCGAAGCGCACCCCGAGGTAGTCGTAGACGGTGTAGACCTTGAACGTGTAGTAGGGCTTGAGGAAGACGTGGCCGACCACCACGCGGCCGAGGATCAGGCCGACGATGATCTGCACGTAGGCGAAGCTGCGGGTCGTGTAGCCCTCGCCGGGCACGCCGAGGAAGGTGGCCGCGCTGGTCTCCGCCGCGATGATCGAGGCCATCACCGCCCACCACGGCACGCGGCGGCCCGCGAGCGCGAAGTCGCTCAGGCTCCGGTCGCGGCGCCCGAGACAGAGGCCGATGGCGGTGATCATCGCGAAGTAGGCGCAGACGATGCCACCGTCGATCAGCAGGTGCGCGTCGCTCATCGGCCCGGGCATGGCCCATTATCGCGGACGCGGCACCGGGAGCCGCCAATCTGCGGCGGCCACGCTTGCCGCCGGTCGCGGCGCCGGTCTATGATCGGCAACCGGGACCACGAGATGACGAGGCTTTCGGATCGGCGCCGGGGAGTGGGCCGCTGACCCTGGCGGGACGGGGATCCGGACCCGGCGCGCGGGTGCTGCGCGCGATGCTCGTCGGCCTGCTCGTCTCGGTGGCGGTGACCGCGCTCTCGCGCACCGGCGTGCTCGCGGGCTGGGAGACCCGCGCGGTCGACGCGTTCCTCCTCCTGCGCGAGCGGGTACCCGCCCCCGAGATCGTGATGGTCCTGATCGACGACGACGCGTTCCTGGCGCTCGGCCAGCGCCAGCCCCTCTCGCGCCGCTACGTCGCCGACCTCGCCGACTTCCTGCTGCGGAGCGGCGCGCGCGTGGTGGCCTTCGACCTGGTGATCACCGCTCCGTCCGCGCCCGCCGAGGACCAGGTGCTGCTCGCGGTCGCGCGGCGCTGGAGCGCCCAGCGCCCGGGCTCGCTGGTCTTCGCCTCGCTCGCGATACCCGAGGCCAAGAGCGGAGCGTTCACGCTACTACCGCCGTTCTCCCCCGAGCTGGCCGCGCTGAGCGGGTTCGCCAACGCCCCGCTCGGCGCCGACGGGGTGGTGCGCCGCTTCACCCCGATCCTCCCCGGGGCGGGCGGCGCGCGGCTGCCCGCGCTGGCCCTCGCCGCGCTCGCCGGCTCGAGCGGCCTGTCTCCGCGCGACCTCGCCGCGCGTCTGGCCGCCTCCCGCGGGGGCATCTCGCTCCCGGTGCGCGACGAACACGGCAAGATCACCCAAGCGGAGACCTCCCTCGCCCAGCTCGCGGGCCCGCCGTGGCGCATCGACTACACCGGGCCGCCGGGGGCCTTCACCTCGTTCCCGAGCGAGCCGCTCGTCGCGCTCGCGCGCAGCGGGACCGAGCCCGATCCGGACAACCCGTTCCGCGACCGCCTCGTGATGGTGGGCGCCACCTTCGTGGAGAGCCGCGACCTCTTCCCGACCCCGACCGGGCTCATGTCGGGCGTGGAGATCCAGGCCCACATGGTGAACACGCTGCTCTCGCGCCGGACGCTGCTGCCCCCGCCCTGGTACCTGAACGTGGCGCTGCTCACCGCGGTGTGCGTGTCGATCTCGGTGCTCTCGCTCTGGCTGCGGCCCGCGTGGCTCGCCCTGGTCGGGCTGGCCCTGGTGGGCGGCCTCGTCGCGGCGAGCTACGAAGCCTACACCCGCGGCGGCTACTGGCTCGACTTCCTGGCCCCCCTGCTCGGCACCCTCGCCTACCTGCAGGGCGCGCACTGGGTGCGTCGCCGGCGCCTGCGCTCCGCGTTCGGCCAGTACGTGAGCCCGCAGGTGATGGACCAGGTGCTGCGCACCGGGGCCTCGCTGGGCGGCGAGGTGCGCCGGGTCACCGTGCTGCTGTCGGACCTGCGCGGGTTCACCACCATCTCGGAGCACCTGCCCCCCGAGACGGTCTCCGAGATGATGAACGAGTACTTCACCGCGATGGTGGACGTGATCCTGGCCCACCGCGGCCTCGTGCAGGACTTCATCGGCGACGCGATCATGGCGATCTACGGGGCGCCCCTCGACGACCCCGAGCACTGCTGGCACGCCGCCCGCACCGCGGTGGGGATGCACGCGGCCCTCGCGGCGCTCAACCACCGGTGGGAAGCGGAGGGACGCGGGCCGCTGGCGATGGGGATCGCGGTGCACACCGGGCCCGCCTTCGCGGGCACCCTCGGCGCCCCGCGCAAGAAGAAGTACGCGGTGCTGGGCGACACCGTCAACCTGACCTCCCGCATGGAGGGGTTGAATCGCGACCTCGGCACCGGCATTCTGATCAGCGGCGCGGTACTGGCCGTGCTGCGTGACCGGATGGTAGTTCGGGACCGGGGCAGCGTGGCGGTGAAGGGGCGGAGCGAGCCGGTCGAGATCCACGAGCTGCTGAGCCTCGAGGAGGCGTGACGTGATGAGCCTGGCGATCAGACTGCTGCTACTCCTGTTGCTGGCGGCCCCTCTCGTGCCCGCCCTCCCCGCCCGCGCCCAGACGACGGAGACCGCCGCGGTCATCACCGAGCTGAAGCCGGGACGCGGCCGCGTGGAGGTCAAGCCGGCGGCGGGCGGCGACTGGAAGCCGGCGCGCCCGCTGCTCGCCCTGCGGGCCGGCGACGCGGTGCGCACCAGCGACAACGCGAGCGCGGTCGTGCTGCTCTCCGGCGGACGCGGCACGGTGCGGATCGAGGGGGCGAGCGGGAGCTTCACGGTGCCGGGCGCCGGGGCGGCGGGCCAGGGCCAGAAGGCCAGGGCGCTCGTGGAGGCGAGCCTCGGCTTCCTGGCCGGGACCACCAAGGAGTCGTCGCAGGCGGTGCTGGCCACCCGCAGCGCGGCGCGGCCGCCGATCATCGTGAGCCCGCGCAACGGGCGCGTGCTGCCGGAGGCTCTCGCGTTCGAGTGGCTGGGCAGCCGCTTCACCCGTTACTCGGTGCGCGTGACCGGTCCCGCCGGCCCCGTGGTCGAGCGGCGCGAGGTCACCGGCGCCCGCTGGGAGTATCCGGCCGACGCCCCCGCGCTCGCCCCCGGCGTGCGCTACACCCTGCAGGTCATCGCGGTCGGCCATCCGCCGCAGGAGGCGTGGTTCGAGCTGGTGGACGCGGAGCGGGCTCGCGAGGTCGCGGGAGACCTGGCCGGCCTCGAGCAGGCGCTGGGCTCCTCGGTCTCGCCGACCTCGCGCGCGGTGCTGCGGGCCGGGCTCCTCGCGCGCGAGGGGTTCATGCACGACGCACGGCGTGTGGTCGTGGCCGCGCTCGCGGCGGATCGGGACGAGCCCACCCTGCACCTGCTGCTGGGCGACCTCTACACCCGCACCGGGCTCACCGACCTCGCCGCCGAATCCTTCGACGAGGCGCAGTACCTCACCACCAAGTAAAAACCCTCTCCCCCGCAAGAGGGAGAGGGCAGGGTGAGGGGCTACCGCGCGTCGGCGACCTGCCCCTTCTCGCGCAGGCGCCGCAGCAGGTCCGCGAACGAGTCGGACTTGATGATCCGGTCGAACTGGCTGCGATAGGCGCCGACCAGGCTCACGTTCTCGATGAGCACGTCGTAGGCGGTCCAGTTCTCGTTGATCCGGTGCAGGCGGTACTCCACCGGGATCTGCGAGCCCTTCGCGGTGACCACCTGCGACCGCACGCTCGCCTCGTCGCCGTCGACGCGCTCCCCGGTGTAGGCGATGGCCTCACCCGCGTAGCGGTCGATCTTGCCGATGTACGAGCGTGCGATCAGGTCGGTGAAGAGCCGCACGAACTCGTCGCGCTCCGCGGCGGTGCGGTCCGCCCAGTGGCGGCCGAGCGCGCGACGGGACATCTCGGTGAAGTCGAAGAGCGAGTCGGCCGCGCGACGGATCTCCGTGCGACGGCGCTCGGCGGCCTCGGGGGTGGCACTCGTGGTCTGGCTGAGGCCCTGGAGGGCCTCGTCCACTCGGGACTTCACGGTCTCGGTCGGCGTCATGGCCTGCGCGGCGGTCGCCGCGACCAGGCCCACGAGCAGGGCCGCCGTCATGCTCATCAGGGCACGTCGCATAACGCCTCCTCGATCAGGGTCTCTACGAGTTCACGCTGCTGTCCGATAGGACGGGTTCAGCCGGGGTGTATTCCCACGATACCGTGCTTTCGTTTTGGATGCCCGCCGGGGGACAATAGTTCCCATGAATCGCGATCTTGCAACGAGCGGATCCGGCCGGCCCGTCGTCGTGGTGGATCTCGGCGGCACGTGGGTCCGGGTGGTCGCGTCGGGACCCGGGCGCCGGGTCTTCCGGGCGCCGACACCGGGCGTGGCGGGACTGCCCGCGGTGCTGGACCGGCTCTGGCGTCGCTGGCAGCTTTCGCGTCGTGACGTCGCCGCGCTCGGCGTGGCCTCGCGCGGGATCTGGACGGCCGGCGAGCGTCGCGCGCTCGCGCGGCGACTGCGTCGATTCGCTCCCCGCGTCGTCGTGATCTCCGACGTCGAGGCCGCGTACCTCGGCGCGCTGGGAGCGACCGCGGGCGTGCTGCTGCTCGCGGGCACCGGCTCCATCGCGCTCGGCCGCGATCGCGGCGGGCGCTTCACCCGCGCCGGCGGTCTCGGTCCCTTGCTCGGCGACGACGGCTCCGCGTTCGCGATCGGCCGCGCCTGGCTCCGTGCCGGCTCGACGGCGCCCACCCGCGTCCGCCGGATCGTCACCGCGCCGAACGCGGTGGCGCGCGTCGCCGCGCTCGCGCCGGCGGTCCTGCGGCGGG
>WNFK01209943.1_pt1 | contig 12756 bp, 10 predicted proteins | sample 5400281 | NCBI WGS metagenome assembly WNFK01 (sample SAMN13153350, study PRJNA577476) | soil metagenome | isolation source: 20 cm soil on Douglas fir-dominated hillslope | place: USA:California | collected 2013-09-17
CGCGCGATCTGAGTCTGGTCGTCGGTGCGGGCCGTGCTGACCTTGCCGCCGACGCTCTTCACTTCGTTGTAGTCGCGCGCGTAGGTCGGGCTCGTCAACGCCGGCGGCCCGGGAAGCCAGAACTGTGAGGCCGACAGCAAGGTGAACGGCGTGACGTTCGCCCAACCCGGAACCGACGAGGGCAGATAGCCGCGAGCCAAGTCCGCGTTGGCGATGGGCGGGTTGGGCGGGACGGGATTCGGATGCGGGCGCCACTTGCCGGCACCCATACCAGGCGTGTAGGGCATGTCGCGGGTGGCGCCGTCGTCTTTGCGAAGCGCCAGGATCGCCGCGCCGGCGGCGCGGCCGATCGCCGCGCCCTTGTTTCGGGCGGGACCGTCGGTGACGCGGGCGATCGATGCGGCATAGGCCTGGTCGACCAGCGCGAGCGTCGCGACCTTCTGAGCGGGCGTGCCGAAGCTCCCGACCACGCCGACGAGCACCGTGTGCGCGGCGGCCGCGATCGCGGCATCGGGCGACGCGGCGGGGTCTCCGGTTCCCTCGAAATAGTAGGCGTCGTAGCGGCGACTGATCGCGTTGAGCGCGTCGTGCACCGCCACCTGCACCATGGCCAGTGTGCGTGTCGCCACGACGCTGGCCTGGCCGTTCGCTTCGATGGCCTTCATGGTCGTTTCATTCCACTGAACGACCTCGTTGGCGGCGGCCGGGAGTGTCCAGGAAGCCACAGTCAGGCACACGATCAGGAGGACTCGAAAGTCCTTCACCATTGCGTGACCCTCCTTACTCGGCCAGGATGAGTTTTTGAATAGCTGCGGTTCGTGTTCGATCTCGCTGGGGCTGCGCATCACCTCCACGGGATTCGGCTCGGTCCGTTCTCGCTCTGTGCTCACCTCGTGCCAAACGATCGAACGCATGCTGCTCGCAGGTTTGGGCAGAGCTCTTGGTGGCCCGTCACGGCCTTCTGCCCGAAGCGATCGGGCAGGCTTCCACCGTGCTATCGTGGGCCTCGCGGAGGAAGCCATGGACCGAACGCTGATCGTCAACACGATGATTCTCGACGGCAGTGGCGCCGCGCCGTTTCCCGGTGACGTGCTGGTCGAGGGCCAGCGCATCGCCGCCGTCCAGCGCGGGGGAGGCCTACCGCGGCGCGACGCGCGCGTGATCGACGGCGCCGGGGCGACCGTGATGCCCGGCCTCATCGAGCCGCACGGCCACGTCAGCTATCCCGACGCGCCCTCGAACTCAGCCTTCACGAGCCTTCCGCCGGAAGAGCACGTCCTGATCACGATGCGCAACGCCAAGACCATGCTCGACTGCGGCTACACGAGCGTGCTGTCCGGCGCGTCGGCCAAGCCGCGACTCGACATCGTGATCCGGAACGAGATCAACGCCGGACGGATCCCCGGTCCGCGCTATCTCGCGAACGGCCCCGAGATCACCGTGACGGGCGGGCTCGGCGACGAGAACGAGCTGCACCTGCCGCACCTGGAGACGCCGACGTTCGCCTGGGTCGCCGACGGGCCCGACGAGGTGCGGAAGATCTGCCGCCTGCTCGTGCGCGAGGGGACGGATCTCTTCAAGCTCAACGTGTCGGGCCACGCCGGGCCGACCGACAGCCGGACCGACCGCGCGGTGATGACCGACGCCGAGGTCGCGGCGGCGATGGAGATCGCGCGGGCGTGCGGTGTGCGCGTGTGCGCCCATGCCCGCAGCGCCGATTCGGTGAAGATGTGCCTCCGGCACGGTCTCGGCATCATCTACCACGCCAACTTCGCCGACGAGGAAGCGCTCGACCAGCTCGAGGCCAACCGCGACTGGTGCTACGTCGTCCCGGCGTTGGCGCTCACGTACCAGGCGTGCTACGCGGGCAGCGACTGGGGCTTCACCCCCGAGATGGTCCGCACGCGCGGCCTGCTGCGGCAGCTGGAAGTCTCCGTCGAGACGATGGGCCGGATGCGCAAGCGCGGGATCCGCGTGCTGCCCGGTGGCGACTACGGCTTCGCGTGGAACCCGCACGGGACCTACGCGCGCGATCTCCTGCTCTTCGTCGACGTGCTCGGCTTCACGCCGATGGAGACGCTCGTGGCGGCGACGAAGCTCGGCGGCGAGATCATGGGGCGCCCGAACGAGCTCGGCCAGATCAAGCCGGGCTTCCTGGCCGACCTGCTGCTGGTCGACGGCGATCCGCTCGCCGACATCAAGCGGCTGCAGAATCGCGACGCCCTGCTCGTGATCATGAAGGACGGCCAGCTGCACAAATCGCCGTGACCGCGTCGTGAAGCGAAGCACCGACCGGATCCTCACGACCCATACCGGCTCTCTCCCGCGGCCCAAAGACCTGCTGCGGCTTCTTCAAGATCACGAGGAAGGGCGGTTGAGCGCCGAGACCCGGCTCCCCAGCCGCACCCGCGCGGCGGTGCTCGATATCGTGAAGAAGCAGCGCGAGACCGGGCTGTCGGTCGTCAACGACGGCGAGCAGGGGAGGGCCGACTACACCATCTACGTCAAGGATCGGCTGACCGGCTTCGCCGGCGAGAGCTCCTCCTGGCCGAATCCCGACGCCGAGGAGTTCCCGGAGTGGACCGAGATGGCGCGCCAGTTCGCGCCACCCTTCCAGAAGCGGCCGGCGTGCACCGGGCCCGTCGCGTGGAAGGACTGGCCGGCGGTGGAGCGGGACATCCAGAATCTCAAGGAAGCCGCCGCGGCCTCGGAAGCCGACGAGGTCTTCATGACCTCGCCGTCGCCGGGCCAGATCGGGCGTTTCCTTCAGAACCAGTACTACCCGAGCGACGAGAAGTACCTCTACACCCTGGCCGACGTGATGAAGCGCGAGTACAAGGCCGTCGTCGACGCGGGCTTCATCTTGCAGATCGACTGCCCCGACCTGGCGCTGGGCCGGCACACGCAGTTCTCGCACCTGACCCTGCGCGAGTTCCGCGACATCGCCGCGATGCACGTCGAGGTCTTGAACTCTGCCGTCGCGGAGCTTCCGGCCGACCGGATGCGCATCCACGTCTGCTGGGCCAGCACCGGCGGCCCGCATCATCGCGACGTGCCGCTCAAGGACATCGCCGACGTGGTCGTCAAGGCGCGGCCCGCCGGTCTGGTGATCGCCGGCGCCAACCCGCGTCACGAGCACGAGTGGAAGGTGTGGAAGGACGTGAAGCTCCCGGCCGGCAAGGTGCTCGTCGCGGGCGTGATCGACTCGACCACGAACTTCATCGAGCATCCCGAGCTGGTCGCCGACCGGATCGAGCGCTACGCGAGCATCGTCGGCCGCGAGAACGTCATCGCCGGCGTCGATTGCGGATTCGGCACCTTTGCCGGACGAGTGCAGGTCGACACCAACATCGTGTGGCACAAGCTGCGCGCGCTCGTCGAGGGCGCGGGCCTGGCGTCGCGCGCGCTCTGGTAGGCGTCAGCCCTTCTCCGTGGCGGCCGCGGGCCTTCCCGGCCCGAGCAGGATCAACGCCGCGCTGATCGCCTGAAGCGCGGCACACGCGCCGAGGGCCGCCTCGTACGCGCCCGCCCAGTCTCGCACGACCCCCACCAGGGTGGGGCCGAAGGCGAACGTCAGCTGATTGATCCCGACCACGAGGCCCACGAGCCCGCTGAAGTGCTCGCGCGGCCACTCGACGGCGACAATCAGCCCCGGCAACGTCGTGAGGTTCCCGACGCCGAGGCCGAAGAGCGCGCAGCCCGCGTAGACACCGGCCGCCGACGGCACGTGCGCGAGCAGCGCCACGCCCGCGAGCTGGATCATCAAGGTCACGCAGGCGACGACGCGCCGATTGACCCTGTCCACCACGAAGCCCGTCGCCAGGCGCCCGATCAGAGCCGCCGCCGTCGTCGCGCTGACGGCGCGCGCGGCGCCGCCCGCGCCGAGCGCCGGCGTCGTCAGCGCGACGAGATGCGTGAGCACGCCGACCTGTGCCGCGAGACCGAGGGCGAAAGGCGCCGAGACGCTCCAGAAGCGCCACGTGCGAAGCGCGTCCCTGCGCCAGCGCCGGTCGCCGCCGTTCCCGCTCCCGGCGGGAGCCGCGCGTGGCGCGCCGCCGTCGGGTCCGGTGCCGACCGCGTCGGGGCCGCGCCGCATGACGGCGGCGGCGAGCGCGAGCAGCACCACGAGCTGCGCGAGGGCGGCGGCCCCGAGTGCCTGCGCGAAGCCGAGCCGGCCCACCAGCTCGAGCAGCGCGGGCGTGACGATCACGCCCCCGAGCGTGGCCCCGTTGAATGCGAGGCTGACCGCAAGCCCCCGGCGGCGCTGGAACCACGGAGCGAGGACGATGTTGATCGCCGCGCCGCTCATCGCGCCCCAGCCGACGGACATCACGAGAAAGACCGGATAGAGCTGCCACGGCCGGCCGACCAGTCCGAGCATCGCCACGCCGGCCGCCATCGCGACGGCGCCGCCCGCCACGACGACCCTCGCCCCGAAGCGCTCGTACACGCCGGCGATCGCCGCGGTCAGGAGCGCGCCGGCGACGTAGTACACGGTGACCGGCGCCGAGACCGCCGACGCCGACCATCCGTAGAGCTGCTGGAGCATCGCGACGTAGACCGCGATGCCGTAGAAGCCGAGACCGAAGCTGAACAGCGCCATCACGAAGGTCGCGGCCACCACGTTCCAGCCGTAGAAATATCTGGCACTCATCCTGATTACGACGCTATCGGCTCCGCGCTCGGCTGTCTCGCCGTTTTCGGACGTGATCGTCCGCGGCTCCCCTCGCGGCGCGCTGCTGCGTGCTACGCTTCGCGAGGTGCGGAACGGGGCCGTGCTCGACCCGAAGATCTGCGACCGCGCGCGCATCGCGCGAGACCCGCGCTTCGACGGCGCGTTCTATACCGGCGTGAGAACGACGCGGATCTACTGCCGGCCCACCTGCCCGGTGAAGCCCGCCCGGTCGAGGAACGTCGTCTTCTTTCCGACCGCGGCCGCGGCCGAGCGCGCGGGCTTTCGGCCGTGCCTGCGCTGCCGGCCGGAATCGGCGCCGGGCACGCCCGCCTGGCGCGGGGCGGCCGCGACGGTGTCGCGCGCGCTCCGGCTCATCGAGCAGGGATTTCTCGACGGCGACGCCCGAGTCGAAGACCTCGCCGACGCCCTCGGGATGACCGCGCGTCATCTCCGCCGATTGTTCCTGCGCCACGCCGGCGCCTCGCCGACCGCGGTCGCGACGACCCGCCGCGTGCAGCGCGCGAAGGCCCTGGTCGACGACACGCGAATGCCGATGTCCGCGATCGCCTTCGCGTCCGGGTTTGCCAGCATCCGGCGGTTCAACGCGGCGTTTCGTTCCGTCTACCGCCGCGCGCCGAGCGCCGTTCGCCGCGCGCGCTCGAGGCGTACCGTTGCCGAGTCGCGAGCGTCGTGGCAATCTTCCGCCGGGAGGAGCCGACCATGGCAAAGGGCACGTTGATCGCGGCGATGAACATCGGGCAGGCGGCCGAGGACGAGTTCCAGGACTGGTACGACACAGAGCATCTGCCGGAGCGGCAGCGCGTTCCGGGCTTCCTGGTGTGCGACCGCTGGATCGGCGTGACCGACCGCAAGATCTCGGTCGCCACGTACGATCTCGAGAACGTCAAGGTGCTCGCGAGCCCGGCCTATCTGGCGATCGGCGGGGCGAACCTGTCCCCGTGGTCGAAACGGGTCACCAGCCGGGTCGAGCGCCTGATGCGCTTCGAGGGCGATCAGATCCTTCCGGGCGACCAGCTGCCGCCGGCCGGTGCGGGTGGGTTGCTCCTCAATGCCATGAACATCGCGCCGGAGCACGAAGCCGAGTTCAACGAGTGGTACGACAAGGAGCACATCCCGGCACTCGCCGCCGTGCCCGGCGTCCTCGGCGCCCGCCGATTCCGCGGCACCGGGAACCGCAAGTACGTGGCGCTCTACCACCTCGCGACGCCGGAGGTGCAGGAGTCGGCCGAGTGGAAGCAGGCGCGCCAGAGCGACTGGACGAGCCGGCTGCAGCCACATTTCCGCGATCACCTGCGCCTGGTCTGCCGGCGCTACGTGCGCGGCGCCTAGCGCGCCGACCATTCGCGAAGGGAGAGCCAGCCATGATTCTCGAGCGCTTCAAGGTTCCGCTGAAGGACCAGGTCTTCGTTACCGAGGCGGCGCTGCGTCGCACCGTCACGCAGATCTTCGAAAAGCTCGGTCTCACGCCGGAGGACGCCGCGGAGGGCGCCGACGTCCTCACGATGACGGATCTCCGGGGCGTCGAGACGCACGGTGTGTCGAACATGCTGCGCGCCTACGTGCGCGACTACAAGGCCGGCAAGCTCGATCCGCGTCCGGGCTGGCGCATCGCGCGCGAGTCACCGGGCACGGCGGTGATCGACGCCGAGCGGCGGCTCGGTATCATGGTCGGCCCCAAGGCGATGCGGCTGGCCATCGAGAAGGCGCGGCGCGTCGGCGTCGGCGTGGTCACCGTGTTCAACAGCGGCCACTTCGGCGCGATCGGCCACTACGCGATGCAGGCCGCCGAGCAGGGCATGGTCGGCGTGTGCTTCACCGGCGCCGGGCTCAACGTGGTGCCGACGTTCGCCGCCAAGCCGCTGCTCGGCACGAACCCGATCGCGCTCGCGGCTCCGGCGCGGCACGAGGCGCCGATGCTCTTCGACGCCGCGACCTCCGCGATCGCCGGCAACAAGATCCGGCTGGCCATTCGCGTCGGCTCGCCGCTCCTGCCGGGCTGGGTGACGGACAAGGAAGGCATTCCGATCATGGAGGAGAAGCCGGTCTTCGACCGCGACGAATATCATCAGGCGCCGCTCGGCGGCACGCGTGAGCAGGGCTCTCACAAGGGCTACGGCTTCGCGATGATGGCCGAAGTCCTGTCGACCGTGCTCTCGGGCGCCCTGCCCACGATGCTCGCCGCCGGCAGCGGCTCGAAGAATCACTTCGCCGCCTACAACATCGACGCCTTCACCGACCCGGAGCAGTTCAAGGACACGATGGACGGCATGCTCAAGACCCTGAGAACCGCCACGCCGGCTCCGGGTCAGGAGCGCGTCCTCTATCCAGGGCTCTCCGAGGCCGAAGAGATCCAGCACCGCCGCGCCCACGGCATCCCGCTCCACAAGGAAGTCATCCAGTGGTTCGGCGTCTGCACGGGCGAGATGGGACTCGAGCCGCTGGCGGCTATCCGGTAGTGCGCGCCGCAGGCCGTCGCGGGGCTGGGGCCCCGCCGGCCGAGGCGCGCCTATGACAATCAACCCCTCAGGTCGTCGCGCCGCGCTGACGCAGCAGCTCGGCGATCTGGGGCTGGCCGCAGAACTCGGCCCAGCCGAGGGCTGTCCCCTCGTACTTGTCGTCCCGGATGTTGGGATCGGCGCCGGCGTCGAGCAGCATGCGCGTGAGCTCGATCGCGCCGTTCGGCAGCTCGGTGGTGACGTGGAGCGCGGTGTGGTTGCAGTCCCATAGCACGCGCTTGGCGTTCACGTCGACGCCGCGCTCGATGAGCCATCGCACGCCCTCGGCGTTCCGCTGCGCCACCAGGAGATGCAGGACCACGGTGTCTCGCCCGTCGGGCCCGATGCGCGCGGGATCCTCGGCGAGGAGGCGTTCGGCAAGATCGTAACGGCCGAGCGTCACCGCCGCGAGCAGATCGAACGTGGCGCCCGCGTCCTGTAGCAGCGCGAGGACGCTCGGATCCGCTTTCTCCGTGGCGGCAACGGTGAGCGCCGTTCGCCCCGCGTCATCGGTCGCATGCACGTCCGCGCCGAGCTCGAGGAGGAGTCGCACGATCGCCGGCCGATTCATCGCCGCCGCGTGATGCAGCGGTGTGCGGCCGTGCTCGTTGCGGCTCATGCGGGCCGACAGGATCGACGGGACGGTTCGAACGAAGGCGCGCACGTCGTCGGCGCGGCCCAGCGCGATGGCGGACCAGATATTGAGGCGCGCACCGGCGCGCAGGAGATACGCGGCGACGTCCTCGCGAGCGCCGCGCAGGCACGTCGCCCAGCCGAGTACCTCCAGATGATGGTCGTCGCCCTCTCCGACGACGTCCGAGCCGGCCTCGACCAGCATCCTGACGATCGCCAGATCGGCCTCGGCGGCCGCGAAGTGCAGGGGATAGGCGTTATCGCCGAAGTCGCGAATACCGACGTCCGCACCGTGCTCCAGCAGGACGCGGACGCACTCGAGCCGATTTTTCCACGCCGCCTTGTGCAGCGCGGTCTGTTGCTCCCAGGTCACGCCGGGCGCATCGACCAGATCCGGATGCGCGTCGAGCAGACGATGAAGCTCGTCGGCCCGCCCCTCGGCCGCCGCCTCCTGGATGGCCCGGACGGCGCGCTTGACCTCGTCGTGCCGCTCGTCGCGCTCCTGGTGCTGGCGCATGAACAGCTCGAGGTCGGTGTGGCCCAAGGTCTTGGCGATCTGGTGGATAGTCCGGCCCGTCGCGTCGGTCGCGCCGGGGTTGAAGCCGCCATCGAGCGCGCGACGGATCGTGTCGACGTCGCCCGCGCGCGCGGCGGCGAAGACGCGCTCGCGATCCTGCTCGTCGACCGCGGCCTTGAGTCGCCGCCAGCTGGCGAAGCCGTACTCGCGCGCGATCGCCAGCTGGGCCGCGGCAAGCCTGGTGCCGGGATCCTGCGCCTGCATCGTCTTCAGACGCTGCTTGGCTTCGTTGCGGAGGTGCTCGAGGTTGGCGCGGTGAGGAAGCGACTGAGCCATGACGAACCTTCCTTCCTTTCGCAGGGCAAGGCCCTTGCGTTGCGCCCGGCGTCCGCGAGCTTCGGGCAGGAAGTCAGGTTATGTGTGCGTCTATTTCGAACGGAGTGGGCTGAGCCCTTTACGCGGACCGTCGGCCCCTCGATCGGGCCAAGAAAAGGATATCGCAAGATCCGGTAGTGCGCGAGCCCGCCGCGCGGATGTATGGGCGCCGGCCCCGCGCGGGCACCATACAACGTGTCGCTCGACGCGAGCACCCGGATGTATCGGGAATTGACGCGGCGGTGCGTCCAGAGTGACCCTCGCTCCAACGACAAAGCGAGGAGACCACGATGACGACGAAGGATTTGGACGCGTTCTTCGAGGCCGGCTGGAACGCTCACGACCTCGACCTCTTGATGACCTTCATGTCGGACGACTGCGTCTTCGAGAGCATCGCGGGCCCGGAGGCCTGCGGCACGCGCCACGCGGGGCCCGAGCGCGTGCGCGAGGCTTTCTCGAGGGTGTTCGCGGCGTTTCCGGACGCCCGCTTCGGCGCGGCGCGTCACTTCGTCTCGGGCGACCGGGGGCTGTCGGAGTGGGTCTTCACGGGCACCAGCGGCGACGGCCGGAAGGTCGAGGTGAACGGCTGCGACGTGTTCACGTTCCGCGGCGGCAAGATCGCCCTGAAGAGCTCGTTCTTCAAGAACCGGACGGCAGCGTGACGATTCGGTGACGGTCGGCCGATTCGCGGTCGCCGTGGCTTCGGGCGTGTGCTAACGTCTGGCGCCATGGCCACCGAAATCACACAAGCCGTCCGGTCCGAGCTGGCTCCGAGCGGAAAGCTGCGAGTCGGGCTCAATCACGGAAACTTCCTGCTGGTCACATCCGGTTCGTCAGGGACCGATCCCAAGGGCGTCGCCTCCGATCTGGCCCGCGAGCTCGGCCGGAGGGTCGGCGTGCCGGTCGAGTTCATCAAATTCGAGACGGCGGGCAAGCTGGGCGACGGCGTGAAGACCGGCGCGTGGGACGTCGCGTTCCTCGGCAACGAGCCGCAGCGTGCCACCGAGATCGCGTTCACAGCCGCCTACCTCGAGATTCCGTCGACCTATCTGGTGCCGGCCGGCTCGCCGATCCGGTCGGTCGACGAGGTCGACCGCGAGGGCGTGCGGATCGCCGTGGCCGACCAGAGCGCCTACGGTCTCTATCTCGCGCGGACGATCAAGCACGCCAAGCTCGTGATGACGCAGGGTCTCGACGGCTCCTTCGACATCTTCGTGTCCCAGAAGCTGGAAGCGCTGGCGGGCCTCAAGCCGCGCCTGCTGACGGACGTCCAGAAATTGCCGGGCGCCCGGGTGCTCGATGGACAGTTCACCGGCGTCCAGCAGTCGATCGGCACGGCGAAGAACCGCGAAGCCTCCGCGAAGTTCCTGCGCGCGTTCGTCGAGGACGTCAAGGCCGGCGGCCTGGTGGCCCAGGCCATCTCGCGCAACGCGGTTCAGGGCGTCACCGTCGCTCCGCCCGCTCCGTCCCGCTAGTACGCAAATCTTGCTGCAGGGGAGCGGCGGAGTCGGCTGCGGTATCATCAAACGGATGTCTGCCTACGCCCTGACCGCAGTCGCCCTTGCCCTGACCCTCCTGCTGACCGGCTGCCAGGACCAGCCTGCCGTCGGCGCCGAGGAAGCCAAGGCCAAGCCGGCGGGGCCGCCGCCGCGCGAGGTCAAGGTGGCGCCGGCCGCCGAGCGGACGATCGCGCGAACGGTGACCGCGACCGGAACCCTCGCGGCTGACGATCAGGTCGTGCTCGGCACGAAGGTCGCCGGCCGTCTCGCGGAGATCACGGTCGACCTCGGCACGCGCGTGAAAAAGGGCCAGGTCATCGGCAAACTCGACCAGAGCGATTTCAAGTTCCGGGTCGAACAGGCCGAGGCGTCGCTGCAACAAGCCCGCGTCCGGCTCGGGCTTTCACCCACGGGCAGCGATGAGCGCGTCGATCCCGAGCAGACGGCGATCGTCCGCCAGGCGCGCGCCATGATGGACGACGCGCGGCTCACCCGCGACCGCAGCATCAAGCTCGCGCAGCAAGAGCTGATCGCCCGCGCGCAGCTCGACTCCGCCGAGGCCTCCCTGCAAGTGTCCGAAGGGCGTTACCAGGACGCGATCGAGGAAGTCCGCAACCGCCAGGGCGTCATCGCCCAGCGGCGCTCCGAGCTCGATCTGGCCCGCCAGCAGCTCACCGACACCCTGATCCTGTCACCGCTCGACGGCGTGGTGAGCCTCAAGCAGGCGTCGGTGGGCGAGTACCTGGCCGCAGGCACGCCGATCGCGACGTTGGTGCGCGTGCATCCGCTGCGGCTGCGCGTGCCGGTCCCCGAGCGCGAGGGCGCCGGGGTGCGCGCCGGGCACGCGGTGACGTTGACGGTCGAGGGCGATCCCACCGTGTATCGCGGCCGAGTCGTTCGCCTGTCTCCGATCGTGCAGGAGCAGAACCGCACCTTGATGGTGGAGGCCGAGGTGCCGAACGAGCGCGGATTCCTGCGCCCCGGCTCGTTCGCGCGCGTCGACATCATGACCGAGGTGAGCCAGCCGGTGGTGACGGTGCCGGCCGGCGCCATCATCGTGTTCGCGGGTGTCGAGAAGGTGCTGCTGGTCCGCCAGGGCAAGACGGCGGAGGTCCGCGTGACGACCGGCCGCCGTCTCGGTGAGGACGTCGAGATCCTCGACGGCCTCAAGCGCGGCGACCCCGTGGTCACCAAGCCGGGGAACCTCGTCGGCGGTCAGCCGGTTCAAGTGGTCCCGTAGGACCGCATGCAAAAACTCGCCGAGGTCTGCATCAAGCGCCCGGTGTTCGCCACCATGCTGGTCATGGCGTTCGTGGTCGTGGGCGCGGCCAGCTGGATGCGGCTGGGCGTCGACCGCTTCCCGGCCGTCGATCTTCCCACCGTCAACGTGCGAGTCGAGCTGCCGGGCGCGTCCACCGAAGAGATGGAGACCCAGGTCGCGCAGAAGCTCGAGGAGCAGATCAACACGATCCAGGGGATCAACGAGCTGCGCTCGATCTCCGGGGCCGGCACCACGATCGTGATCGTCACGTTCAACCTGAACCGCCAGATCGACGTGGCCGCGCAGGACGTGCGCGACAAGGTGGCGATTGCCATCCGCAACCTGCCGCGCGAGATCCTGCCGCCGGTCGTCTCGAAGTTCGACAACGACCAGGCGCCCGTCGTCACGATCGCGCTCTCCGGCGAGCGCTCGCTCCGCGAGCTGACCGAGATCGCCGACAAGACCGTGCGCCCCGTGCTCGAGCGCTCGTCGGGGGTCGGTGAGGTGCGGATCGTCGGCGGGCTGCCGCGCGCTGTCAACATCTGGGTCGACCCGGACCGGCTGGCCGCCTACCAGATCCCGATCACGACAGTCCGCGACGCGCTCGTGCGCCAGAACGCCGACTTGCCGGGCGGCAATGTGACCTCCGGCCTCAACGAGGCGTCGCTCAGGACGATGGGCCGCATCGCCGAGCCGCGCTCGTTCAACGAGCTGGTGGTGGCCACCTTGAGCGGCGTGCCCGTGCGCGTGCGCGACATCGGCTACGCCGAGGACGGCACCAAGGAGCAGCGCTCCGCGGCCCGTCTCAACGGTGTGCCGACGGTCATCATGGAGATCCGCCGGCAGTCGGGCGAGAACACCGTCGCGGTCATCGAGGGGGTCAAGGCCAAGCTGGCGCGCATCGGGAACGTCGTCCCGGCCGACGTCAAGCTCGAGGTGATCCGCGACCAGTCGCGCTATATCTACGCGGCGCTCCACGAGATCAACCTGCACCTCGTGCTCGGTTCGATCCTGGCCTCGCTGGTCGTGCTCGCCTTCATGCGCTCGTGGCGCTCGACGTTCATCGCCGCCGTCGCCATTCCCACCTCGGTCATCTCGGCGTTCGGGATGATGTGGGCGCTCAACTTCACCCTGAACAGCGTGACGATGCTCGCCCTGGTGCTGATGGTCGGCATCGTCATCGACGACGCCATCGTCGTGCTCGAGAACGTCTTCCGCTTCGTCGAGGAAAAGAAGATGCGGCCGTTCGAGGCCGCCCGCGAGGCGACCGCCGACATCGG
>WNFK01202966.1_pt1 | contig 12755 bp, 17 predicted proteins | sample 5400281 | NCBI WGS metagenome assembly WNFK01 (sample SAMN13153350, study PRJNA577476) | soil metagenome | isolation source: 20 cm soil on Douglas fir-dominated hillslope | place: USA:California | collected 2013-09-17
CCTCCGAAGACTTGACGCCAACCACTGAGGCGTCAGGACCACACGACTTCACCGTACGCAGCAGCACCGTTCGTCAGCGCGCCGTTTGATCGCTCACGGATCCCTAACGAACCCGCCCTGCCATCACGTTTCACGCCTGACGCTGCCGCGTCCACCGCATCCCGCCCCGCGTCTCTGACGATCCGGATACGCCCCTCTGTGGGACGGGATGGGGAGGGTTGTATTGGTGATTTGGGGGAGGCGTCAAGAGAAATTTCGGAAAATCAGAACTAGGAAGATTGAGCCCGATTGGATTCACCCGGGGAATGAGGCGGTCCGTCGCGCGCCTGACCCTGCCGTGTCGGTAGCAAGCGTCTCTGACGAAGAATTCGACGAAGAAAGACAGCGAGTACTGAGAAACCTCACAACGCATGCCAGCGACTCCAAAAGCAAGAGTAAGCCCCTGATCGAGCATGACCTCGCTCTAATGAAACAACTGTCGGGTATCGTCTCTATTCCATTTTGCCACCACCAGCCGCCTCGCCATAGATCGCGATGTCTGCGGAGCTGGAGAGGAACGTCTCTTGCGGCCCGGCTTGTGGGCGAATGACGGTAGCCGCAGGTCTCTGGTCGATGGCTCAGGATAACACAAAGGCCTCCGAAGAGCCCCCTTGCACCTCGGCAAGCTTACTTGCTCTGAATGATCGTGGCCGACAGCGTCTGGGTGGTCAGCGCAGTGGTCGGGCTCACCGAGATGGCCTGGAGGTTAAGCGGCGCTGGGAAATGATAGGCGCGGGGCGTCGTGTCAGCAGCAACCTGACTGGTGCTCACGATGAGACCATTGCTGAGTTTCATGTTCAGCGTCACCGAGATCGCGGAGGAAGCCGTCAGCAGCACATCCCACGCCCTATTATGCACACAGGCCTAACGACGTTGGCAAGCGGCCTATTGCAGCACTTCATTCCGGAGCTGCTTAGCCTTATCGATGTTGTGGTCGCCGGAATACCTATCGTAATAAGTCACAGCCTCACCGGTATAACCGCCCTTTCTCTCGCAATCGGCATTCAGCCTGATAATTTCCGCTTTAAACTTCTGCACGACCGCGAGTTCTTTATCGGTCAACCATTCCCCGCTTTTGGGCACATAGTCGTTGAGAATATCCTCAAGCGGCTGCTTCTCAAGATCAGCGCTAGGATCTTTCTTCTGTGTTCGCTTCGTCCAAGCCGTGATAAGATCGGAATGTCGCATCATGACCGCACTAGCCGCACTTGGGTCCGGCGCCTGATGAACATCATCGACCAGCTTTGAATTGATGATGCCAGCGTACTGGTTGAGGACGCCTTGGAATAAGAAGAAGAAATCGAGCCGGACCATCTTCACAAAGGGAAGTTGGATTCTGGCAATCTCGTCCGGAGACACCTTCAACTCTGCAAGTTGGTTGTCGATGTCATCAAGTACGGCCTGCTTGTCCTTCGCAGGCGGCGTCCCCATCCGGTTTCCCCATGCGATCGTCAAATAGCTTGCCCTGGCGCTGATCTCAGCCAGCCGCTTTAAGCTTGCCAGCGTTGCGACAGCTTCCGTGACAGTTTGCTGGAGTTTCGCTTCCACGCCCCATACTTTGAAGACTTCGAGCTTGGGCATGAAGACCAAGAAGGTACAGGCTACACCGAGGGTGCCAAGGAACGATGCGGACGCGACCCTTTGGTTAAACCCTTCGAAGGCAGCCATAATCAGCGCCCCAATCGCCAATAGGCCAGTGACGAAAAGAACGATATCCCTCAACCTGTCCAAGACGCTCTCGGTCACGTCGTACCCCAAAAAGAGCCCAGCCTCAGTCCAGGCCATCTGGCTAATAATACCGCATTCTACCCGTGACCAACAGTTGAGCCGCCTGTTATGCACACGGTAAAGGTGATATTGGCAAGCCTTTCAACTCGCCGAGATACCCATGGCTCAACAGCTATTCGTCGGGACGCCCCTCCAAGTCCTGTTTGACAATACAAACCGCAATATCGAGGACGACATCAGGAAACTGAGCGACGACCAGATTTTGTCCACACCACTTGATATCTTGGTGCAGCAGCTTGTCGAAAAGAGCCTTATTCAGGTGCCCGTGCTCGATATCAACCGGGCGGAACGGACCTTCGAAGATGCGACCGTCCCTGAGCATCAAGTGCCCAATTCCAACTTCGATATTCAGGTAGGCGTGCCTGGCCGGGTTCATACGTTGCACATTCCCTACACTGGCCAAGAGCACATGTTCTATTACATGGCTCCGGTGCCGCCCAGGCACAGCGTTTCTGGCGGAACGTCGAACTTCGAGGTAACCATCCATGCTGCGGGAGCATGGCATACCGCTGAGTCGATCACCCAGAGATTCAAGCAAGATCTTGAAACGTTGGAGGATGCGCTCAAGCGCCTTCGAGAGAACGCGGAACGTTACAATTCGGCGCTCCCCACCTTCATCCGTCCACGGCTCGACACCCGGCACCGAATAGCTCAGCAGACCCGCCAGACCACCGAGGGGATCAAGTTTCCCCTGCGTCAGGTGGCTAATGCGCCCCAAACCTATAGACTTCCAGAAAAGCCACGCCAGCTTGCACCTCAGCCCGTCAAACTACCGGCTGAGAAGTCTTTTGTTCTCTCCGAAGACGACTACCAGAACATCCTCCGCATTTGCGAGAGCATGTCGCTGGTTATGGAGCGAAGCCCCACCGTCTTCGAAAATGCCGAGGAAGAGCATATCCGGGTACATTACCTCGTTCAGTTGAACGGCCAGTACCAGGGAGAAGCAACCGGTGAAACATTTAACAACATCGGCAAGACCGACATCATCATCAGGCACGAGAACAAGAACATCTTCGTGGCTGAGTGCAAGTTTTGGAGTGGTTACGAGGCTTTAAAGGAAACGGCCGACCAACTGTTAGGCTATACAACATGGCGCGACACAAAGACTGCCCTCATCATCTTCAGCCGCAACGTGAACTTCACCAACGTCATCAAAGAAGCCCAGCGTGCGATGAAGGACCATCAGCACTACAAGTCGGGTCCCAAACAGGAAGCCGAGGCGAGGTTTCGGTACGTCTTCACACACCCTAACGATAAGCAGCGGGATATCATCGTTGCCCTCATGCTGTTCGATATGCCAAAGCCAAAACAGCCAAATGGTTGATATTCAGGGGGTCAAGTTTCCCGGCTACGGCCGGTGCATCTATTGCGGATCGACTGGCCCGCTGAAGGACGAGCACATCATCCCCTTTTCCTTGGGCGGCAAGGCGGTCATCGAGGCCGCGAGCTGCGGCGACTGCGAGAAGGTTACAAGCTATCTGGACGGGTACCTGGCCCGTCAGATATTCCACGAATACCGGGCTCACGCCGGCATGAAATCGCGCCGGCCGAAGGAGCGCCCATCCGAACTGGCCGCCACGATCGTCAAGCCTGACGGCACTCATGAAGTACGGACATTCGCTCCCAAAGAGCACCCCTATTTCCTGATTATGCCGGTCTGGAATCTGCCGGGTATCCTGTTGAACGAGGAGCCGACCAACAATTTCGAGATCATGCAGGCCCACGCCTACTGGTGGATACCCGAGAGCATGCAGAAAACCGCCGAAATGGAGCGCGAGCAGGTTCGGGCAACCGGCACTATCAATTACACAGCGTTCGCACGGGGGATTGCCCGAATTTCATACTGCCAGGCCGTTGCTCATCTCGGGCTGGCCAGCTTTGACGCCATGGATCTTCCGGGGCTCATTTTGCGGAAATACCCGTATGTCCCCTATTATGTCGGCGTCTCGCGGGAAGACCCGCTGCCGCCAGAACCGCAGGGCAACCTACACCGTATCGACATCGAACCAGCCTGCATCAACGACGAGGACCATTGGATGGTTTCACTGCGGTTCTTTGCGCACAGCGGTTACGAGAACCACGGCATGCCGATCTACAAGACGATCGTGGGAAAGCGGTCTAGCTGCCGGCCCTATTCCCGTTTGACCCGGTGATTGTCTTCGCCCACAGTCCAGTCGATCAGATCGTAGACAAGGCTTTGGGCGTTCATGCGGCACTTTCCAGAAACGGATTGACGATGGTGAGCCCGCCGAAGGTGCGGCCGTGCTGCATGTCTTCGCTGTAGAGGGTGTCGCAGCCCGCCTCGATTGCCGAGGCGACGATCAGCGCATCGTAGAATGACAAACCATGATCGCGGCCCAACAACACCGCGTATCCGTGCGTGTTCAAAGTGATGGGTACGACATCATCGAGCGAGGCATGAAATAGCCCGAGCGCGAGTTCGATCTGCGGCCAGTCGTGGCGAAGTTTACGCCGCGCAACATGCACGAACTCGTTCAGCACCTGAACGCTTGCAAGGCCACCGCGACCCAGGCAGTCGGCGGCCTGTTGTTTTTTCGCATCCGAGGTCGCGGTGTAGACCAGAATGTCGGTATCGAAAAACGCCTTCACCGCTCGTTCGCCTCGACCCGATCGAATTTGTAATCGAGAGGAAGGGTCCAGTTGAGGGTGGCCAGGCGCTCAAGCGCCGCCTTGCGCCGATCTTCCTTCTGCACAACCAGCGTTCGTTCGACCACATCGACGATGTTGAGTTCGTCGCCGGCACTCAGGCCCATCTTCTCGACCAGCGTTTTGGGCAACCGCACGGCCAGGCTGTCGCCCCATTTCGAAACCTGCATCGCAGCCTCGCTTCGTGGATGCCAACGATATCATTGATATCATTGGCAAGGTCATGACCCCTTTGCGGGTGCGCCCCCGTGTGGCCGGCACGGTTGATCCCGGTCGCCTGCAGCCGCGCCAGCAACACGCTGGCGGGTTCGTCGGTAGGGTCCATCATGTCACCCAATCCGTCACCATCAGCCCCGGCACGCGCGCGAACTCGCGGCCGTTTGCCGTCACCAGGGTGGCGCCCCGGCGGCGGGCCTGAGCCGCGATGAGACAGTCATAGGGGCCGATCGGCGTGCCTTTGCTCTCCAGATAAGCGCGAATGTCGCCGGCGTGCGCGGCGTCTTCCGCATCGAACGGAAGTACGGCGATCCCCGGCGCGAGAAACTCGGCCAGCAGGCGATCGGATTCGGCCCGCCTGTCGCTGCGCGCGTGGCCATAACGCAGTTCAAACAGCGCGATGGCGGGCAAACCGATGTCCGTTCCCAGCCGCAACTGTTCCGCCAGACGGTGCCGTACCGCGGGAACGCGCCGGTTGATGACGTAGATCGCGATGTTGGTGTCGAGGCAGATCATTCGTCGAAGAAGACGCGCGGATCGGGTTCGACCGGCGGATCATCGGGCAGCCCGTCGGGGAGGAAATCGCGCCCGCCGAGTTCATCGAGACGCGCGAACCACGCCTCCGCATCGAACGGCTCTTTTTTCAGCGGCTCCAGGATCACCTTGTCGCCGACCTTGCTGACGCGTACCTCGGTGCCCTCGAAGCGGAACTCCTTGGGCAGGCGTACGGCCTGGCTGCGGCCATGCATAAACAGTTTGGCGGTTGCACTCATGATCCGCCTCCTGCCAAATTCCGAATGTCGACAATGGTGCCTTGTTCGCGACCGTCCTCCATGAAGGGAATATTCCGGTATTCCTCGAGCATCGCGCGCCAAGCCCCTGCATCGAACGGCTTCTTCTCGATCGGCTCCAGTACCACCTTGTCGCCGACCTTGCTGACCCGTACCTCGGTGCCCTCGAAGCGGAACTCCTTGGGCAGTCGCACGGCCTGGCTGCGGCCATGCATGAAAAGTTTGGCGGTTGCACTCATGATCCGCCTCCAAACGTTGGTAGATACCATTGATATATATCATGAGACCAACGTATCTGTCAATTCGTCCAGCAGGCCGGTGGTGGGTCAGTTTGAATAAGGCAGGCTCTGATAGCCCGCAGGTCTGCCCGGCCGCAAGCGCCGTCGCCGGTTGCTCGGTCAGTGGGCGTTTCGCAAGCCGGACTCGCGGAGACTCCCCTCACCCGAAATTCCCGCTGCGCGCGAGTTTCGACCTCTCCCCGCATCCGCCTTCGCCCGAAGGCGGGCTTCGGCGGACAAGAGCGGGGCGAGGTGAAGAAAGCGCTACACCGGCAACCCATTCAGCCGCGCCAATTCCTTGAGCGACACTTGCGGTCGCGCGCCGATGTGCTGGATCACTTCAGCCGCCGCGAGCGCCCCTAACCGCCCGGCAGCCTCAAAGTCCGCGCCGCGCACCAGGCCGAACAGAAATCCGGCGGCGAACAGGTCGCCGGCGCCGGTGGTGTCCACGATCTTGTCGATTGGAAAGGCCGGCACCGCGGTGACGCCGTCTTTCGAGGCCACCACGCAACCCTTTTCGCTGCGGGTGACGACCGCGAGCTTGGCGTCGTTGCGCAATTGCGTGAGCGCGGTGTCGAAATCCGCGGTCTGGTACAGCGAATGCAACTCGGCCTCGTTGGCGAAAACCAGGTCGACCGTGCCACTGCGCATCAGATCGAGAAATTCGCCGCGATAACGATCCACGCAAAATGAATCCGACAGCGTCAGCGCGACCTGGCGACCCGCATCATGCGCGATGGTCGACGCCTTCACGAAGGCCTCCTTCGCGCTCTTCGGATCCCAGAGATAACCTTCCAAATACAGAATCGCGGAAGCCGCGACCTGCGCGGCGTCGATATCACCAGGCATCAGTTCCTGCGCCGCGCCCAGATACGTGTTCATGGTGCGCTCGCCGTCCGGCGTCACCAGAATGTAGCAGCAGCCGGTGGCGGGGCCGTCAGCCGCCGGTTTGGTCTCGAACGCGACCCCTGCTGCGCGGATGTCATGTGTGTACAAACGGCCGATCTGGTCGTCCCTGACCTTGCCGATATAGGCCGCCCGCGCCCCCAGATTGGCGACGCCGACAATGGTATTGGCCGCCGAACCGCCGGACATCTCGATCGCCGGGCCCATATCCTGGTAGATCGACAGCGCGCGGGCCTCGTCGATCAGCGCCATGCCGCCTTTTGTCATGCCGTGACGGCTAAGAAAGCTCTCGTCGGTCTGCACCAATACATCGAAAATCGCGTTGCCGATCCCGAGAACGTCGTATTTCGCTGAGCTCATTTACTAAGTCCTGTTGCGGCAATTGCGATAGCGCGGAAAATCCGCTCCAAGTCGGGTGCGAAGGTGCAGCGGCCTATCACGATCAACCCTGCGCCAGCAAGCGGCGCGGTATGGAAGCCCTTATGATCCGTTCCTTCCTCACCGTTTCCACGGGCACGCTTTCCTCGCGGCTATTGGGATTCGCGCGCGACGCCATGATCGCGGCGCTGCTCGGCACAGGCCCGGTCGCGGATGCATTCCTGGTGGCATTTCAACTGGTCAATGTCGTGAGACGGTTGTTGTCGGAGGGCGCGCTGAACGCTGCATTGGTGCCGGCCTGGCTGCGGGTGCGCGAGGCCGAGGGCGCCATCGTGGCGGCGGCGTTCGCAGGACGCGTGCTGGGCACCGTCAGCGCGGCGTTGATCGCGGCGGCGGCATTGATCGGCCTGTTGATGCCAGTTGTCATGACGGCCCTCGCGCCGGGTTTTGCCGGACAGCCGGCGCTGCAACTGGCCGTGGACGATGCCCGCCTGATGCTGCCTTATCTCGCCTTCGCGGGCCCGGTCACGGTGATGATGGCGCTATTGAACGCGCAAGCCCGCTTCGCGCTGACGGCGTTCTCGCCACTGCTGTTCAACATCGCGCTGATCGGCGTGATGATCGCGCTGCTCGGCTGATTCTGGGTTGGCGCCGCGGCGGCCGCAGCATCGCAACACCGCTGCGCATCGCGTTCGATGCGCAGATGCGTGGCTTTCTCGGCAAGGCGATCCCGGGCATGATCGCCAGTTCAGGGCCGCAATTGCTTGTCGTCGCCGGGGCGATCATTGCGTCGGCATCGCCGTCGGCGGTGTCGTGGCTGTATTTCGCCAACCGCCTGATCGAGCTGCCGCTCGGCATTGTCGGCGTCGCCATGGGCACCGTGCTGGTGCCCGAACTGACGCGCGCGCTGCGGAGTAACGATCGGGCAACGATGATGCACGCCGAGTCGCGCGGCCTCGAACTCGCTGTTGGCCTGGCTTTGCCGGCGACGCTGGGACTGATCGTGCTGAGTGAGCCGATCGTACGGATGCTGTTCGAACACGGCGTATTCACCGCTGCCGATACCCTGGCAACCGCGCATGCGCTGATGCTGCTGGCGCTCGGCCTGCCCGCCCATGTCCTGGTCAAGGCATTGTCGCCGGCATTCTTCGCGCGCGACGATACGCTCACGCCGCTGTTGGCGACGCTCACGGGATTTGCGGTCGCGATCGTTGGTGGCCTGGTACTCGGCGGAGTGTTTGGCACGGGCGGCATCGCCGCCGGTATTGCGCTCGGGGCCTGGAGCAGCGCGCTGGTGTTGATGGGGCGTGGTGCTGCGACATTCGGCTTTTCAATCGATGCGGTGGCGCGCCGGCGGCTGCCGCGCATTGTGGCGGCCGCGCTGGCGATGGGTGGGCTGCTGTGGCTGACGGCTACGTTGGTGCGCGCGCTTACCGCAGGCATGCATTCAGTCGCGCAGGCCGTTCTCGCAGGTATGCTGATTGTGGGTGGAATGGCGATTTACGCCCTGCTTCTGGCCCTGTTTGGCGTACTGACTTGGCGCGAAGCGGTGAGCGCGATCCGACAAACCACGGCCCCCGACTTGCGCAACTGACCCCCTCATGGCAATGGACGGCGCATAGCGCCTATGGCAATGGACGCGAAGCAGGCACGCGCGGGAAGCTGACAATGGCATTCGTTGAACGGGTTTTTTCAGGCGTCCAGCCAACGGGCAATCTGCATCTCGGCAATTACCTCGGCGCGATCGTCAATTTCGTGAAGCTGCAGGAGACCCACAACTGCCTGTACTGCGTGGTCGACATGCACGCGCTGACCCAGCCGGTGGAAGTGTGGGGCGGCCCGGCCGAACTCGCGCGCAACACCCGCGAAGTCACCGCGGCCTTCATCGCCAGCGGCATCGATCCGAAAAAGCACATTGTCTTCAACCAGAGCCAGGTGTCCGGACACGCGGAACTGGCGTGGATCTTCAATTGCGTGGCGCGGGTCGGCTGGCTCAACCGCATGACGCAGTTCAAGGAAAAGGCCGGCAAGGACCGCGAGAACGCCTCGGTGGGCCTCTACGATTATCCGGTGCTGATGGCGGCCGACATTCTGCTCTATCGCGCGACCCACGTGCCGGTCGGCGAGGATCAGAAGCAGCACCTCGAGCTCTCGCGGGACATCGCGCAGAAATTCAACAATGATTTCGGCGACTCGATCCGTGGCCACGGCTTCAGCGATGGATTGCTCTTCCCCCTGCCGGAGCCGCTGATCACGGGTCCCGCGACCCGGGTGATGTCCCTGCGCGACGGCACCAAGAAGATGTCGAAGTCCGATGCATCGGACAATTCGCGGATCAATCTCACCGACGATGCCGACACCATCGCGCAGAAGATCCGCAAGGCGAAGACCGATCCGGAGCCGTTGCCGTCGGAGGAAAAGGGTCTCGAGACCCGCCCCGAGGCCGACAATCTCGTCGGCATCTATGCAGCACTTTCGGGCCGCTCCAAAGCCGAGGTGCTCGGCGAATTCGGCGGCGGGCAGTTTTCGAATTTCAAGAACTCCCTGGTCGAACTCTGCGTCGCAAAACTGGCGCCGATCGCCGCCGAAATGAAACGGCTGGTCGCCGATCCCGGCCATGTCGATTCGATCCTGGTCGACGGCGCCGGCCGTGCCCGTGCCATCGCCGCCGAAACCATGAGCGCGACGAAGGATATCGTCGGTTTCGTTCGCAAGCGCTAGTACCGACTATGAGAGATCGGTGAGTCGCCTGCTGCCCATGCTTCGAGACGCTCGCGTCGCTCGCTCCTCCAGCGATAACGGCGAAGCCGTTACGCGGGCATGAGGTTGTTGTGTTTCAGCAAGCTAGACCTCATCCTGAGGAGGCCGCGAAGTGGCCGTCTCGAAGGATGGGCTACAATACCGATTTGTGATTCTAGGTACTAGTTCCATCGCGTTGCCATAAATACCGCAGCGCACAGCTTGGTGTCGCCGCTTGTCGAGGATGGCCGCGGCGTGGCAGCATGCGGCCTGCTTGGCGCAGCACCGGGACATGCATGACCACCCAGCGACGAAGCTACGAGACCGGTCACAAGCCAAAATGTCTGGTTATCGTCGACGACACCGCGGAATGGGACCGCGCCGTCTACTATGCCAGCCGCTGGGCGATCCGGGTCGGCGGCGGCGTGGTGATGCTGCGAATCATCGAGACCGAGGACCAGAACCAGCAATGGCTCGGCGTCGCCGACATCATGCGCGCCGAGGCCCACGAGGCCGCCAATGCCGCGCTTGATCGCGCCGCCGGCCGCGCCAACGGGATCGCCGCGATCACCCCTGAACGCGTGATCCGGGAGGGCGATCCGACCGAGCAGATCCTCGACGTTATCGACAAGGACGTCGATATCTCGATGCTGGTGCTGGCCGCCAACCCGGGGGCGGAGGGCCCCGGCCCGATCATCGCCATGATGACCAGCGCGGTCGGCTCATTCCCGATCCCGGTCACCATCGTGCCCGGGGATCTGAGCGACGAGGATATCGACGCGCTATCGTAGACCTCTGATGTCCTTACGGAACTGCTGGTCTGCGCCTCTTGACCGTGCGTTTGCGGTCGCCATCTGCTAAGGATCACTCACGCGCCGGCCTTGAACCGGCGACGCCGGAGAAAATCAATGTTCATCCAGACCGAAGCCACGCCCAATCCTGCCACCCTGAAATTCATCCCCGGCCGCGCCGTACTCGACAGCGGCACCATGGAATTCGTCAACCGCGAGGCCGCCGCGCGCTCGCCGCTCGCCGAGAGACTGTTCGGCGTCGCCGGTGTCACCGGCGTATTTTATGGCTCCGACTTCGTCACCGTGACCAAGGACGACAGCGACTGGCAGCATCTCAAGCCGGCGATCCTCGGCGCCATCATGGAGCACTATATGTCCGGCGCGCCGCTGCTGGCCGACGGCAGCGTTGGAAGCGACGAGGCCGCCGACGAGCAAGACGAGTTCTTCAACGAGGCCGACGCCGAGACGGTCGCGACCATCAAGGACCTGATCGAAACCAGGGTGCGCCCGGCGGTCGCCAGCGACGGCGGCGACATCACCTTTCGCGGCTTCAAGGACGGCATCGTCTACCTCAACATGAAGGGCTCCTGCGCGGGCTGCCCGTCATCCACCGCGACGCTGCAGCACGGCATCCAGAATTTGCTGAGGCATTTCGTGCCCGACGTGGTCGAAGTCCGGCCGGTATAGACCTCATCCCTGCGTAACGGCTTCGCCGTTATCGCCGGAGGAGCCCGCTCTTTGCGGGCGTCTCGAAGGATGAGCGCGGCAAAGGCACGGACTCTCAACCTCATGGTTCGAGAAGGCGTGCCGGACAGCGCAAGTGCGCTGCCGGGAGAGCGCCTCCTCACCATGAGGCGTGTTTGTGAGGCGGCAACCTAGCGTCATCGGTTGTGGCTGATATAACAAGCCCATGCTCATCCTCGCCATCGACACCGCGCTGGATGCCTGCTCCGCGGGTGTTCTCGATACCGACGCCGCTAGACTGATAGCGCTGGAATCGCAACCAATGAAGCGCGGTCATGCCGAAGCCCTGATGCCGCTGATCGCGCGCGTCATCAAAGAAGCCGGCATCGCGTTCGCATCCTTTGACCGCATCGCGGTGACCACCGGCCCCGGCAGCTTTACCGGGTTGCGCGTCGGACTCTCCGCCGCCCGCGGCATTGCACTCGCCGCCGACAAACCGGTGGTCGGGCTGACCACGCTGACGGCCTATGCCGCGCCTGTCGTCAGCGAGAACGCCGAGCAACCGGTGATCTCCGCCATCGATGCGCGGCACGATCAGGTATACTTTCAGGTGGTCAGCGGTGATGGCAGTTCGTTGATCCGGCCACGCGTCGCGCCGATCGAGGAGGCGCTGCGCGCGTCGCGGTTCGGCGCGCCGCATCTGGTCGGCAACGCCGCCGGAATTCTCGCCGACCGCTGGCCGACGGATGCGCTGCCGCCGTTCAGGGTCGATGCGCAGCCGGCGCCGGATATCGCCTGGGTGGCGTGGTTGGGGGCCGCTGTTAATCCGGATACCGCGCCGGCCCGGCCGTATTATCTGCGCGCGCCCGACGCCAAGCTTCCCAAGGATAGGCTGCAGAAAGCCTCGCAGCCTCAAACGCCATGATCAACCATGTGACGAACTGGCTGTCTGGTCTGTGGCGCGGCGGCGCGGCGGTGGTTGAGCCCGCTACCCCGCGCGACGCGCCCAAACTCGCCGAGATTCACGGCGATTCGTTTCACCGCGGATGGGGGGAGGGTGAATTTGAGAGCATGCTGACCGAGCGGAACACGCTGGTTCATCGTCTCAGGCTCGGACGGAAGATCATCGGCTTTGCGGTGTCGCGCATGGCGGCCGACGAGGCCGAAATATTGTCGATCGCCGTCGCGGCGAACCAGCGCGGCCGTGGCCTGTCCCGCGATCTGTTGCTGACGCATCTCGGTCATCTCGCCGGCCGCGGCGTGCACAAGGTATTCCTGGAAGTCGAGGAAAATAATCAGCCGGCGCGGCGGCTTTATGAATGGGCCGGATTTGCGGTCGCCGGGCGCCGGGAACGTTACTACCGGGAGGCGAATGGGGTACAATTGAACGCACTTCTGATGCGCCGCGACTTGTCGTAACGCCCGCGCGGTGGCACAACAGGCCTCGTCGCAAGGCAGAAAATCATGACCGCACTGAA
>WNFK01053475.1_pt1 | contig 12752 bp, 10 predicted proteins | sample 5400281 | NCBI WGS metagenome assembly WNFK01 (sample SAMN13153350, study PRJNA577476) | soil metagenome | isolation source: 20 cm soil on Douglas fir-dominated hillslope | place: USA:California | collected 2013-09-17
ACCAGGTGCCCGATCAGCGGATGGCCGACGAGCGCCATGTCGCCGATCACGTCCAGGATCTTGTGCCGCACGAACTCGTCGTCGAAGCGCAGCGAGTTGTTGAGCACGCCCGTGTCGCCGATGACGATGGCGTTCTCGAGCGAGCCGCCGAGCGCGAGCCCGTGCTGGCGCATCCACTCCACTTCCTTCAGGAAGCCGAAGGTGCGCGCGGGTGCGATTTCATCGGTGAACGCGTCCTCGGTCAGGCGAATGGTCCGCGACTGGTGGCGCAGCAGCGGGTGGTCGAACGCGATGCTGTACGTCACCTTGAAATGATCCGAGGGGTAGACGGCGATGCGCTTGTCGCCGCGCGTCAGCGACAGCGGCCGCAGGATTTTCATGTAGCGGCGCGCCGCGGGAAGCCGCTTGATGCCGGCTTCGTGTATCAGGTAGATGAACGGCGCGGCGCTGCCGTCCATGATCGGCACTTCCGGCGAGTTCAGTTCGACCACGACGTTGTCGACGCCGAGGCTGACGAGCGCGGCCAGCAGGTGCTCGACGGTGTCGACGTTCACCGCGTCGCGCCTCAGGCCGGTGGCGTGGTCGATGCCGCCGACGTGACCGACGTTCGCCGGCACCTCGAGGCCGCCGAGATCGGAACGGCGGAACCGGATACCGAAGTCAGAGGGAGCGGGCTTGAGGGAGAGCGTCACCTTCTTGCCCGAATGGAGACCAATCCCGGCACAGGAGATGGGTCGACGAAGTGTCCGTTGTGCGTTCATCAGCGCTTGAGAACCGTCCGCAGGGGGTGCTCCTCACTAAGCAAGCAGGGTACCCGTATGCGCGGTGTCTGGTGACGCCTCCTAAACTCTTCCCTTACCGTGATTTAGATGGTGGCCTGTCGGGCGGGGTGATTGGATCGTCGTCGAATTGTAGCGACCCCACCACAGCAGCGCCCGGTCGAATTGTGGCGAGTTTACCACAGGCCAATCTGTGAAAATCTGCAAACTTGAGTCGCCCCGTATGCGAGTCGGAGTCGCATACGGCCCGTAATCCGAGTCGGAGTCGAGTACGCCGCGTAGCTGACTCCGACTCGCCTGGGCGGCGTCCCTATGCGGCGCCGAGGAGCGGCTGCAGGAATTTGCCGGTGACCGACTTCGGGTTGGCCGCAACCTCTTCGGGCGTGCCGCTCGCGATGACGCGGCCCCCCGCCTCGCCCCCTTCCGGTCCCAGGTCGATCAGGTAATCCGCGCACCGGATGACGTCGAGGTTGTGCTCGATGACGACCACCGTGTTGCCCTGATCGACGAGCTGGTTCAGCACGTCGAGCAGCTTGCGCGTGTCCTCGAAGTGCAGTCCCGTCGTCGGCTCGTCCAGGATGTACAGGGTGCGACCTGTGCTGCGCCGTGAGAGCTCGCGTGACAGCTTGACGCGCTGCGCCTCCCCGCCGCTGAGTGTGGTCGCCGACTGCCCGAGTTCGATATAGCCGAGACCGACGTCCTGCAGCGTCCGCAGCTTGTTGGCAATCGGCGGGAAATTCTCGAGCAGCGGCAGCGCCTGATCGACGGTGAGGTCGAGCACCTCCGCAATGGACTTGCCGCGGTACTGGATGTCGAGCGTCTCCCGGTTGTAGCGGAGCCCCTTGCACTGCTCGCACGTCACGTAGACGTCGGGCAGGAAGTGCATCTCGATGGCGATGACGCCGTCGCCCTGGCAGGCCTCGCAGCGGCCCCCCTTCACGTTGAAGGAGAAGCGTCCCGGCTTGAAGCCGCGCGCCTTCGCCTCGGGCATCATCGCGAACAGCTCGCGGATGAACGTGAACATGCCCGTATAGGTCGCCGGGTTGCTGCGCGGCGTGCGGCCGATCGGCGACTGATCGATCTCGATCACCTTGTCGATCAGCTCGATGCCGTCGATGCGGTCGTGCGGACCCGGGTCGGTCGTCGCCTTGTACAGCGTGTGCGCGAGCGATCGATACAGGATGTCGTTGACGAGCGTCGACTTCCCCGAACCGCTGACGCCCGTCACGGCCGTCAGCGTGCCGAGCGGGATGGTCACGTCGACGTTCTTCAGATTGTTCGCGCGCGCGCCGCGAATGACGATCTCGCCCTTGAGCCACGGCCGGCGCGCCTTCGGCGTCGGGATCGACCGCTCGCCGCGCAAGTAGGCGCCAGTCAGCGAGCCGTGGCCATTCTTCAGCAGATCTTCCGGCAACCCCTGGAAGATCACTTCGCCACCGTGCTCGCCGGCGCCCGGCCCGAGGTCGACGACCCAGTCCGCCATGCGGATGGTCTCCTCGTCGTGCTCGACCACGACGACGGTGTTGCCGAGATCGCGCAGCCGCGCGAGCGTCGAGAGCAGCTTCCGGTTGTCGCGCTGGTGCAGCCCGATCGACGGCTCGTCGAGCACGTAGAGCACCCCCGTCAGGTTCGCGCCGATCTGCGTCGCGAGGCGGATGCGCTGCCCTTCGCCGCCCGACAGCGTCGCCGCGCTGCGGTTCAACGTCAGGTAGCCGACGCCGACGTCGTGCAGGAACTTGACCCGCTCGCGGATCTCACGCAGCACGCGGGTCGCGATGAGCGCCTCGCGCTCGGACAGCTCGAACTGCTCGAACACCTGCAGCGCTTCGCTGATCGGCAGGTTCACGTACTGGGCGATGCTGCGGCCCTTCACGCGCACCGCAAGGCTCTCCGGCTTGAGGCGCTCCCCCTTGCACGCCGGGCACTCGCGCAGCGTGCGAAACGGCTCGAGATCCTCCTGCACGGCCCACGAGCCTTCGCCGTAGCGGCGACGCAGGTTCGGGATCACGCCTTCGAACCCGCGGCCGAACGGATCCGTCTCGTCGCTGCCTCGCCGCCGGCTCCTCGGCAGCTCGAACACCTCCTCGGCCTCGTCGTCCTCGTCGTCGACGTCATCCACGCGGCGCAGCGGCTTGGCCAGCTTCACGCCGCCCTTCACGCCACCGGCCGGCGGACCGAACAGCACCAGGTCGCGATGCTTCTTCGGCAGCTTCGAGAACGGCGCGTCGGGATCGATGCCGAAGGTCTGGGCGAGCTTCGTGATCGCCTCCTTCACGAGCTTGCGGTCGCCGCGCGCCCACGGCGCAATCGCGCCGCCGAGCAGCGATTTCGAGTCGACCGGCACGACGAGCCGCGGATCGAAGTCGTAGGTCGCGCCGAGCCCCTGGCAGTCAACGCACGCGCCGTGCGGAGAGTTGAACGAGAACGCGCGCGGCGTCATCTCGGGCATCGAGATCCCGCAGGCGACGCATGCCAGGCGCCGCGAGAAGAGCTGATCCCCGCCTTCGTAGGTGTTGATGACCACGATGTCGTCGGCGAGCACGAGCGCGGTCTCGAGCGATTCCGACAGCCGGCGCTCGATGCCCGACTTGACGATCAGCCGATCGACGACGATGTCGATGTTGTGGTTGCGGCGGCGATCCAGCTTGATGTCCTCGTCGAGCGACCGGAACTGGCCGTCGATGCGCGCCTTCGTGAAGCCGCGCTGCCGCAGCGCCTGCAGCTCCTTCTTGAACTCCCCCTTGCGTCCGCGGACGACCGGCGCGAGCACGTTGATGCGGGCGTCGTTCGGGTAGAGCATCACCAGGTCGAGAATCCGCTCGAGCGACTGCGACGCGATCTCGCGGCCGCAGTTGTAGCAGTGCGGCCTGCCGATGTTGGCGAACAGCAGCCGGAGGTAGTCGTAGATCTCGGTGACGGTGCCGACGGTCGATCGCGGGTTGGAGCCGGTGGTCTTCTGCTCGATGGAAATCGCGGGCGAGAGACCTTCGATCAGGTCGACGTCGGGCTTCTCCATCTGCTCGAGGAACTGACGGGCGTACGCCGAGAGCGACTCGACGTACCGCCGCTGCCCTTCGGCATAGATGGTGTCGAACGCCAGCGACGACTTGCCCGAGCCGGACAGGCCCGTGATGACCACCAGCTGGTCTCGCGGCAGATCGACGTCGATATTCTTGAGGTTGTGAACGCGGGCGCCCCGCACCGCGATCCAGTCGTGCCCCATAGCCCTATGTCTGGAATTTCCCGGAATTCTGAAACGATCATTGTACCTGATAGGCGGACCTGAAGGTCCGCCTCTACGTTCCAGGCGGCCATTCCGGTAGCCGTAGGTCGCGTATAGCACAGCTCCGATGACCAGCCAGATGAGAAAGCGCTCCCAGGCTTGGCGCGGAAGGCCGACCATCACGAAGAGGCACGCGACGGCGCCCAGCGGCGCAATCACCCAGGGGAACGGCACCTTGAACGGCCGCGGCCGCTCGGGTTCCTTGACGCGCAGCACGAGCACACCGATGCAGACCAGCACGAACGCGAACAGCGTCCCGATATTCGTCAGGTCGTAGGTCTCCGCCGCGTCGCCGATCATCGCGGCGAGCGCGACGGCGACGCCGGTGATAATCGTCGTGGTGTAGGGGACGCGCGTCCGTTCGTTCACGCGCGCGGCCCACTTCGGCAGCAGGCCGTCGCGCGCCATCGCGAAGAAGATTCGCGGCTGACCGTACTGGAACACGAGCAGCACCGCCGACATCGAAATCGCGGCGCCGAGCGCGACAACCCAGCCCGCGCCCGCATAGCCGGTCAGCTGCAGCGCGCGCGCGAGCGGATCGGCGACCGCCAGCTGCTGATACGGCACCATGCCCGTCAGCACGGCGCCGACGATCACGTAGATGACGGTGCAGATGGCGAGGCCCCCCAGGATACCCAGCGGCAGGTTGCGCTGCGGATCGCGCGTCTCCTCCGCCGCGGTCGAGATGGCGTCGAACCCGATGTAGGCGAAGAAGACAATCGCGGCGCCCTGGTGGATGCCGGTGAAGCCGTTCGGCGCGAACGGCCGATAGTTCTCCGGATGAATGTTGCGCAGGCCGACGACGATGAACAGCCCGAGCGCGAGCAGCTTGATCACCACCATGACGTTGTTCGCGGTGGAGCTCTCGCGCGCGCCGCGCAGCAGCAGCCACGTGATCAGCATCACGATGCCGAATGCCGGCAGGTTGACCAGGATGGGCACGCCGGCGATGCGCGGTGCGGTGTCGAGCAGGCCGTGGATGGTGGCGTCCGAACTGAGCAGCGCGGTGCGATAGCCCGTCGTCAGGACCTGCGGCAGCTGGACGCCCGCGCCGCGCATCAGCGTCGTGAAATAGTCGCCCCACGAGATGGCGACCGCGACGTTGCCGACCGCGTACTCGAGGATCAGGTCCCAGCCGATGATCCACGCGACCAGCTCGCCGAGCGTCGCGTAGGAGTAGGCGTAGGCGCTTCCCGCCTGCGGGATCATCGCGGCCAGCTCCGCGTAGCAGAGCGCGGCGAGCGCGCACGCCGCGCCGAGCAGCAGGAACGAGAACACGAGCGCGGGGCCGGCGCCGTAGCGAACGACCTCGCCGCCCGGGCCCGTCTGGCCCGCGGCCGCGGTGCCGATGGCGCCGAAGATGCCGGCGCCGATCACGGCGCCGATGGCGAGCATGATCAAGTCGCCCGCGCCGAGGACGCGTTTCAGCGACTGCGCGCCGTCGGGGCCCGGCTGCAGGTCGGCAATCGGCTTGCGCGCGAACAGTTGTGACATGAGGCGGCGGCTACTCTACGTCGAAACGGTAGGCGGTTTCGTTCGAGGCGACCACCAGCTCGCCGTTGGGACCGAACGCGACGCCGACGAGCGTCGCGCCGGCGACGACCGGTGTGAACGAGCCGTCGGCCTCGAGCCGGTGGAGGCCGCTCGAACCGGCGAGCGCGTCGATCACATACAGCCGGCGGTCGGGTCCGAAGGCCAACCCCTGCGGCCGTCCGAGCGACGAGGCGATCGTCGTGATCGTCCCTCGTCGATCGATCTTGTAGATCGGATCGTAGGTCCCGAGCGTCGGCGCGGTGACGTGGAGCTCGCCCTCCGGGCTCATGGCGAGATGAAACGCGGCGACGCTCGCGGGAAGGGAGGCGAACGCCGTGGCGCGGCCGTCCCGCACGCGGAAGACCGTGCCCGACCGGTCGCCGACCAGCATCCAGCCTTCCTGGTCGAACGCGATGCCGCACGCGACGCCGAGGTCCGTCGCGACCTGTTCCGGCGTGCCATCCGGCGCCACGCGGTAGACGGCGCCCTCGAACCGGCTCGAGACGTAGAGCTTCGCATCGGGTCCGATGGCCATCGACGTCGCGTTGACGATGCCCGAGGCGAATGGCTCGCGCGTCCCCTCCGGCGTGACGCGGAAGATGGAGACGGGCGATTCCTGCCCGCGCGGTCCGCTGTAGGTGACGAAGAGGTTGCCCGCCCGATCGAAGACCGGATTGTCCACCTGGTGAAGGCCGGTGGCCCACACCGACCCGATCGTGACCTGGCCGATCGTCCGGTCGCCGAGGAGGACCGGGACGCGGCCGCCTTCCATCTCGTCGGGAATCGTGATGACGAGCCGGCGGCTCGACGCGAACGCGATGCGCGCGGGGGGATCGCGCAGCATGACTTCAGCCGTGTCGCCAACGGAAAAATCGGAACCGGTGATGGTGACGCGGCCGCGCCCTACCGCGCGTTCGGGCAACACGGAGCTCACTGTCGCGGGCACTCCGTGAGTATTGACGAATTTACGAATTTACGAAATTACGAATTGCACGACGCGGATTCGCCAATTCGTCGATGCGTACATTCGTCAGCTGGTCGATTAGGAGTCGTCCAGCTCCATGTTCCAGTACAGGTAATCGCGCCAGCTGTCGGGGGCGTTGCGGAGTCCGACCGTGATGCGAATCGCCGGCGCGGAATCGGGCCGCCGCGGGTGCCGGTGCAGGCGCATACCTGCCTCAGCCGGCGTCCGCCCGCCCTTCTTCCGGTTGCACGTCACGCAGCAGGTGACGATGTTCTCCCAGTCCTTGCGGCCCCCGTGCGCCACCGGCACGACGTGGTCGAACGTCAGCTCGGAGGTCGGGTACGGGTCGTTACAGTACTGGCAGGTGTGATTGTCGCGCGCGTAGATGTTCGCGCGCGAGAAAGGCACGTAATCGAACCGGCGTTTTATCCTGACGAAGCGGAGGAGGCGGATGACGGAGGGCAGCTTGAAACTGACCGAAACCGTCCTTATCTCGCGCTCGTGATGCGCGATCACCTCCACTTTTCCCTGGCACCAGAGCGTAATCGCCTTCTGCCAGTGAACGACCTTGAGAGGTTCGTACGACGCGTTCAGAAGGAGCGCCTGCTCCATAGTCGTCATCATGATGCCGGACGCCGGACGAGGTGTCAAGAATCGTCGGTGCCCAAAAACCAAGTAACGAAAGGGGTTAGGCGGTTACAATACGAGTGGTTGAAGGGACCTCTCGAGCTCGCCCGGGGCCGGCTGCGATCGGCGGTTCTCGTGCTGATCGCCCTCTCCGCGGCCGCCTGTGCTACGACCAGCGGCCCCCCACGGCCGCGCCCCTTCCCCGGCGCTCCACCTCCACCGTCAGCCGCACCTCCCGCTCCCGTCGGACCGCCTGTCGTCGTACCGCCGGCGCCGGCCGCCCCAACCGAAATCGTCTCCACGGCGATGACGCTCAGGGGGATTCCGTACCGGAACGGGGGCAGCGACCCGTCGGGGTTCGACTGCAGCGGGTTCGTCCAGTGGGTGTTCGCGCAGAACGGCGTCCGCCTGCCGCGCGACGTGCGCGAGCAGTACGACGCGGGCCGCAGGATCGATCTTCGTGACGTGATGCCCGGGGATCTGCTGTTCTTCGAGACCGTGAGCCGCGGCGCGTCGCACGTCGGCGTCGCCATCGGCGGCGATCAGTTCGTCCACGCGCCGAGCTCGCAGGGCGTCGTGCGTGTCGAGCGATTCACCGCGAATTACTGGTCGATGCGATTCGTCGGCGCCCGTCGCGTAGCGGCCACGGAGAACACGAAGACGGACTAGCTACGTCTTCGTGATCTTGTCCTCACGCCGCGCAGGACTTACCCTTCCGCACCAGCGCGCGCGATGTCGTCGGCATGAACTGCCGCACGACGATGTCGTCCTCGGTGAAGCGCGTCGCCACGCGGGGCGTCTTCACCGGGTCCACGCGGCACCCTTCCATCTCCGCCGGCGGCGCGGGCTGCGGGGTGACGACTTCCGTGAAGCGCTGCGGATACGACGGGAAGGATCGGAACGTCGTGCCGACGATCCCGCCGAACGTCTCGGTCATCTCCGCGAAGGAATACTGCAGGAACTCGTAGGTCGCCGGGTCAGGCTTCGAGGCGAGATACTGCCGGACCATGTCCACGACGTCCTCGAAGAACCGGTCGCCGTGGCAATTGGCCGCGTAGGTGCCGTCGGCGCGTTCCATCCGGCGGATGCCCGGCCGCTCGGGATCGACGTGATAGAGCTCGTGGATGATCGTATCGAGCTTCGCGATCCAGTTCGGGCCGCCCGGGTAGTGCACCCGCTTGCGCGACCGTGACAGCTGCTGGTCGCAGAAGCGCGGCAGCGCGAACGAAATCATGTAGTCGATCGACTGCGTCCCGATCGTCACCTGCGGCGACCTGGTGACGAACCACTCCGAGCGGCGCGTGAGCTTTCCGGTCTTCCGGTCGCGCCAGAAGTAATAGCCCGGCTCGCTCGGCGGCAGGCTGATACAGTGGCACGTGGCGTACGCGCCTTCCGCGTGCGTCCGGCCGCCGCGCGCGAAGACCAGCACCTTGCTCATGTCGATGAACGAGAGAGTGGGAACTCTCGACACGACATCTTCCATGAGCAGCGAAATGCGCTCGGTGTAGTTGATCAAATCCGTTTCAACTGTTTGAGTTACGGAGAGCGAGCCGCGCTTAATGTACGGGACTCGCCACGAAAAGCGCAAGCGGATGCGTAACGAGAACGAATCCGCCGTTGCCCTTCGTACGCTGATCTCGGCACCGAGGGCGCCGGACTGCACTCGGCTGTTTCCGGCTATTGCTGGGGTGGCGCCGTTTGGTCAACAGGCTCAACAGGTTCCGGCTGCGGCGCGGGTGAAGCCGGTTCGGGCTCCACGGCGGGTTCGGCGACATCGGTTGGCGACGGCGCCGCCGCCTCGCCCGTGGTCCCATCGCTCGGCTGCGGCTCGTTGTTGACGACCGGGACGGCCGTCGGCGGCACGTAGCCGCCCATGCGCGACAGGATGATGCGCTGGCGGCGCAGCAGCCGGGTGTTCGGATGCGCGGGGCTGTACACGCGCGGGTTGATGATCGCGCCGGCGAGCAGCGCCCCCTGCTCCGCGGTCAGCGACGCGGCAGACGAGCCGAAGTAGCTGCGCGCTGCGGCCTCGGCGCCCCAGATGCCGTCGCCCCACTCGATCACGTTCAGGTAGATCTCGAAGATGCGCGCCTTCGACAGCTCGGCTTCGAGGCGGCGCGCGATGATCAGCTCGCGCAGCTTGCGGATGGGGTCGCGCGACGGCGACAGGTACAGGTTCTTCGCCAGCTGCTGCGTGATGGTGCTTCCGCCGCGAATCGCCTGCCCTTTCTCGATGTCGTTCCTGATCGAAATCTTCAATTGCTCCATGTCGACCCCCTCGTGCTGCCAGAAGGCGTCGTCTTCGGCGACGAGCACGGCGCGCTTCAGGTTCTGCGAGATGCGCGTGTAGGGGACCCACATCTGGTAATGACGGAGCGGCTTGCCCTGCTGCGCGGCTTCGCGCTCGCGCAGCTCCCTGAAAGCGGTCGTCTTCGGATTGGTGGCCGCCAGGACGCGGACGTCGGGCAGCGTCAGGTAGACGTACGCGAAGAGGGCGAACACGAGCGCGGCGAGCGCGCCCAGACCGCGAAGGACGGCACGGCCGGCTTTCACGGCTATCCTGCCACCACGATCTTGATCCGCCTGCCGACCACGGGCGGCGAATTCAGCTCCGTGCCGTTCATGATCGCCAGCGTCGCCGGCTTGATCACGCCGCCGGAGCGCTCCGCGATCGACTGCCACGAGTCGCCCTGGCGGACGACGTAGATGTCGATGCGATTGGGACGGACGGCCTCGGCTTCGGCAGCCGAGATCGGCTTGAACGAGCGAATGCTCGAGAGGACGGCCGAATCGAGCGGCTCGAACACGTTGGGCGCGCTGAAGCCGGCAACGAGATAGACGTTGCCGTTGTGGACGATGTGCGCCGCGCGCATCGTCACGTTGCCGAGGCCCTCGAGCGAGCCCTGATACAGCCCGATGAATGCGTCGAGCCCGTTGATCTGCTGACGGCTGCCGCTGGAAATGCGGAAGCCGGCGTTCTGCATCGAGGTGCGCGCGATGTTCTCGATGCCGTTGCCGCGCGGCATCTCCACCTGCTCGAGGAGCATGTACACATCAGCGCCGGGTGCCTTCGCGACGACCTGCTCGGGAGCGTTCTGGATGTCCCAGCCGCTCGGGAAGTCGATGCGAAAGCGCAGCGGCGGATGGATGAACGCGGCGCCGCGCACGACGCCCTGGTCCGGGTTGTCACCGTAGATCAGGCCATCTACCGCGCGCAGCAGCGCGTCGGGTTCGCGCACCAGGTTGGTGCGGCCCGCGGAAAGCTGCTGAACGGTCGGCTGGATGTCCTTCACGCGCGTGAGCGGCTCGGGGTGCGTCTCGAGCCAGTTCGGCACGCCCTTGCTTTGCCCCGACGCCTCGTCCAGCCTGCCGAGCGTGGACAGCATCTCGGGAACGCCGGCCGGATCCCAGTTGCCGCGCGCCGCGTAGCGCGCGCCCAGCTGGTCGGCCTGCAGCTCGTCGCCGCGTCCGTACTTGAGGAAGAGCACCCCAAGGCCCTGCTCCGCCAGGCCGCCGAACTGCTGCGCGCCGGGAACGAAGATGCTGAGCGCAACCAGGCCGACGGTACCGCCGACGGCCCGCGTGTACTGCTGCGCCGCGTGCCGCGCGGTGACGTGCCCGGTCTCGTGCCCGAGCACTCCGGCGAGTTGCGCTTCGTCGTTGAGAAACGGAAGGATGCCGCGCGTGATGTAGATGTAACCGCCCGGCAGCGCGAAGGCGTTGATCGCGGGGCTGTCGACGACGGTGTAGTGCCAGGGCAGGTTGGGACGCTCGGAGAGCTTCGCGAGCTTCATGCCGACGCCGTTGACGTAGTCCTGGAGATTCGCATCGCTGTAGACGCCCATCTCCTTCTTCACCTGCGCGTCGGCTTCCTGCCCCGCCGAAATCTCCTGCGCCTCGCTCATCAGGTTGATCTGGCGGCGGCCGGTCGCAGGGTTCGTCGCACACGCGGCGAGACAGACGCTGAGGACGAGGAAACGAACTTTCATGATCGTAGAGGCGGACCTTCAGGTCCGCCTAGACGCGAACTGGCAAGACTCCCAGCGCATCCAACTGGCCGCGAATCGTTTCAACCACCTGCTTCGACGCGGGCCGCAGCGGCGGACGCGGCAGGCCGCCGTTGTATCCAAGCAGATCCAATGCCGCCTTGAGCCCTGTGATCCCGAAGCCGCCGCCGATGGACCGCGCGAGCGGCGTCAGCTTGCGCTGCAGCGCACGCGCCTCGGCAATCCGGTTCTCCTTGACGAGCTTGACCATCTCCACGCACTCATCCGGCAGCAGCGCCGCCAGCGCCAGGACCGCGCCGTCGCAGCCCGCGCAGAGCGACTGGAACAGCGTCGTCGCCGAGCCGGCGAGCACGGTGAAGTCGTCCGGCGTCCGGTTCACGCACTCGGCGATGTAGAGCAGGTCGTTCCCCGACTCCTTCATGCCGACGATGTTCGGGTGCGCCGAGAGCTGCTCGACCGCATCGGCGCCGAGCGTCACGCCGGTGTACATCGTCACGTTGTAGAGCAGGACCGGGATGCGCGACGCGTCGGCCGCGTCCGCACGAGCGCGGCATCCGCGCCGAGGTCCGCGGCGCGCCGCGTCGCGGCGATGGTGGCCTTCGTCGATTCGCGTCCGGTGCCGACAATGAGCGGCCGATCTTTCGGCACGCCGGCTCGGACGATCTCGATGACGCGGTCGGCTTCCTCCTCTTCGACCTGCGGCGCCTCGCCGTTGGAGCCGAGCACGACGAGACCGGTGAGCGGCGTCGTCATCCAGCGCCTGACGTTGCCGGCGAGCGCTTTCTCGTCCAGCCTGTCTTCGCTGGTGAAGGGGGTGGCGATGGGGGTGAAGACGCCGGCGAATCTCTTGGAGCTCATGGCTCCAATTGTACAGGGGTGCGTCCGCTTCCTTGAACGAGCAGGTTCACCGCGAGCACGACGAGGAAGATGGCGGCGGCGGGCGCGAGCATCCACGGCGCCTCGGCCACGAGCGCGACGTTGGATGCGTCGTGCAGCATCGTGCCCCACGTCGGCACCGTATCGGGAAAGCCGAGACCGACGTACGAGAGCGTCGCTTCCGCGAGGATGAACGACGGCAGCAGCAGCGTCGCCTGCGTCGAGAGGTATCCGCGCGTGGCCGGCAGCAGGTGCACCCCCAGCAGGCGAAGCGGCCCCGCGCCAAGCGCGCGGCCCGCGGTCACGTATTCACGCTCGCGCTCCGATGCGACGATGCCGCGCACGCCGCGCGCCACGATGGGCCACCCGACCAGCGCAAAGATGCCGACCAGCAGCGCGAACACGCGCCCGGGCGGCAGCACGAGCGGCATTACCGCGCGCAAGGCGAGCACGACGTAAATCGCGGGAAGGACCAGCACGAAGTCCGAGAAGCGCGACAGCGCCTCGTCGATGGTGCCGCCGGCGAAGCCGGCCACGCCGCCGATGGCGGCACCGAACAGCATCGCGGCGAGCGTGGCCAAAACGGCGAGACCGAGCGAGGCGCGCGAGCCGTAGAGCAGCCGCGAGAAGATGTCGCGGCCGTACGAATCCGCGCCAAGCAGCAGCAGCGGCGCCTGGTCGTC
>WNFK01165773.1_pt2 | contig 12752 bp, 13 predicted proteins | sample 5400281 | NCBI WGS metagenome assembly WNFK01 (sample SAMN13153350, study PRJNA577476) | soil metagenome | isolation source: 20 cm soil on Douglas fir-dominated hillslope | place: USA:California | collected 2013-09-17
AAACACGCCGAGCGCGATCAGGGCCCCCAGCGCGGCCCAGCGGAACCCGTGCCTCGGGGTGCGCACGTGCGTGTGATACCCGGAGCCGAACGCGACGCCCAGGATCACCGCGAAAAGGAGGCCCGCGTGCGGCCCCGTGAGGATCCGGATCGCACGCGGGAGGATGAGCGCTGCGGCGGCCACGCCCGCCACCGTGGCGGCGGCGGACCAGGTGGCGCCTCGCAGGAAGAGCAGGCCCACGCCCCGCCAGTAGAGCGCCTCGAACGCCGCGACCTTTCCTTCCAGGAGGAGCGCTTCCCCGCGGCGGGCGCGGTCCTGGTTGACGGCGCGCATCGTAGCCTCCATCCATCCGCCCGCGACCGAGGACAAAAGACCCGCGAGCGTGCCCACCAGCACCCAGATGATCCCGCCGGTCAGGAGCGAGAAGGAGGGATGGAGCCGCTCCAGGCAGAGGATCCCGACCGAGGCGCCGATGACGCCCGCGGTCGCGGCATCTCGAGGTTTTTGGGCTGCGGGGAGGGAGGGGTCGGTGAGAAGAAGCTGCAGCAGTACGCCCACCCCGAGGGGGATGCGCAGCGCCCAGAGCCCCCACTCGGAACCGGGATGCAGGAGCGCGCCGGCGAGGAGCGAGCCCGCGAGGCACGCGCCCACGAGGGGCTGGCCCAGCATGAAGTTCCACCCGGCCGAGCGGTCGAGGGCGAGAAGGCCCCCCAGGAGGGCGATGCACAGGAGCTCCCAGAAGATCACGCCTTCTCCTCGACGCGCGCGCCGATCCGGAGCGTGGCATCGCCCGGATCCCGGAATCCGATCACGAACGCCGTGCCCTGGTAGACCCGCTCGGCGCCGGACTCGGAGAGCGAGACCGTCTCGACCGGCGACCATTCCAGGCGCGCGTCACTTGATCCGCCTCCCCGGTGGAGCCCGGGGCCAGGACGCGAGGCGCTTCGCCTTCGATCGCAAGACGCCGCCCCGGGGCGTCGGGCGTGAGGAGGCTGAGATTCCACTCGCTGACGAGCCAGCCCCGCGCCGGAGCGCCGTGGAAGCGGACCTCGAAGTCGCGGTCGTCCGGCCCGGGCTCGATTTCCTTCGTCAGCGAGCCGTGCGACATCCGGAGCATCCGCTCCGAGCGCTCCGCGGTAAATCGCACGCCGACCTCGCCGCGGCCGATCGCCGCGCGGATTCCGCCCGCCGACTCGACGTCCGCGGCCGTGAGGATCCATTCCTGCGACGCGGACCGCGATCGCGCATCGTACTGGAGCAGCCGCTCGAGACCCGGCTCCTTGACGGTGATCGCGCCGTGGATCGTCTCGGGCGCGCCCGCGGCGTGTGCCTCATGCTTCACCGCGCGGCGCGAGGCTTCCTCCACCCGCACGTGATAGGCCTCGCGCCGGCGCGCGATCACACCCGCGAAGTCGAAGGGGCGGTGCCGCGACGCCAGCTCCACGATCGCGCCGCCTTGCTTCTCCACCGCCACGCTCACGCGCCGTGACTTGAGCCGGATCTCCTCCTCCCCTTCCTCGACCCACCAGCCCTGCGGCCGGTCGGCCAGGGCGTCCACGAGCGCGTCCGCCCGCAACGCGTGCGCGTGAACCGCCTCGCGCAGGTGCGGGAGGTAGAACCCCCCGAACACGCCGTGCCAGTAGGAGCAGTTGCACTGCGCGCGGTGGATCTCGCGGCGGGCTTCCTCGAACTGATCCCGGGCCAGGCAGGAGCGGCTCGAGTGCTCCACGCGCGCGCTCAGCTCCGAGACCCGGCGGTGGAGCCGCCGCGACTCGGGGTACCGCGCCAGGAACTCGCGCCAGGTTCCCGTGGCGATCCGGCGCGCGGTCTCGGGCTTTCCCTGCTGCTCCAGCCAGTGCTGCTCTTCTTCCACGCGGGCCTGGGTCTCGGGCGGCAGCGACCAGAGCATCATCTCTGGATAACTCGCCGAGGGGAGCGCGATGGTCTCCCGGGCGGGCGAAGCGTCCCACGCATCGGCCAGCGTGAGCGACTCCACGCCCCGTCGCTCCTCCAGGGCGGTGAGCCAGGCTTCCAGCCATCCCTGGCCGTAGACCCAATCGTGCGTGTCCGGCCAGATCCCGAACTTCTCGCCGTCGTCGCCGAACACCCGCACGCCTCGGGCCGTGCCGGTGTCGCGGAGATACTCCAGCAATTCCGGAACCGGCTGGAACGGGATCCGGTAGCGGAGCTCGCGCTCGATCGGAAAGACGCCCACGCTCCCCAGGGTGGACTCCACCACGTACGGCTCGCGGAGCCGCGCGGGATCCGCGCCGGCGAGCAGGAAGTGATGGTCGTCCACCAGCGTGTACGCGATCCCCGCGCGCTGGAGGACGCCCGGGAGCTCGGGCTCCCACACGCGCTCGGCGATCCAGGCGCCGCGCGGCGTCACGCCGAAGCGCCTCTTCAGATCCTCGTAGAAGGCCCCGGAGAGAAGCTCCACCTGGTTCCGGGAGACCAGCGCGCCGAGCACATCCAGAATTCCGTGCTCGTGGGACTCCAGCCACTCCAATAATGGGCCGGACCAGTGCATGGTAAGCCTTACCCCGGGATGGCGCGCCAGCGCTTCGAGGAACGGGCGGTAGGCGCGCTCCGCCGCCTCGGCGAAGACCGAGTCGAAATTCCCGACCGGCTGATGATTGTGGATCGCGATCGCGATCCTCACGAGGAGGCTCCCAGCATGGACTCCAGAGGATGCGCTGGGTTCGTGGGCAGGTCCTGCGCCACGACCCGGACGCCCAGCCCGGCCAGCGCGCGCAGCGCTTCCCGATCGTGCGCGTCGAGATAGACGTAGGGGAGCACCGCATCCTTGCCCGGCGCGTCATGCATCCCGCCCAGGTTCACTTCCTCCAGGGGGAATCCGCCCCGCTTCAGGCGCAGCGGCTCGTCCACGCCCGGGAAGAGGAGGATGGCGCGCTCGGCGTCGATGGTGCGGCGGGTCGCTTCGGAAAGCGCCTCGTCGACGGAGAGCGCCACGGCCTTCGAGCCCTCGGGGGCGGCGAAGAGGTAGCAATCCGCGCGGGCGGGATCCGCTCGAAGGGCGTCGGAGACGATCGCGATCCAGGTGGGCTTGAGCGGTCGCCCCCAGCCGTGCACGACCTGGCCGTGGATCAGCCGGTCGTCGATCCGCGCGAGGAGAAGCGGCACGCTACGTGACGGTGATGCCGGCTTTCCCCTTGGCTTCCAGGCGCGGCAGAAGCTCGTCCAAGGGAAGCGTGTCGCGATAGTGGAAGAATTCCAGCAGCATCGGGAGGTTCACGCCGGTGACCTTGTGCACGGCGCGGCCGCAGGGATCCGCGCGGCGCGTGGCGATGCCGCAGCTTCCCGCGGCGAGGTCGGTGAAGATCACGAGGGGACGCCCCTCGGGCGTAAGGCGTCGCGCGTGGTCCTCGATGGCCCGGCTCAGCGCCTCGCCCGAGTAGCGGTCGTTGCTCAGGACCTCCACGTCGGCCTGGGCGCCCAGGATTCCCTCCACCGTGCGGAGGAGCTCCGTCCCCAGAGCGGCGTGGGTCACGAGGAGCCCGGCCGGGCGGTCACTCGGTGTCATCGCGCACCAGCGGGTTGGCGAGCAGCTTGGTTCGCATGGTCTCGATCAGCCGTTCGTTCAGGGCCTTGGCCGGGTTGTATCCGTACACCTTCACGAGGTGGTTCAGGGCGATCACCTCGGCGATCACCGTGATGTTCTTGCCCGGCAGAATGGGGACGGTCACCAGGGGAATCTCGGCGTCCAGGTAGCGCTGGTGCATATCGTCCAGCCCCAGGCGCTCGTATTCCGCCTTGCTGTCCCACTCCGTAAGATGCACCTCGACCTCCACCCGCTTCTGCCCCCGGATGGCCCGGATGCCGAAAATGGCCTGCACGTCGATGACGCCGAGGCCCCGGATCTCCATCGTGTGCTTCAGCACCTCGTTGAAGGAGCCGATCAGGATGTCGCCGTGGCGCTTGGTGATCCGGACCACGTCGTCGGCCACGAGCCGGTGGCCGCGTTCGACCAGATCCAGAGCGGTCTCGCTCTTCCCGATTCCGCTCCGCCCGGTGAAGAGGAGGCCCACGCCGTAGACGTCCACCAGCGAGGCGTGCACGGTGACCGAAGGGGCGAAGACCCAGTCCAGGTAGCCCGTGAGCTGGTGGATGAAGGGGGTCGTATCTTGAGGCGTGCGCAGGATCGGCACCTGGTTCTTGTTCGCGCGCTCGAGGAGCCCTTCGGGAAGCTGGAGCCCCTTGGTCACGATGATGCCCGGCATCGCGAACTGGAAGAGCCGGTCCATCGCCTCGGCGCGCCCCTTGGGGGTCAGCGTGTCGAGGTAGGCGATCTCCGTTCGACCCAGGATCTGGATCCGCTCGAAGAGGAAGTTCTCGGGATAGCCCATGAGGGCCATGCCCGGACGGTTGATGTCGCTGATCGTGATCGGGACGCGGGCCTCGAGGTCCTGGGTGAGCACCTCGAGGGACAGGGCCTCCCGCTGCTGCTCGAACAGCTGCGCGATCGGGATCTGCGCGGTGCTAATCGAGCTCAAGCAGCCCCACCTGTCCCTCGCCCAGGCGATACGCCACCTTGACCCCCTCGCCCCCGGGCTCCGAGAACACCACGAGCGGCGCCTTGCCCTTCATCAGCAACCGCACCGCCTGGTCCTCGGTCAACGGGCGCGGCTTCGGACGGGAGCGGACGATCTCGATCCCGTCCCGCTTCGCCGCGGCCACCGGCTCGAAGATCGCCACGTCTTCCTTCCGGAGCGTACGTCCATTCTTCTTCTTGTGGTCCTTGATCTGCTCCTTGCGCCGCTTCAAGGCGCGCTCCTGCTTCTCCAGCACCATGTCGAGCGCCACCCGGGCATCCGGATCCTGCGCCCGACCGGTCACGTCCAGACCGTTTCCGAATATGCGGAGCTCCGCCTGATGGCGGTAGCCCTCCTCGGTCACGGTCAGCTGCGCGCTGATCAGGTGCGAGAAGTAGCGCTGCAGCTTCTCGATCCTCCGCTCCGCGTACGCGCGGAAATCCGGAGTCACCTTCCAGTGCCGCCCCTTGATCGTGATCTGCATGAGTTCCCCCTGCGTCGCGTTCCTGTTCACGGTTCCCGTCACGCATAACGGCGCCGGGCCCGGGCCGGAAGGATGCGAAGCGCCTCCCGGTACTTGGCCACGGTCCTCCGCGCGATCTTCAGTCCCTGTTCGTGCAGGAGCTCCGCGATCCGCTGATCGCTGAGAGGCTCCCGCTTGTCCTCGCCCTGGATCAGCTGCGAGATCTTCCCCTTGGCCACCTTGGCCGAGACGTCGTCCCCGTCCTCGGTCTGGAGACCGCTCGAGAAGAAGTACTTCAGCTCGAAGACGCCCCGCGGCGTCTGCACGTACTTGTTGGTGGTGACGCGGCTCACCGTGGATTCGTGCATGCCGATCTGGTTCGCGATCTGCTGCAGCGTGAGCGGCCTCAATCCTTCCACGCCCCGCTCGAAGAACTCGCGCTGCTCCTCCACGATCCGGCGCATCACCTTGATCATGGTCTTCCGGCGCTGCTCGATCGTCTGGATGAGCCACTTGGCCGAGTTGAGCTTCTCGGTGATGTACTTCCGCGTGGTGTCCTCCACGGAGCCCTTGTTCCGGAGCATCTGCTGGTAGGCGTTGCTGATCCTGAGCCGCGGCACGTTCCGGTCGTTCAGGGCCACCACGAAGTCCTCGCCGACGCGCTCCACGATCAGATCCGGCACCACGTACCGCGTCTCTTCCGCGGCGATCTCCTGCGCGGGACGCGGGTCCAGCGTCCCGATCGTGTCGCTCGCGGCCTGGACGTCCTCCACCGAGCACTTGAGATTCCTCCCGATCTCCGAGAACCGCTTGGCCAGGAGGTTGTCGAACTGCTCCTGGATGATGCGCCCGGCCAGCGTGGCCTCCATCTTCTTCTGGACGATCTGGATCCAGAGGCACTCTTGAAGATTCCGCGCCCCGATGCCCGCGGGCTCGAAGGTCTGGATGACCGCGAGGACTTCCTCCACCTTCTCGGCGCTCACGCCGAAGGTCTCGGCCACCTCGTCGACCGTGGTCTGGAGATAGCCGTTCTCGTCGATCGAGCCGATGAGGAAGTTCCCGATCTCCATCGCAACCTCGTCCAGGTTGCTCAGGCGGAGCTGTTCGAGCAGATGGTCGCCCAGGCTCTTCACCGTGACGGGCACGCGCTCGTAGAACTCCGCGTCGCCGTCGTCGGTGCGCGGGGAGGAGACGGTCTCGAACTGGTCCGGCCAGAGCTCGCCCCAGTCCACCTCCTGCTCCTGCTTCACCTCGGCCTCGGCGCTCTGCTCGGGCGCCTCGGGAGGGGCCTCGGCCTCCTCCTGTCCGACCTCCTTCTTGACGTCCTCGATCTCCTGCACCTCCTCCACCTCGTCCACCTCCTCGAGGAGAGGATTCCGCTCCAGCTCCATCTTGAGCGCCTGCTGGAGCTCGAGCGTCGGCATCTGGAGCAGCTTGAGCGCATGCTGGAGACGCTGGGTCATGATCAGCGTCGGCTTTTGCTGCATGCTCAGGCTGTGTTTCATTTCCATGGCAGTCGTGCCCTCAATCCAGACGGAATCGCTCGCCGAGATAGATCTGGCGGGCGATCGGATCATCCGCCAGCTCCTGGCTGGTGCCTTCCAGGAGGATCTTCCCTTCGAACATGATGTACGCCCGATCGGTCGTGCTCAAGGTCTCCCGCACGTTGTGGTCGGTGATCAGGATGCCCAGGCCGCGCTGCCGCAGCCGGTGCACGATGTCCTGGATCTCGCCCACCGCGATCGGATCGATACCCACGAACGGCTCGTCGAGCAGCAGGAACTTGGGATCGGTCACCAGCGCCCGGGTGATCTCCACGCGCCGGCGCTCCCCTCCGGAGAGGTTGTAGCCCTTCCGGTCCGCGAGGTGCGCGATGTTCAGCTCCTCGAGGAGGGACACCAGGCGCTCGCCACGCTCCTTGCGGCTCAACGGCAATGTTTCCAAGATCGCGAGGATGTTCTCGCGGACCGTCAGCTTCCGGAAGATGGACGGCTCCTGCGCCAGATACCCGATCCCGGAGCGCGCGCGCTCGTGCATCGGCATCTGGGTGATGTCCTTTCCGTCCACCGAGATCTGTCCCCCGTCCACGCGCAGGAGGCCGACGATGAGATAGAACGTCGTCGTCTTCCCCGCGCCGTTCGGGCCCAGGAGCCCGACCACTTCCCCGCGCTGCACCTCGATCGACACCTGGTTGACCACCTTCCAGTGGCCGTAGTACCGCTCCAGGTGGCGTCCCTCGAGACCCGGCATGCCTAGAGGGAGTCCGTTCCGCCGGTGTCGCGCACTTCGGCGCGCACCTCGCGCTTCAGGTGGAAATGATCCAGGTTCGGATCGCTCTCGAACCCGTAGCCGGTCACCACGTCCTGGTTCCGCGTCACCTTCACGAACGATTCGGGCACGATCTTCTGGGTGTTGTTGATCCAGTGGAGCGAGTCCGTCTCCATGTGGACGCCGGTCTCCGTCACGATGCGCACGTTCCCGATCGCCTCCAGGTTGTTCGTCCGCTGGTCCACCAACCCCTGATCCGCCGTCAGCTTCGAGTACCGCTTCCCCTTGGAGTCGAAGAACTCGATCCGGATCGTCTTCGCGTCCACGAGATTCCTCGCGTTGTACATCGCCGCGTAGGACGCCCAGAGGGTCCAGTTCTTCTTCCCCTCGGACGTCTCCGTCAGGCTGAAATCCCGCGCCTCCTGATCCGGTAACGCCAGATTCGACGCTCCGGGCACCGGCGCCTTGCGCTGGTGGCATCCCGAGAGCCCGAGGACGCACGCGAGCGCGATCAGAACGCTACCCGCGCGCCGCACTCAGGCAGTCGTGCAGGTGGATCACCCCCAGGGGCGCGCCGCGTCCGTCCACCACGACGAGGGACGTGATGGCCCCATCTTCATTCTCCTCCATCCGGCGCACCGCCTGCGCGATCAGGGCGTCCTCCTCGATCGTGCGCGGATGCGTCGTCATGAACTCCGATACCGGTCGGTTGAGATCCGCCGAACCCTTGGCGAGGAGGATCCGCTTCAGATCCCCGTCGGCGAGGATGCCGCGCAAGAGGCCGGCCGGATCCACCACCGTGGTCATGCCCAGCCGCTTGTTCAGGATCTCGACCAGCGCCTCGTGCAGCGTGGCGCTCTCGCTCACGCGCGGAAGCAACGGGCCCCGATGCATCAGCTCCGAGACCCGGAGCATCGCGGTGCGCCCCAGCACGCCCCCCGGATGGAGGAACGCGAAATCCTCGCGCGTGAATCCCTTCATGCGGAGGAGCACGATCGCGAGCGCGTCGCCGAGCGCGAGCGCCGTCGTCGTGGACGTGGTCGGGACCAGATCCTCGGGGCACGCTTCACGCAGCCGGCCCAGATCCAGCACGCAGTCCGATCCGCGCGCCAGCGTGGAATCCGGCTGGCCCGTGATCGCGAGGATGGAGACGCCGCGGCGCCGAAACGCGGGCAGGATTCCCAGGAGCTCGGGGGTCTCGCCGCTCTTGCTCAACAAGATGGCCGCGTCCTTCTCGGTCACGATCCCGAGATCCCCGTGGATGGCGTCGACCGGATGGACGAACGTGGCGGGGGTGCCGGTGCTGGTCAGGGTGGCCGCGATCTTCTTCGCCACCAGGCCGGACTTCCCGACCCCGGAGGTCAGCACCTGCCCCTGGACCTCGAGCAAAAGCTGAACCGCCCGCTCGAACTCCTTGCCGATACGGTCCTTGAGCGAAAGAATGGCGCGCCCCTCGGCCTCCAGCACCTCGCGTCCCCACTCGGAGACGCGGGCGGAGTCCACCCGGGATGGCGCCATGAGATCCGGAGCTGTGTGTCGATTCACGCGGGTCGTGCCCCCACAAGTCGCTCATCGGCAAGTGATTGCCTGACCTTGATGAAGCTCTGAAGAAGAACCTTCAGCTCGGCCAGGGGCCACTGGCTCTCCCGATCGGACTGGGCCCGGCCAGGCTCCGGATGGGTCTCGATGAAGATCCCGTCCACGCCGGCCGCGGCCGCGCATCGGCCCAGGACGGGGATGTACTCGCGCTGGCCGCCGGTCACCCGACCGCCAGGCCGCTGGACCGAGTGCGTGGCGTCGAAGAAGACCGGACACTCGAACTGCTTCATCAGCTCGATGCCGCGGAAATCCACCACCAGGTCGCCGTAGCCGAACGTCGTGCCGCGCTCGGTGACGATGACGCCCGTGGCGCCGGCGCCCCGCGCCTTGTCCACGCCGCGCATCATGGAGGCCGGGTCCAGGAACTGCCCCTTCTTGAGATGCACCGGCTTCCCGGTGCGCGCCGCGGCCTCGATCAGCTCGGTCTGGCGGCAGAGGAACGCGGGGATCTGGATCATGTCCAGCACGCGCGCCGCTTGCTCGACTTCCGCGACCTCGTGCACGTCGCTCACGACGGGGACGCCCACTTGGTCCTTGATCTGCTCCAGCTCGCGAAGTCCTCGGGCCATACCCGGACCCCGGTAGCTCTCGCCGGACGTCCGGTTCGCCTTGGCGTACGAGGCCTTGAAGACGAACGGCATGTGGAGCTCGGCGGCGATCTTCTTCACCTCGCGCGCGACCTCCTCGGCCATGCCCGGATCCTCCAGCGAGCACGGTCCCGCGATCAGCGCCAGGGATCCGGGCGCCAGGCGGAGCGATCCGATCGAAAACGGCTTCCAGGTAACGGTGAGGGCCATGGATCTCCTAGTGAAGCGGCGCGCCGCTCGGGCTCTTGGTTTCGGACGAGGCGCCCTCGCGACGGCGGCGCTCCTCCACCGCCGCCTTCACGAATCCCCGGAAGAGCGGATGCGGATCGGCGGGACGCGACCGTAGCTCGGGATGGAACTGCACGCCCACGAACCAGGGGTGGTCGGGCAGCTCGACGATCTCGACGAGATTCAGGTCCTTGTAGGTCCCTGCGACGTGGAGGCCGTGCTTCTCCAGATCCTCGCGATAGCGGTTGTTGAACTCGTAGCGATGACGGTGCCGCTCCGCCACGTGGGATTGCGCGTACTCCGTCGCGGCGTGGGTCCCTGGCGAGAGCTCGCAGTCGTAGGCGCCGAGGCGCATCGTGCCGCCCTTCTTCGAGACGCCCTGCTGCGATTCCAGAAGATCGATCACCGGATGCGGCGTGTCGGTGCGGAACTCCGAAGAGTCCGCCGCGTCGAGGCCCGCCACGTCGCGCGCGAACTCGATCACCGCGCACTGCATGCCGAGGCATATGCCGAAGAACGGCGTCTTCTTCTCTCGCGCGTAGCGCGCGGTCTGGATCATGCCCTCCGTGCCCCGGTCCCCGAACCCGCCCGGGATCAGGATTCCGTGGGCCGGGCCCAGGAGCGCCGCCGCGCCGTCCATCTCGATCCGCTCGGAGTCCACCCACTCGATCTTCACCGAGACCCCGTTCGCGGCGCCGCCGTGCGTGATGGCCTCGTTGATGCTCTTGTACGCGTCGCGCAGGTGCGTGTACTTGCCCACCACCGCGATCGTCACCTGTTCCTTGGCGGCCTTCACGCGATCCGCGTAGGCCTGCCAGGCCTTGAGGTCGGGCGGTCCCGCTTCCAGCCGCAGCGTCTCGACGATCAGATCGTCCAGGCCGCCGCGGTGGAACATGAGCGGGATCTCGTAGATCGAGGCCACGTCGATCGCCTCGATGACCGCCTCCTTGGGCACGTTGCAGAAGAGCGCGATCTTCTCCTTCACCTCCGTCGGCAGCGGAATCTCCGTCCGGCAGAGGAGGATGTCGGGCTGGATACCGATCGCCCGCAGCTCGCGCACCGAATGCTGCGTGGGCTTCGTCTTCATCTCGCGCGCCGCGCCCAGATGCGGGACGAGCGTGACGTGGACGAAGAGGGTGTTGTCGCGGCGCAGCTCGAGCCGCAGCTGTCGTATGGCTTCCAGGAACGGGAGGCTCTCGATGTCGCCCACGGTGCCGCCGATCTCCACGATGGCCACGTCGACGTTCTGGTTCTGAGATTTCGTGATGCCCAGCATCCGGGCCTTGATCTCGTCCGTGACGTGCGGGATGACCTGCACCGTGCGCCCGAGGTAGTCGCCGCGGCGTTCCTTCTGGATGATGGAGTCGTAGACCTGCCCTGCGGTGACGTTGTTCTCGCGGTGCATCGAGACGCCGAGGAAGCGCTCGTAGTGCCCCACATCGAGATCCGTCTCGGCGCCGTCGTCGGTCACGAAGACCTCGCCGTGCTGGTAGGGGCTCATCGTGCCGGGATCCACGTTCAGGTAGGGATCGAACTTCTGGATGGTGACCTCGAGCCCTCGGGATTTCAGAAGCGATCCGATCGAGGACGCGGCGATGCCCTTGCCCAGCGAGGAGACCACACCCCCGGTCACGAAGACGAACTTGGTCATGTCGTTTCCCTCCCCCCGAATTGACGCCGGGCCCGCTCCAGATCCTCGGGCGTGTCGATTCCAAGCGACCCGTACTCACCCACCGCGACATGGATCGGAATTCCGTTCCACAAGGCACGAAGCTGTTCCAGACGTTCCGCCCGCTCGAGCGGGCATGGCCCCAGGCGCGCCAGCTCGAGGAGCGTCTCGCGCCGGTAGCCGTAGACGCCGACGTGGAGCGCCGAGGTCGCCCAGCCGCCGGCGAGGTCCGAGCCGGCGCCGGTCTGGTACGGGATCGCGGCGCGCGAGAAGTAGATCGCCCGCCCCATGCGGTCCAGCACCAGCTTCACGCGATTCGGATCGTTCACGTCCTCGTCGGGCGGAAAGGGCGCGGCCAGGGTGCCCATCAGGACGACGGCTCGTCGCCCTGGATGTTCACGATGATCTCGTCCTCGAGGTCGCGCGCAACCGCGGCGACGCGGTCGAGCCCGGACGGAAGGTCGGGCGAGGTCATCACCGCCTGCGCTCCCGCTTCCCGTGCCGCATCCGCCACTTGCTTGCTATCGGTGGCGACGATCACGGTGTGAAAGCAGGATGCCTTGCGGACTCGTTCGAGCACGCGCGCGATCAGCGGAACGCCACCGAGGTCCTGTAAGGGCTTTTCGGGGAGACGGGTCGACTGCAACCGGGCGGGGATGATCGCCGCGGCCGTGAGGGGCTGAAGCTTCGGTGCTTCAGGCCCCGCGGATGGGGAGGCCGAACGGTGCACAAGTCATGCTAGCAATCCCTGGGCCGAACGGTCAAGGGGTGCCGCAAGTCGGGCCAAGACCTAGTGATGCAGACCGAAGGCGCGGCCCCGAGCAGCAGCGTGAGGGAGACGGCTGCAACTCTGAGATTCATGCTTTTGCTCGCCCGCCCCGGAAGTACTCCCAGGCGCGAACCGGATTGAAATAGAAGGCCAGGGCCTTGCGATGCACGGGGACCAGATAAATGGACTGCGGCACTGTGGCGCGATCGTACGAGAAGCCCACAGCGTCCTTCAGATGCAGCCCAATGCCCCATCCTCGGGTGTGCCCCTGAACGGTGCCCCTGGGATCGTCGATCTTGCCCCCACGGAACGAATAGATGTTCGCGATCGTCACTTCCCAACCGGAATGCTCGATCCGCTCGCCCGCAACCAACCCTCCTGAAGCGCTCGGAAGGAGCGGGATGTCTCGGCTGCCGGTGATTCCGGCGGACACGAGCGGACTCACAACGTCGATCAGCCATCCGAGTCGCCGGGAACGAAGGTTGTCCTTCTTCGAGCGCGGCGCGTCGAAGGCCGCGTGAGCCGCCCAGCCCTTGATCTGAATCCTCGCGATGGGGTCCGCCTGATCGAAATCGAGGTAGGCGATCGTCGCGTTGTTGTAGTTCTGAGTCGACCC
>WNFK01174196.1_pt2 | contig 12752 bp, 16 predicted proteins | sample 5400281 | NCBI WGS metagenome assembly WNFK01 (sample SAMN13153350, study PRJNA577476) | soil metagenome | isolation source: 20 cm soil on Douglas fir-dominated hillslope | place: USA:California | collected 2013-09-17
GACGATCAGGTCGTCTTCGGCCGCGGCATCCTCGATCAGGAGGCCGTACTTGAAGCCGCTGCACCCGCCGGGCTGCACGCTGACGCGCAGGCCACCGACCGCCGGATCGACACCTTCCTGGGACATGAACTTCTTGACCTCGGCGCCCGCGACGGGCGTGACGGTCATCATTACTTCGGGCTGATTGGTCGTGCTCACGAGACCTCCAGTGTGTGGCGCAGGCGTCCTTTGGCCGCGCGGTCATCCACTACCTAACTATATACCCGCCAACGGGTCGAGGTTCAAGCTCGGCCGAGGTCGAAAATGCCGCCGCCCCCACTGGAATCAGTACGGGGCGGCCAACCCCGGTTCCCGCCGGCCGGTCAGTCCGCCGCCACCGGCTTCGCGACGTCGCGCTGCCCGCGCTCGCTCGCGTCCTCTTCCCGGAACGCCTTGGCGATCCAGCCGAAGGCCACCGCGGCGATGATCAGCATGATCGCGCCGGTCATGTACTCCCCGAAGATCAGCTTGCCGATGCCGAACAGCGTCGCATACACCGCCACGATGCCCGCCAGCCAGTTGGTCCAGGCGAGCGCCCCGCCCGGGATTGACTCGCGTCCGTAACCCAGCCGCTGGGAAATGCGACGCCACCCGGGGCCGCCGGGGCGCACCCGCTGGTAGAACGCTTCCAGCTTGGCGTCCGGCTCGGGCGCCGTCATGAATGTGACCGACAGCCAGATGACCGTACTCGAGACCACGGTAATCAGCATCACCCAGGCATCCGTCCGCAGATCTCCGGCGGGGAAGCGGCCGCGCATCGCCCAGATCGCGACGAGCGAGATGACGAACGACGCGATCATCGCACTGATCTCGCTCCACGCATTGATGCGCCACCAGTACCAGCGCAGGATGAGCACGAGCCCCGTCCCCGACCCGAGCGCGAGAAGGAACTTCCATGCCCCCTCGACGGTCTCGAGCTGCATCGTCACGAAGATCGAGGCGAGGAACAGGGAGACCGTTGCCCAGCGGGACACCGACACGTAGTGCTTTTCCGTCGCCGTCTTGTTGACGAAGCGCTTGTAGAAATCGTTCACCAGATACGACGCGCCCCAGTTGAGCTGCGTCCCCACGGTGGACATGTACGCCGCCGCCATCCCTGCCATCATGAATCCGGCCCACGGCGTGGGCAGCAGATCGACGAACGCCTGCACGAACGCGGCTTCCCGGTCATGGGTCGGACCGATGCCGTTCGGGTAGAGCAGCACCGTGCAGAGGCCCGTGATGATCCAGGGCCATGGCCGGATGGCGTAGTGCGCGACCTGGAAGAAGAGCGTCGCCAGCACCCCGTCCCGTTCCGTCCTGGCCGAGAAGATTCGCTGGGCCACGTAGCCGCCACCCCCGGGCTCGGCGCCCGGATACCACGCCGCCCACCATTGCACCGAGAGGAACACGAACAGCGCGAGCAGGGGCATCCAGGCGTACGCCGCGAGCCCGCTCGGCGTCCAGCTCACGGGCAGCACCGAGATGGCCGCGTCGGCGCTGCCGAACTTCGTCGCCAGCCCCGCCTTGAGCGCGTCTATCCCGCCTACGGCCTTCACAGCGAACACCGCGAGGACGATCACCGCGGCCATCTTGATCACGAACTGCACGAGGTCCGTCCAGAGGACGGCCCACATGCCCGCGCCGGCCGAATACGCGACCGTGATGACGAAGCAGATGCCGACGGCCAGGATCTCCCCCGAGACGGTGACGCCGGCGATGGACACGTCGCGCAGGCCGAGCGAGATCGTGAGAATCTTGATCATCGCGCGCGTCACCCAGCCCAGGATGATCAGGTTGATCGGGATGGCCAGGTAGAGCGCGCGGAAGCCGCGCAGCGCAGCCGCAGGGCGACCGCTGTAACGCAGCTCGGCGAGCTCGACGTCGGTCATCACCCCGGCGCGCCGCCAGAGCCGCGCGAAGAAGAACACGGTGAGCATCCCGCTCATCAGCATGTTCCACCAGAGCCAGTTCCCGGCGACGCCGTGGGCGGCGACGAGTCCCGTGACCACGAGCGGTGTGTCGGCGGCGAAGGTCGTCGCCACCATGCTGGCGCCGGCGAGCCACCACGGCACGTTGCGACCGGAGAGGAAGTACTCCTCGATGTTCTCGCCACCCTTCTTCGTGAAGACCAGGCCGATGCCCATCGACAGCGCGAAATAGGCGCCGACGATGGCCCAGTCGATGGCTGAAAGGTTCATTGACGGGGAGAGGAAGAAGGAGAGGCCGATGCTGCCTGTGCCTCGATGACTTTCACGGTCGCCGGGAAGAGTGCGCGCATGGCGGCGTCAGCCACCGCCACGCGTGCCGGTCCGATCCGGCTGTGCTCGCGAGTCGGGTTTACGCGATTCGTGAGGAGCATAACGTACAGGTCGTGCTGCGGGGCGAGCCAGAGGGAGGTGCCGGTGAAGCCCGTATGCCCGAACGCGGGCCGCCACAGATAGTGACCGCCAGAGCTGTTCGCCGCCGGTGTATCCCAGCCGAGCGCCCGGCTCGAGAAGATCGAGTCCTCCACGGTCGTGAACTGGCGGATCGTGGCGGCGCTCGCGAGGCGCGCCCCATCGAGCGTACCTCCACTCAGATAGACGCGCGCTAGGCGGTCGAGGTCATGCGCCGTGCTGAACAGACCGGCATGACCGGACACGCCCCCCAGTGCCGAGGCGTTCTCGTCGTGAACCTCACCGCGGAGATGCCGTCCGCGCCAGGGGTCCTTCTCGGTCGGGGCGATCCGTGGCAGCAGGTCGGCCGTCGGCCGATAGCGCGTGTCGCGCATGCCGAGCGGTAGGAACACGTGTCGGCCGAGATAGCCGTCCAGCGTCTCGCCGCTCACCCGCTCCACGATCTTGCCGAGCAGGATGGCGCCGATGTCGCTGTAGACCATGCGGATGCCCGGCACCGTGTCGAGGGGCGTGAGGAAGAAGAGCCGGAGGGTGGAATCCGGCGAGACGTTGAGCTTGTAATACTGCTTGAACGCCGGCAGTCCGGACTGGTGCGTGATGAGGTGTCGGACGGTGACTCTGTCCTTGCCCGGTCCGGTCCACTCGGGCAGGTAGCGCTGCACTGGCGCGTCCAGGCTCACCTTGCCGCTCTCCACGAGCTGCATCATTGCCGAGGTCATGCCGACGACCTTCGTGAGCGAGGCGAGGTCCCATAACGTATTTTCGTCCGGGACCGGAGACGGGGACCAATCCAGATGGCCGGCGGCGACAGTGACCAGGGGCCCTGCGTGCGTGCCGATCACGGCGATCGCGCCGGGAAAGGCGCTGTCGGCGATGGCGCGATTCAGGATCGACCGTAGCGTGTCACGCAGCGCCTCCTGCACGGAGCGGCCGGTGCGGGCTGGCTCATTCGCGGAGCGCTCGGCAGCTTGCGGCGGCTGGTCGGGCCGCTGCACGACGGAGGCTCCGGCGCAGGCGGAGAGCACGACCACGAGCAAGGACGCGAGCAGAACCCGAGGAGATCGATGATGCATGATCAGGCGTGGAGGGGAGGGAGGTGGCGAAGCGTGGTGCTCGCCGCGGCCGGGCTGGTCGGAGCGGGGTGCAGTCGGGTGACGGCGGGGGACGTCGCCAGTGTGGCCATCGGAGACGAGGTAGGACGCACGGCGCAGGTGGTGCGGCCCCTGAGCAGCCGGAATCCGCAGGTGCGGCCGGGCATCACTGTCCTCCTTACGGACAGCATCGGCCTGATTCGCGGCCGGCGCGTGGGTCTTCTCACGAACCACACGGGAGTGGACGAGCGGGGCGTCTCGGACATCGAGCGCCTCCGGGGCGACACGGCGCGCGCCGCCGGGGTGCGCCTCGTCACGCTGTTCTCGCCCGAGCATGGCATTCGCGGCACCGAGGACCGGGAGAACCTGGCGAGCGGGATCGACGCGCAGAGCGGGTTGATCGTACACTCGCTATACAAGAACGGAACGATCGCGCCGCCCGATAGCACGCTGCGCGATCTGGACGTGCTGGTCGTGGACCTCCAGGACATCGGCACGCGCACGTGGACATACGTCGGCTCCATGCTCTACGCGATGCGCGCCGCGGCGCGGCGTCCGCTGTCGATCGTCGTGCTGGACCGGCCCAATCCGGTGTCCGCCTTTCACGTCGACGGCCCGTTCCTCGACCCGGCGCTCGCCAACCCGAACGAGCCGTCGGCGACACGCCCGGGCCGGGCCTACGCATTATATCCCACGCCACTGCGCCACGGAATGACGATGGCGGAGCTCGCGCGCTTCTTCAATGCGAAGCTCGGCATCGGCGCGGACCTGCACGTCGTGCCGATGCAGGGATACCGACGCGAGTACTGGTTCGACGACACCGGTCTGCCCTGGGTGCGGCCGTCGCCCAACCTGCCGACGCTCACCAGCGCGACGGTGTACCCTGCGCTCGTGCCCTTCGAGGGCACGAACCTGAGCGTGGGACGCGGCACGCCGGACGCCTTTCAGCGACTCGGCGCGCCGTGGTTGCGCGCGGACTCCGTCGTCGCGCTGCTCCAGGCGCGTCACCTGCCGGGTGTGCGCTTCGTGCGAGACGACTTCGCGCCGCAGGCGCCCCCCGACGGCAAGTACGGCGGTCAACGGATCCCCGGTGTCCGCATCGTGATCGCCGACCGCGAGCTCTACCACGCCGGCCGGACCTCCGCGGCGCTGCTGTGGGCGATCGCCCGCACCTCGCCCGACTCGCTCGTCGTGCGCGCGGCGACCTTCGACCTCCGGTTCGGACGACCGGCGATGCGCGAGGCGCTGATGCGTGGGGAGGATCCCGATTCCGTCGTCGCCGCGGACGACGCCGCCGTCGAATCCTGGCGGCGCGAGATGGCGCCGTACCGTCTCTATTGATAATGTCCAGCAGCCGCTTGGCGAACACGGCGGCTCGCATGTGTCTTGCAACAGTGGACGCCCGTCCGTGCGTCCATTCCCGATCACGACCGAGGAGCCGTTTCTCATGAAAGCACCATTCAGAGCCTCCCTGCTCGCGCTCGCCCTGGCGACCGCGACCGCGTGCGGGCCTCGGCAGGTCGAAGTGCGCACCGCGCCGACCGCCGCCAGCGAGCAGTCCGTTCAGGTCACGAACAACCTGAGTCAGGCCGTCAACGTGTACGTCACGACGCCCAGCAGCGGTGAGATCTTCCTGCGTCAGATTCCCGCGAACACGGTGGAGAAGGTGCCGGTGCAGGGTGTGCCGAGCGGCGCGAACGTCACGTTCAAGGCCGTCACGGTGGACGGCGCGCGTACCTATCAGAGTCGCAACGTCCCCCTCGCGGGACTCTTCGTCTGGGGCGTGCCCTGACCACGTGCCGCGGGCACCAGCCACGCTGGTTGCTCGACGCTTGCACCCCCGATAGCTTCTACGGGCCGGCGCCCCTGCGTCGGCCCGCTGCCATTTCGCCCGCCGACAGCGTCACCGCCGCTCGACCGTCCGGCCGCGGGACCTCCGTGCGCCCCGGAGCCGCATGAAGATTCTGCCAGACTGGATCAAAAACGGATACTTGCGGCTCATCGACCCGGTGGCGAACTGGTTGGTGAAGCGTGGCGTCCATCCGAACACGATCACCGTCATCGGGACCCTGTGTACCGTGGTCGGCGGGATCATCTACGGCTCCGGGCACATCCGCACCGGTGGGTTCTTTCTCGGCATTACCGCCCTGTTCGACGTGCTGGACGGCACAGTGGCGCGCCGCTCGAACAAGAGCTCGACCTTCGGCGCGTTCCTCGATTCGACGCTGGATCGGCTGGCGGATGGGTTCGTGCTCGGGGGCATCGCGGTCTTCTACGCGACGAGCCGGATCCATGGCAGCGTTCCCCTCATGATCACCGCGCTGCTCGGGCTCGTCGGCGCATTCCTCACCTCCTACACCCGGGCCCGGGCCGAGGCGCTCGGCCTCGACGCGAAAGTCGGCCTGCTGCAGCGCCCCGAGCGCGTCGTCCTCCTGTCGGCTCCGCAGGCACTGTTCGGCCTCGTGCTCAACGGGTGGGTGCTCGCCATCATTATCGTCGTCCTGACCGTCACGGCCTGGATCACCGTGGTCCAGCGCGTGGCGTTCGTCTACACCGCCACCAAGCGAGCGGACGAAGCGGAAGCACGCACCGAGAGCGAGGCACGTCCGCCGCTTGTCGTTGCGCCGTCGCACTCCGCCCCCTCCGCTCAAAGGAGAATGAGTTCGTGAAAGGTTCCGCCAACGTGTCCTCCACGCCCAAGCCCGCTACCGGACGACTCGGTATCATCACGCCCGGCCTCGGCGCCGTCGCGACGACCTTCATGGCCGGCGTCGAGAGCATCCGCCGCGGCCACAGCAAGCCGATCGGGTCCCTCACGCAGATGGCGACGATCCGCCTCGGCAAGCGCACCGAGAATCGGTCGCCGCTGATCAAGGACTTCGTCCCGCTTGCCGGCCTCGAGGACATCGTGTTCGGCGCATGGGACCCGATCGCCGACGACGCCTACACGGCCGCGAAGAAGGCGGGGGTGCTCGAGGACCGCGATCTCGAGCCGATCAAGGACTTCCTCTCAACGGCAAGAACGTCAAGAAGGGAAAGACGAAGCGGGACCTGGCTGAGCAGCTGCGCCAGGACATCCGCGACTTCAAGGCGAAGAACAAGTGCGACCGCGTCGTCATCGTGTGGTGCGCGTCCACCGAGATCTTCATCAAGCCCGGTCCGCAGCACGCGACGCTCGAGCAGTTTGAGCGGGCGATGGAGAACAACGACGAAGCGATCGCGCCGTCGATGCTCTATGCCTACGCGGCGATCATGGAGGGCGTCGCGTTCTGCAACGGCGCGCCGAACCTGTCGGTCGACCTCCCGGCGCTGGTCCAGCTGGCCACCGAGCGCGGCGTCCCGATCTCGGGCAAGGACTTCAAGACCGGGCAGACCTGGATGAAGACCATCATCGCGCCGGGCCTCAAGGCGCGCATGCTCGGCCTCGCCGGCTGGTATTCGACGAACATCCTCGGCAACCGCGATGGCGAGGTGCTCGACGACCCCGCGTCGTTCAAGACGAAGGAGGAGTCGAAGCTCTCGGTGCTGCACACCATCCTGCAGCCGGAGAAGTATCCCGACCTGTACAAGGACTTCGCGCACGTCGTGCGGATCAACTACTACCCGCCGCGCGGCGACAATAAGGAAGGCTGGGACAACATCGACATCGTCGGGTGGATGGGCTACCCGATGCAGATCAAGGTCAACTTCCTCTGTCGCGATTCGATCCTCGCGGCGCCGCTGGTGCTCGATCTGGCGCTGTTCAGCGACTTCGCGCAGCGCGTCGGCATGAAGGGGATTCAGGAGTGGCTCTCGTTCTACTACAAGAGCCCCATGACGGCTGCCGGCCTCCAGCCGGAGCACGATCTCTTCATTCAGCAGACCAAGCTGAAGAACACGTTGCGCCATCTCATGGGCGAGGAGCAGATCACGCACCTCGGCCTGGAATACTACCAGTCATGACGCGTTCCGGGGTGTCGCGGCGCGCCGTCCTCGCGATGGGCCTCGCGCTCGTCGCGGGGGCGAGCTGCGGTCCGCCGCGGCACCCCGAGCTGCGGCAGGGCTCGAAGAGCTACCTGTTCACCATCACCTCCGACCCGATCCCACCGCGCGCTCGCGAGGACGTGATCTACACGATCACGGTCAAGGACCGTGAGACCAAGCAGCCGATCGACGCGGGAGAGGGGCGCATCTTCGCCAACACCCGCGACGGCGCACGCACTTACGACGGGTTCGTCAAGGCGCCCGGCGTCGGCGTATATTCGGCCAAGCTCAACTACGTCACGTCGGGGCAGTGGGCTGTCGGCATCCAGTTTCACAGTGATTCCCTGAAGCCGCTCGAGAAGACCGAGTGGATGCAGGACGTGCTCCCGGAGCGGAGCGGGACCCCGTAAGATGCGCCATTTCTATCGCAGTCAGATGCCCCCCGCCGACGTGCTCGCCGTTGCGGACCTGTTCTTCCCCGCGCTGGGACTCACCATCGTGACGTCTGCCGCACGGTCGCGCGCGTTCAGCGGCCCCCTCGGTGCGCTGACGCTTTCCGCCAAGCCGGAGGGCGGGCACTACACCTTCGTCGAAGTCGCGACCGATCAGATGGGTGAGAGCCGCCTGGATCGCAACGTGAAGCGGTTCTTCGTCGAGCTCCACAGCGCCGACGACCCATCACATAAGCTTCAAGCCTCGTACTGATGGCACGGTCGGCAACACAGGGCGGGGGGCGCGCGGCGCGTGATCGCGCCCCGCAGCCCCCCGCGGTCACGACGGAGAGTGACGTCAGCCTCACGCGTGCGCAGCGGCTCGAGCTCTACTACTGGATGCGGCTGACTCGCTCGCTCGAGGAGCGGTTGGTGAACCTCTACCGGCAGACCAAGGTCGTCGGTGGGCTCTTCCGCTCGCTCGGCCAGGAGGCAGACGCCGTGGGCAGCGCCTACGCGCTGCGAGGGGGCGACATCCTCTCCCCGCTCATCCGTAACCTCGGCTCGATGCTCGTGAAGGGCGCCACCCCGGTGGAGATCCTGAAGCAGTACATGGCCAAGGGCGATTCGCCGACGCGAGGCCGCGAGCTCAACATCCATTTCGGCGATACGGAGCGCGGATTCATCGGGCAGATCTCGCCGCTCGGCGACATGGTCCCCGTGATGGCCGGCGTGACCCTGACGTTCAAGATGCGCGGCGAGCCCCGCGTCGGCCTCGTCTACGTGGGCGACGGCGCGACGTCCACGGGCGCGTTCCACGAGGGGATCAACTTCGCGGCTGTGCAGCGGTGCCCGCTCGTCGTGATCATCGAGAACAACGGCTATGCCTACTCGACGCCGACGGCGAAGCAGAGCCTCGTCAAGCAGTTCGCCGACAAGGCGATCGGCTACGGCATTCCGGGCGAGACGGCAGACGGCAACGACGTCATCGCGACGTATGAGGCCACGAAGCGCGCCGTGGACCGCGCGCGACGCGGCGAGGGCACCTCGATCGTCGAGCTCATGACGTTTCGGCGCAAGGGACACGCCGAGCACGACAACCAGTCCTACGTGCCGCCCGGGCAGATCGAGGGGTGGGCCGCCGAGAACGACCCGATCGACCGGTATATCGTTCGCCTGAAGGGTGAGGGAGTGACGGCCGACGAGCTGGCGGCGATCGACGCGCGCGTCACCCGCGAGATCGATGAGGCCATCGACATCGCGGACGCGTCCGGCGTGCCGGAGCCACTCGACGCGCTCATCGGCGTCTACGCCGACCCGCCTGTCCAGCCACCGCTCTGGTTTCGCGAGGGGAAGCGAGGCGTGGTCGAAGCGAGCGAGCGTCCGTCGAGCTGGGGCACGTTCGATGCGCCCGCCAAGGGTGCCGATTGATGGCGGAGATCACCTATCTCGAGGCCATTCGCGAGGCGCTGTTCGAGGAGATGGCGCGCGACCCCGCCGTCTTCATGATCGGCGAGGACATCGGCGCATACGGCGGCGCGTTCAAGGTCACCGACGGCCTGCTCGCGAAGTTCGGGGAGTCACGCGTGATCGACTCGCCGATCTCCGAGATCGGCATCGTCGGCGCGGCGGCGGGGGCCGCGCACATGGGCATGCGTCCGGTGGTCGAGATGCAGTTCATCGACTTCATCGCCAACGCCTATGACATGCTGACGAACTACATCGCGACGGCGCGCTACCGCGCGTTCCTTCCGACGCCGATGGTGGTGCGGGGGCCGAGCGGGGGCTACGTTCGCGGGGGACCATTCCACTCCCAGAATCCCGAGGCGGGATTCATCCACACGCCGGGGCTCAAGGTCGTCTACCCCAGCACCGCCGCCGACGCGAAAGGGTTGATGAAGGCGGCGATCCGTGACGACGACTGCGTGCTCTTCTTCGAGCACAAGTATCTCTTGGCGCGCGAGGGAACCGATCTGTCGATCATCACCTACGCCGCCACGGTCTACAAGGCGCTCGAAGCGGCGGAGCAGCTGGAGCGCGAGGACGGTCTGTCGGTGGAGGTGCTGGATCTCCGCTCGCTCGCGCCGCTGGACGACGACGCGATCGTCGCGACGGTGAAGAAGACGAATCGCGTGTTGATCGTGCACGAGGACACGCGCACGGGCGGCATCGCGGGAGAGCTGACGGCGCGGATCAACGAGAGCTGCTTCGAGTGGCTGGATGCGCCCGTGCTGCGCGTCACGGCGCACGACGTGCCGCTTCCCTATGCTCCGTCGCTCGAGGATTTCGTGCTCCCGCAGACGCCGGACATCGTCCACGCGGCGCGGCGACTGGCGGCCTACTGAAATGCGGGACACCGACAACCTGGGCCCCGACCAGCCGGGGCAGACGGAAGGCGGGGTTTGGCCTTATCTTGGGGTCGGCTGCCTCACCGCCGTGGTCGGCCTGGTGGCGGGAGGCATGATCGCGGTACTGATCGCGAAGGTCGTCGGCGGAGTACGCGGCTGTACGGCGGCCGCGGAAACAGGCGCGCCGTGCGACTGGTCGGTGTATTGGACATGGGGGGCGCGGATCGGAGTGATCCTCGTCCCGACGATCGTGCTGTGGCGGATGCGAAAGGTGCGCACCGCTCCCCGGAACTCCGAGTGAGAGGAAATCGCAGTGGCTCGCGTTGACGTCATCATGCCCCAGATGGGCGAATCGATCGCCGAAGGAACGCTGTCGAAATGGCTGAAGAAGGTCGGCGACGAGGTGAAGCGCGACGAGCCGATCTTCGAGATTTCGACGGACAAGGTCGACGCCGAGATTCCGGCGCCGACGGCTGGCGTGCTGGCCGAGATCCTCGTGACCGAGGGACAGACGGTGCCGGTGCAGACGCTCGTCGCGCGGATCGAGACGGAGAAGGGGGCGGCGCTCGGGGCAGGGGCAGCCGTGCCGGCGCCGGTCGCGGCGAAGTCGACACCCGCGGGGCCCCCCCCCAGTGCACAAGCTGCCACCCCGGCCACCGCCGAGCGTCATCCATCCGCCGCCCCTGCCACCGTCTCCGCGCCGGGCAACGGTAACGGCCTCGAGGAGCGGCTGCGCACCAAGTCCTCCCCCCTCGTCCGGAAGATCGCCGCCGAGCATGGCATCGAGATCGCCGCCATGCAGGGCTCGGGCATCCAGGGCCGCGTCACCAGGCGCGACATCGAGCAGTACATCGCCTCTGGTGCCGCAGCGCCGGCCGTCCAGCGCGCGTCCATGCACGCGCCTGGCGGCGCCGTCCAGCACGGCCCTGCGCCCGAGCCCTGGGCGGGTGACACGGTCGAGCCGAGGTCGACCTCACGCGCATCGCGCGGATCCGCCAGAAGAACCGCGCCGCATTCGAGGCACAGACGGGCCAGAAGCTCACCTTCCTCCCGTTCATCATCAAGACGGTCGTCGACACGCTGAAGCGGTTTCCCGTGCTCAACGCCGCCGTCTCGGGCAACCGCATCATCTATCGCAAGCAGTACAACATCGGTATCGCCGTCGCGCTCGATTGGGGGCTCATCGTGCCTGTCATCAAGGGGGCCGACGACCTCTCCCTCTCCGGCCTCACGAAGTCCCTCAACGATCTCGCCGACCGGGCGCGGGCGAAGAAGCTCAAGCCGGAGGAAGTGCAGGGCGCCACGTTCACCATCACCAATCCGGGCGTCTTCGGCTCGCTGATGGGGACGCCGATCATTCCGCTCGGTACCTCCGCCATCCTCGGGCTCGGCGCGATCGAGAAGCGGCCCAAGGTCGTCACGGGCCCGGATGGCGAGGACACGATCGCTGTCCGCACCTGCGCATACTTCTCGCTCTCGTTCGATCACCGCATCGTCGACGGGGCCGACGCCGATCGGTTCCTCGCCGCCGTGAAGAAGGAGCTCGAGTCGTTCCCCGACGCGGCGCTCTGAGCATGCCGCGCTTCCTCTCGATCCAACGGACGCTCGTCACGCCGCCCGACCGTGAGAAGTTCGCGGTGCGCCTCCAGCGCAAGCATGCGCACTACGCGCAGGCGGGTTGCAAGTACTGGGTGTTCGAGGAGACGGGGCTGCCCGGCGCATTCCTGGAGTTCTTCGAGGCGCCCGACGCCAATACGCTCGCCAAGGCGCACGCATCGGCACCGGAGCGGGTACTCGATCCCGCGCGCATCTATCACGAAGTGGAGCTGCCGTAAACATGCCGACCCGTTCCATCACCAGCGGCGGGCGTACCTGGCGGGTGCTGCCCTCCGGCCGCGTCACGCAGTACGACCGCGACGAGTTCGCCCTGCTGTTCACCTCGGGCACCGGGGACGACCGAGAGGTGCGCGTGACACGCTATTCACCACAGGGCACCCGTTCGCGAGAGCAGGCGCTGGCCGAGATGAGCGACGCCGATCTTGCCCGGCTGCTCGAGCAGTCTCAGCCCAGCGAGATGTCGCCCGAGGCCGGATACTCCTCGTGACCGCCCCGGCGGGGCCGACGGGAGGGGTGTTCGTCGACCTGCACATGCATTCCACGGCGTCCGACGGCTCACGGGCGCCCGCCGACGTCGTCCGGGCCGCGCGGAAGGCGTCGCTCGCCGCGATCGCCCTCACCGACCACGACTCCGTCGCCGGACTGGCCGAGGCGCAGGCGGCCGGCGCGGAGCTCGGCGTCCGCGTCGTGAACGGCGTCGAGCTGAGCGCCGTGGAAGGCGAGACGGAGACGCATCTGCTCGGCCTGCACCTGCGTGATACCGCGGTGCTCGATCGGGGGCTCGCCGAGCTGCGCGCGATGCGGAACCGGCGTGCGCGCAGCATCGTCGAGCGGCTCAATGCGCTCGGCGTTGTCCTGGCGTTCGAGGATGTGCTCGCGCAGGCG
>WNFK01250237.1_pt1 | contig 12739 bp, 14 predicted proteins | sample 5400281 | NCBI WGS metagenome assembly WNFK01 (sample SAMN13153350, study PRJNA577476) | soil metagenome | isolation source: 20 cm soil on Douglas fir-dominated hillslope | place: USA:California | collected 2013-09-17
GATTCCGGGGTTTTCGGCTTCAAACTGCGGGGAGAGCTTGATGGCGTCGGTCATCTGCGAGTTCGAGACCATGGCGATGGTGACGATGTCGCCGCCGGAACCCAGTGAGCCGGCTCCCGCGCATCCTGTTGGTCAATATTGTTGCCGTGCAGAGGCTTACGGCCCGTGCGATGAGGTGGCGTTTCATGGAAGGCTCCCTCGAAAGAGTGTGATGAGAGTTTGTGGTTGGGCGTTAAACAGGCAGTAGGGAAACAGGCAGTAGGGGACTTCACGACGGGCGCGTGGTGTCGCGCCGTCGGTGCGGGCTGCCGTCGCTGCTCAGTCAGCGGTGAGCATGGTCGCCGCGGTTCACATGTCGGCGCCTTGGCCCGGCAGCAGGGTCACCTTGATCGAGTCGGCGCCGCGGCCGACCAGATCGAGGCCGGCGCGGAACTCGTGCAGCGGCAGTTGATGGCTGCAGATGCGGTCCAGCGGCAGGGTTTTGGCTTCGATCATGGAGATGGCGGTGGGCCAGCAGTAGGGGCCCAGGTGCGCGCCGAGGACGTCGAGTTCCTTGACGTCGCTGATGATGGTCCAGTCCACGCTGACCGGCGCGGCGAACACCCCGTATTCGACGTAGCGGCCCAGTTTGCGCAGCAGGTCTAGGCCTTGCGGGACCGCTGAGGGGTGCCCGCTGGCGTCGAGGTAGATGTCGGCGCCGTAGCCCTCGGTGAGATCGCGCACGATGGTTTTGGCGTCGTCGGTGCCGATGTTGATGGTGATGTCGGCACCGCATTCGGCGGCCAGCTCCAGTTTCGCCGGAATATGATCCAGCGCGATGACATGGGCGGGGCTTTTGGCGCGGGCGCCGGCGACCATGCCTAGCCCGATCGGACCGCAGCCGGCGACGACGACGACGTCGCCGAACCCGACCTGGGCGCGCTCGACCGCGTGCAGCGCACACGACAGCGGTTCGGCGAACGCGGCGTGCGCCGCGGGAATGTCGGGGGACACTGTGTGCACGATGGCGTCGGCGGGATAGATCATGTACTCGGCCATGGCGCCGTTGACGGTGCGGCGGAATCCGAAGATCCTGTGCGGCGCGCACATCCAGTACTGGCCGCGCCGGCAGAACCGGCAAGCCCAACACGGCACGATCTGCTCGGCGACCACCCGGTCCCCGGTGTCCACACCCCAGCGCTGCCGGCCGAGGTCATCGATAGCGACGATCTCGCCGACGAATTCGTGCCCGGGGATGGCGAGCAGATCGACGTTGGGCGGGACCGCCCCGTCGCCCCAGTACATGGATGCGCCGTGGTAGCACTTGAGGTCGCTGGCGCAGATGCCGACGGCGTGCACCTTGACCAGGGCTTCCCCGGGGCCCGGCACGGGCATCGGGACCTGCTCGAGGCGGTAGTCTTCGCGGCCGTGGATCACCACCGCCTGCATCGTCGAATTCATCGCAACCTGCTCGCTGTGCTCGTCGGCATGGGATGTGGGTCGGTCATGCGCGCGACCGCAATCGTTCGGCGGCGGCTCCGGCGGCGCTGATGGTGGGGTCGTGGTCGTGCAGCCGCCGGGTTAGGTCAATGGCGTCGGTGACCTTGACCGGTGTGGTCGATGTGCTGGGGGAGAACAGGGTGCCTTCGTGCTGGACGGCGGCGGCCCCCCATTGCAGGGCGGCGGCCAACGCTTGGGTGCGTCCCCGCGGGCAGCTGAGGTACCCGGCGAGCATGGCGTCGCCGGCCCCGACGGTGCTCACGACTTTCTGGACGGGCGCCTGGCCCCACAGGGCGCCGTCGGCGTCGACGAGGACCGCGCCGTCGCCGCCGAGGCTGGCCAGCACGGTGTGGGCGCCGCGGCGGCGGACTTGCTGGGCGGCGTCGATGACCTCGCCGAGGGTGCGCGGCACCGCTCCGGTCAGTTCGGCGAGTTCGTGCAGGTTCGGTTTCACTAGGTCCGGGCGTGCGGGCAGGCTTTCGGCCAGTGGTGCCCCGGAGGTGTCGACGGCGACGGGCACGCCGTGGCGGCGGCCCAGGTCGACCAGCTCGCCGTACCATCCGGCGCGAACACCGGCGGGCAGGCTGCCGGCGCACACCAGCCAGGTTGCTGCGGTCAGGTGTGCGGCGACCGCGGTGATCAGGTGGTCCTGTTCGTCGGCGCTCAGCACCGGGCCGGCTTCGTTGATCTTGGTGACGGTGCCGTCGGGTTGGGTGAGGCTGATGTTGCTGCGGACCTCGCCGGCGATGGGCACGATGACGGTGTCCAGGCCGGTGGTGTCGAGCATCTGTCGTAGTTGGGCCCCGACGGGCCCGCCTGCGGTGACCACGGCCCGCACCGGCACGCCGTGGGCGTGCAGCGCCAGCGCGACGTTGACGCCTTTGCCGCTGGGTTCGCTACGGCTGCGCTGGCTGCGGTTGACCGACCCGAGTGTGAGGTCATCGAGGAACACGGTGCGGTCCACGCTGGGGTTGGGCGTCAATGTCACAATCATGTTCGCTCCACAATGATTCCGGCTGTTTGTAGTTGGGCGTATTGGTCGTCGGAAAGGCCGGCGTCGCTGATCAGCACGTCGATGTCGTTGAGGTCGCCGTGTTTGGTGCCTTTGACCGCGCCGAATTTGCTGTGGTCGGCGAGCAGGATGCGCTGTTGGGCGCAGCCGAGCATCTGCCGTTTGACGGCTGCCTCGGCGGGGTCGGGTGTGGTCAGCCCGCGCGTCATCGATATGCCGTTGGTGCCGAGGAAGGCGACGTCGACGTTGATCTCGGCCAGCGCGCGCAGGGCCCAGTCGCCGACTTCGGCGAAGGTTTTATTGCGCAGCCGCCCGCCGAGGGTGAACACGGTGAGCCGGGGACGGGTCAGCAGGGATACCGCCAGGGGCAGCGTGTTGGTGTAGACGGTCAGGTCGCGGTCACCGGGGAACAGCTCGACCAGTTTGGCGGTGGTGGATCCGGCGTCGATGAGCACCGAGCCCTGGGCGGGCAGATGCTTGAGCGCTGCCTGGGCGATCCGGGTTTTCTCCGACAGGAACTGTGTGCGGGTCTCCACGGCGGGTTCAAAGGACAATGATTGGACCGGCACCGCGCCGCCGTGCACTCGGCGCAGCAGGCCTTGGCGTTCCAGCGCGATCAGGTCTTTGCGGATCGTTTCCCCGGTCACCCCGAGGGACTCGGCGACCTCCACCGCATCGACGCGGCCGGTACTCAGGAGCCGATCAAGAATGTGGTTCTTGCGCTGGTCGGCATAGGGGGTGCGGGCATCAGCATTATCGGCGGCCATAACCGCTGATCCTCGCGCATCTTCGGCGCGGACCCGGTGAAGTTGGGTGCGGGGAGGTTCGTGGCGATTCCGGCCACGTCGGCGCGCGGGAACTGCGCGCTGGGGTCCTTGCCGATGCGGTCATGACACCGCCACCGGGGAGTCGGCCGGTGCCGCCGCGCCGGCGGCCTTGGCGGCTAGCAGCGCTGCGCCGCGGGCACCGGCTTCGTTGACGTCGGCGCGCACCAGGTCGCCGAACCGGCGGCGCTTGACCGCGATGAGGCCTTGGCTGTGCGACCAGCCGCCGGTGACCACCAACGCCCGGTGCGCTCCGCTGACCATGCTCATCGCGTTGTGGATCTCGGCTGCCTGGTCAGTGACGGCTTCCAGCGCGGCGCGCCACAGGCGGGCGGGGCCGTCGCCGTCAGCGACGCCGAGGATGTCGAGTCTGCCGAACGCCGGCGCGACGACACGCACGCTGGGGGTGGACAGGGCGATGGCGTCGGCGTCGAGTTGTGGCAGGTCGGCTTTGTCTTTGCCGAGCAGTGCCAGGATGCGCTGCAATGCCAGGCCGCCCTGGGTGGCTCCGAGCAAACACCAGTGATCGGCGACGGCATGCCAGCCGGTGGTGATGCCGGCTTCGGCGAGTTCGGTGATGACCAACGGGGATAGGCCCGGCGCGATGGTGCGCACCAGCGCTTCGGCGGTGCCGCAGGAATCCAATTCGTCACCGGGTCCGTCCGCGCCGGCACCGATGACGGCGGCCTGGTGATCGTGGCCGGCGACGGTGAGCACCGCCCCGGTCAGTCGCGGCAATCCGGCGTCGGCGCTGACCCGGCCCAGCGGGGTGCCGGCGGTGACGATGGGTGGCATCAGCGTCTCGCTGGCGCCGGACCACTCCAGGGTGTCGCTCCACCAGGAGCGCTGCGCCAGCCGAAGCCACCCGGTCCGTGAGGCCAGCGACTGTTCGGTGGCTTCCTCACCGCCCAGGCCGCGCACGATCCATTCGGCGACGTTGAGGCGGCGCACCGCGCTGCGGGCTGCGGGCACGTTGTCGAGCAGCCACCGGTGCTTAGTCAACGACCATTGCTGCCGCAACGGCAGCCCGGTCATGGCCGAAAAGTCCTGCGCGGTGATGGCGTTGCGCAGGTGCGCCAACTCGGCGTGATCGCGAGTGTCGTGCCAGGCGATGACCGGGGCGACGGGGACACCGCGCCGATCCAGCAGCACACCGGATTCGGCCAGGCTCGTTACGCCCAATCCGGCGATGGTTGCCGGCGGGCAGGCCGCCAACGCCTCCGCTAAGGCTGCCTTGGCCGCTGCGAGTAGCGCGGTGGCGTCGAGTTCGGCGCCTGAAGCCGTGAAGGTCCACGGCGTGTCGGCGCGGCCGGTCGTGATCTCTTCGCCGGCCTCGGTGAACACAACCGCTTTGCTGGTCTTGGTCCCGACGTCGAGGCCAATGAAAAGCGTGCTGCGCATCTCAATCCCTTGTACATGTGAGCTTGCCCACTTGGATAATGATGGATATAGTTGTGTTTCATTGGTCAATTGTCAAGGGGGTGTCCCTCCGGTGACGCCGAGGCAACGGCAGGCATCAGCCTCGGTGCGATCGAGTGCCGGCCACCAGGAAGGACACCCGACGGCGCCCGCCCGAACCGCCGACCTCGTCGCCGCCGCTACCGCGCATTGACGATGAACTCATCGGCCAACGGCGACGCCGGCTCTGATGTCCGCCCCCACAACAGAACGGACCCCCATGCGAGCAGTAGTTGTTTCCGGCCCTGGCCAGGCCGGTGTGGAGAACGTCGAGGATCCCACGCCAGGTCCCCACGACGTCATCGTTGAGGTCGACAGCTGCGGAGTGTGCGGCACCGATCTTCATATCGTGGCCGGGGACTACCCGGCCGCAACGCTTCCGTTGACTCCGGGTCATGAGATCGCCGGGACCATTGTGGCGACCGGATCCCAGGTGTCAGCATCGGTGCAGGGTCGCTTCGTCGTCGTCGACCCGGTGGTGGCCTGCGGTTACTGCAGCGATTGCCGCGCAGGGCAGCCCAATCTGTGTCGGAACTGGCAGGGCTATGGGGTGACCCTTCCCGGGGGCTTCGCGCAATATCTGCGCATCCGCGCGGTCGATGCCGAGCCGCTGCCGGCCTCCGTACCGCACCGGTGGGCGACTCTGGTCGAGCCCCTGTCCTGTGTGTTACACGCCATGGACCGCATGGGCCCCGTGCGTCCCGGTGATTCGATACTCGTGATCGGAGCCGGACCGACCGGCCTGATGATCAGCCAGCTGCTCACCGCCGCGGGGGCATCGGTCGACGTCGTCGAGCGGGTCGAGGACAGAAAGCGACGCGCGATGCGATTCGGAGCTCGCCGAGTCGGCATCGACACCGCCGAGCTCGACCAACCCGAGGGCTGGCACGTCGTCATCGAGGCAACCGGCTCAGTCGGCGGGTTCGAGGCCGGAATTCGGGCCGTTCGGCGCGCCGGCCGATTCCATGTGTTCGGGGTGTCTGCACCCGACGCCCTGGCAGCGGTGTCGCCGTATGACATCTTCGCCCGTGAACTGACCATCAGCGGCTCGCAGTCACTGCAACACACCCTGCACCGAGCTGTCGGGGTGCTGTCGGCCGGGCTGCTGGACGGCGACGCGTTCATCACCGACCGCATTCCCCTCAACGAGGTGACGCGAGCACTCGACGTCGTCCGACGCGGCCAGGGAGTCAAAACTCAACTCATCCCACAGTGAGCACCGCGTCGACCGACCCCACCGCGGTCGCCGGCGTCGGGCACGCACCGCCGTCCTCGACCGGACGGATCTGCTGACTCGACCGGTCGAAATCGGAACGCGGTCAGACTTCGTTGACCGCGACCTGATGGCCCCGCACAACGACATCCCGCTGCTCGCGGCGTGCCGAGTCGAGCTCGACCAGGGCGTCTGTGCATCTCAATCGGTCCCACATGTGAGCTTGCCCACTTGGATAATGATGGATATAGTTGTGTTTCATTGGTTGCTTATCGGCGGCATCGTCGCCGCAGGCGCCAGCACCGGAACCGATGAGGTGCCGGCCACCAGGAAGGACATCCCCGATGCCGCTCGCCCGAACCGCCGACCTCCTCGCCGCCGCGCACCGCGCAGGCACAGGACTGGCGGCGTTCAACGTCATCACCCTCGAGCACGCCGAGGCCATCGTCACCGGTGCAGAACAGGCCGGCCGGCCGGTCATTCTGCAGATCAGCGAGAACGCGGTGAAGTTCCACCACGGCCGGCTGCGACCTATTGCCGCCGCGGCCGCCGCGGTGGCCGCTGACGCGGCCATCCCCGCTTCGGTGCACCTCGACCATGTCGAGGACCCAGAGCTGCTGTACGCCAGCGCCGAGACCGGCGCCAGCTCGGCGATGTTCGACGCCTCCAAACTCGACTATGACGCCAACGTCGCCGCCACCAGAGCGGCCGCGGACTGGGCGCATCAACGCGGCCTGTCCCTGGAAGCCGAACTGGGTGAGGTCGGCGGCAAGGACGGCGCGCACGCCCCCGGGGTTCGCACCGACCCCACCGAAGCGACCGCTTTCGTGGCCGCCACCGGCGTCGACGCCCTGGCCGTCGCGGTGGGCAGCTCGCATGCCATGTCGGCGCGCACCGCCGCCCTGGACTTCGACCTGATCGCGCGGCTGCGCTCGGCCGTGCCGGTACCGCTGGTCCTGCACGGCTCATCGGGGGTCGCCGACGAAGATCTTCGCAAAGCGGTCACCGCCGGCATCACCAAAATCAACATCGGCACCTTAGTTAACATCCATTTCACCGGCGCGGTTCGCGCCCACCTGGCCCAGGACGACGCGGTGACTGATCCACGCCGCTACCTGGCCCCGGCGCGGGCGGCCGTCGCCGAGGCGGTGGCCGCCATGATCGCCGCGATCGACTGACCCAAACACCTCGCAGCCCCACAGACCTGACTCGCCTCCCGGCCTGTCAGTGCCCGACCGAAAAAGGGAACCGCCCATGCCGATCGCGACACCGCAGGCGTATCGCCAGATGATCGACACGGCCAAGAGCCAGTCATTCGCGCTCCCGGCCGTCAACTGCGTCGGATCCGAGGCCGTCAACGCCGCCCTCAAGGGCTTCGCCGACGCCGGCAGCGACGGAATCATCCAATTCTCCACCGGCGGAGCCGAATTCGCCTCAGGACTGGGCGTCAAAGACATGGTCACCGGGGCGGTGGCATTGGCCGAGTTCGCCCACGTAGTGGCCCAGCGCTATCCCGTCACCGTGGCCCTGCACACGACCACTGCCCCAAAGACAAGCTCGACACCTACGTGCGGCCACTGCTGGCAATCTCCCGGCAGCGAGTCGAGGCCGGTCAGGCTCCGCTGTTCAACTCCCACATGTGGGACGGCTCAGCCATCGCGGTTGATGAGAACCTCGACATCGCCGTAGATCTGCTGCCCGACGCCGCAGCAGCTCAGGTCATCCTCGAGATCGAGATCGGCGTGGTCGGCGGGGAGGAGGACGGCGTTGAAGCCGAGATCAACGACAAGCTCTACACCTCCGATGAGGACTTCGCCAAGACCATCGATGCGCTGGGCGCCAGTAACAGCGGAGACCGCTACCTGCTGGCGGCGACCTTCGGCAACGTCCACGGTGTCTACAAACCGGGAAACGTCACCCTCAAGCCGGACGTGCTGGGCCGGGGCCAGCAGATCGCGGCCGAAAAGCTAGGCCTGCCAGCAGTATCGAAGCCGTTCGACTTCGTCTTCCACGGGGATCGGGCTCGTTGAAGTCTGAGATCGCCGAATCACTGCGTCACGGCGTGGTGAAGATGAACATCGACACCGACACCCAGTACGCTTTCACCCGCCCGATGGTCGATCACTTCTTCACCCGCTACGACGAGGTCCTCAAGGTCGACGGTGAGGTCGGCAACAAGAAGGCCTACGACCCGCGGGCCTACCTCAAACTCGCCGAAGCCGCGATGGCCGGCCGCGTGGTGGAAGCCTGCCACGACCTCGGGTCAGCCGGCCGCAGCATCAGCGGCTAACCGCCGCCGACCTGTTCTGCGTTGATAGGAGGGCCCCCCGATGACCTCTGACTCCTGACTCCGATGCTTCGGCAGACCCGCCGAACTCCCGTCGCCACCGACCTCACTGATCGACGCCCAGAGGGTGGTCATGCGGGATAGGTGGCCAGAAGGCAAGACTCCGCGCTTCGCGGAGCCCGAGTATGCGGAAGCGCTAGCTCGAATATTCCAGCCGGGCGGATCAGAGTTCCTCGTGAAGCTCCGCCACTACTGCACCCACCGCTCGATCGTTTCCCCGATCTGCAAACGACCATAAGTTAGGAACAAGGTGGCCCGCTGTCCAGTCGAACGCGCTGACATTAGAGCGCCTCGACGGCGTGGTCGTAGACAGATCAGTCGATGCCGTAGGTGTTGGCGATGGTGTCGGTCACGGTGGTGACGGTGCTGCGGGTGACCGGTTGCCGCACGATCCAGGTTTGCATGGTGATCGGTGGGTCAACCAGCTCCCGCCAGGTCCATTCGGGGAGCAGTCGCCCGGCGGTGGTGCGGGTCAGGATCGCTCCGGTCGCGCCGGTGGCGCGTAGGCAGGCGCGGGCGTTTTCGGTGTAGTTGGCGAAGTGCCAGCGTGGGGTGACGCTGGCGTCGTAAGCGGCGGAGACGAGCCGGTCGTGTCCGATGGGGACCTGGTCGCGGGAGTGCGCGAGGATGTCCAGCCCGTCGAGCGCCCGTAGCGGGCAGGTGTCACCGGTGAAGTCGGCGTCGATCTTCGGGTCGACCGCGAGTCCGAACGGCTCCTCCAAGACACGGTGGCGGACCAGGTCCGCGGGCGGCGGCTCATGCACGAACGCGATATCCAACCGTCCGGCTCGCAGACGTTGGAGTTGGGTGGTGCTGCTCGAGTCGGTCAGCGACAGATAGGCCTGCGGTACGGCGGTGCGGACGGTGTCGATCAGCTGATCGAGCCAGGCGGGCGGCAGACCGGGGGCCAACCCGATCGCCACGATCTCCTGCACCGGGCCCGCCTCGCGTGCGGCGTCCTTCGCCGTGTCCGCGTACCGGAGCATCGTGATGACGTGCTGGTAGAGCGCGGTTCCGGCCGGTGTAGAGAGCACGCCGACCGGGACCCGCTCGAAGAGGGGAACTCCGCATTCACGTTCGAGTTGCTGGATCTGCCGGGTCAGCGCGGGCTGGGACACCAGCAGGGCCTTCGCCGCCGAGGACAGTGAGCCGCGATCGAAGACCTCGACGAAATAGCGCAGTTGCCGCAGTTCCACCTGTGCTCCCGATCGTTCACATCACCCGGATGCCCATAACTTCAGAACATACCCCGGCCAGCGAAACGGCATTGGATCACAGACCACTCTCGCGGTTCCATTGTGGTGGGCACCACAGTCGCCGCCAGCTCGGGGCGGACGCCGGTTTCCCTTCCGCATCGCTCGAAAGGACTCACGGTGACCGCGATACATGCACCCACCCCGGACACCCGATATCGCTGGGTCGTCCTCATCCTGTGCTGGGCCGCCTTCACGATGACCTCGGTCGACCGGGCCACCTGGGGACCGGCGGCCGGCTCCGTCGGCGAGGACCTCGGCGTGGCGGTCGCCGGCCTCGGCTTGTTCGCCACCACCTACTACATCGGGTACGTCGTCTCCAACGTCATCGGTGGGTTCGTCGCGGACTGGGTCGGGGCACGGTTGACGGTCGGGGTGAGCATTCTGCTCTCCGGCGGTTTCATGCTCGCCTTCGGCGAGACCGACACCCACACGATGGGCCTGACCTTCCAGGCGTGCATCGGTTTGTGCGCCGGGGCGGAGGTCGGCGGCGGCGTCAAGCTGATCACCAGCTGGTTCACTCCGCAGCGCCGCGGCTTCGCGATGGGTGTGTTCCTGACCGCGACCTCGCTCGGGTTGGTGGTGGCGAACGCGGTAGTACCGAGGTTGATCCAGTCGCACAGCTGGCGCACCTCCTACCACCTGTTCGGGTTCACCTCGATCGCGATCGGTGCGGTGTGCCTGACTCTGCTGCGACCCGGGCCGCTGGTCGTACGCCAGGAAGGCACGGGACGGCCGGATCTGCGGCCGCTGCTGCACAACCGCAGCCTGCTGCTGTTGGCGCTGGCCGGGTTCGGCGCCCTCTGGGGCACTTACGGTTTCATCACCTGGTCGAACCTGCTGATGGTCAAGGGCGCCGGCATCGACCCGGTCCGGGCCGGCACCGTCGTCGTCATCTTCGGCGCCGTCGCCGTCTTCTCCAAGCCGCTGATCGGCCTCATCGGCGACGCACTAGGCCTGAGCCGCCGGCGACTGACCATCGGGATCCTGGTCGCGTTCGCGACCTGCCTGATCGCGTTCAGCTTCGCCACAACCGCCACCCAATTCCTTTGGATCGCACCGTTCCTCGGGATCGCCGCCTACGTCTACAGCCCCGTGATGATGGCAATGATCCCGACCCTGTCCGGCGGCCAACTCGCCGGCTCGGCCACCGGCGGTGTCAACGCCTTCTGGCAACTCGGCAGCACCATCGGCCGTCTTCCTCGTCCTCGCCGCCGGCCCCTGCCTGGCCATCATCCCCATGCTCCTGATCCGCCAAGCCGACATCCACGAACAACTACCCGATGCAATCGCCGGACACCACGACAACGACCACCCCCTGACCACCGCCACCAATGGAAAGGGCTACCCCCACATGACATCGACCACCGAGCCGGCCAGCACCCACTACGACGTCATCGTCGCCGGCGGCGGCTCGGCGGGTGTCGCCGCGGCCGTCGCCGCCCGGCGCACCGGGGCCCGCACCCTGCTGATCGAGCGTGGCCCGTGCCTCGGTGGGGCAGCGACCCTGCGCAACGTCGTCACCTACTGCGGCCTGTACACCCGCGACGAACTCGAACAGGTGGTCTTCGGAATCGCCGACGAGGTCATCTCCGAGCTCAAGGCCCGAGGAGCCGTCAGTGAGCCGCGCAAATTCAACGCCGTCACCGTGGTCTTCGATCCGGAGAGCGTCAAGGTCGTCCTCGACGAACTCTGCCACGACGCCGGCGTCGACGTCCGCCTGCACAGCCTGCTCATCGGCGCCCACACCGACGGGGACCACATCACCGCCGTCGAGGTCGCCGACCACGAAGGAGTGCACCGGTTCACCGCCGACGCCTTCGTCGACGCCACCGGCGACGCCGACCTCGCCCACCACGCCGCCGCGCAGATCCGCTACGGCACCGACGGGTGGGTGCAGAACGGCAGCCTCGGCGTCCGCTTCGGCGGCATCGACCCCCACACCGACGTCACGATGCGCATCGTGAGCGACGCCGTTCGCGCCGCCAAGGCCGCCGGCATCGACAATCTGATCGCCGAATCCGGGCTCGTCGCCCGAATGCCCGTCTCCGGTGACGTGATCGCGTACCTCGTCGACGAGGGTTACGACGCCCGCTCCGCTGCCGACACCAGCCGCGCCGAAACCCACGCCCGGCTCCAGGCCCAGTCGTACCTGAAGGCCATCCGCACCATCCCCGGCGCCGAACACGCCTACATCGTCGCCACCGGACCCGAGCTGGGCACCCGCGAATCCCGTCACATCATCACCCGACACCACCTACGGGAGGACGACATCCTCAACCCGGACACCACAGAGAACGCGGTCGCGATCGGTGCCTGGCCGATGGAGTACCACCCCGGCCCCGGCAACCCGTCGACCTGGAAATTCATCGGAGACCCCGGCTTCTACCCGATCCCCCTCGACTGCCTGCGCAGTATTAACCGACCGGTCACGCCGCCGGCATCGCCGCGGCCCAGCAAGCCCTCACCGGGAACACCACCACAACAACCGTGCGCGAAGAACTCCAACGCCAAGGCGCCCGCCTCCCCGAACCCGTCCCCGCATAACACCCACCCTCCACGGCGGGCACACCTAACAACCGGGGAATGTGTCCGCCGTGCCTGAGTCAGCGCTCGGGACTATCGGGATTCGTTGGATCCGTGTTCCGGCCGCGGCCGATCGCTCGCGAACCACACCCCCACTCGGCGAAGGCACCCGGGGATCCTCGGGTCACAGACCGACTATGCACAAGCATTCATGCAACGCCAACACCGAACCCGCTCAGCGGCTCCCCGCTCGCGCGCGCGAGCGCGTACCGGTTCGGCCGCACACACAACCCCACGCTCGGTTATGGCCGTACCCATCGGCGCCGATGGCGCGCGACCAAATATCACAGTCCTCGTCGCGCGGACCGCTGACGATGTAACCCTCAAACCGGGCACACTCCACAGCCCGCTCAGATGCCGCTGCCCCTTGTGTGAGGTGAACCGGCGTATCGGGCTGCACGACTCGAACGGTGTGGCCCACGCCTGCGACAGCGACACCCGGTGCTCGAGGCCGTCGTCGGTGACGTAGCCGATCTCGAAGCCGCCAACACCGACCGGCTCAGCCGCCCGCCCCACCTCAGGGGGTAACGCAGTCACAGATCAACATTGTTCGCCGCGAGCGGTCCG
>WNFK01194129.1_pt1 | contig 12738 bp, 16 predicted proteins | sample 5400281 | NCBI WGS metagenome assembly WNFK01 (sample SAMN13153350, study PRJNA577476) | soil metagenome | isolation source: 20 cm soil on Douglas fir-dominated hillslope | place: USA:California | collected 2013-09-17
GAGGATTTAGCTAGAAATCGGCGTGAAAGACCGCACGCACCCTGGTGCTGGTCGCCACTCGCTATTGGCTCGATCTGGTGAGCCTTTTTCCAGGACGTAGCGATTTGTCGCACCGGGATTAGGCATGTCAGTACGGCAGGGGGACACCGGTTCCTTGCCGAGTGGTGCGCGGTCGGACTGATGTTCGCGATTGTGGCGTTTTCGATCAGCGCGGTCTCCTTTGCGGTTCTGATCGATCGGCGTGTCTCGGCCACCGATGCAATCCTCACCTCCTTTCGCGTGGTCGCAAGAAACCCGCTCACCATGGCGCTTTGGGGATTAATTTGCGCCGGTCTGCTCTTTGTCGCAATCGTTCCAATTTTTCTCGGACTGGCCGTGGTCATGCCGGTATTGGGCATGCAACCTGGCACCTGTACCGCAAGGCGGTAAATTGTGCCTGATAAGAAACGGTCGCGGCTCACGCCCGCGCCCAGCGTCGTCATCCCGTTGTCTCTTGAGCAATAAGCGGGGACGATCCTGCCATGCAAAGATGTTGGCTTGCGTTCTATAACGATCGATCTAAAATGAGGGCGAGGGAACCGTAGACGGTAATCGCGATCCTGCACGGTCCGAAAATTTCGCGTCGGCGTTATCTTGGAGATTCAACGATGGGACTTGAGGAAGAGCTGGCGGCTTTTCGCGCCGAATTTGAACGAACCGCGCCGTCGGGCAGGGCGGCGCTTTACAGCGCCAAGATTGAGGAATTGCGCGGGCGGTTTTCGCGAAATGACGCGCTCGCTGTGGGCGACGAGGCTCCGGACTTCACCCTGCCGGATTCGCGGGGACGCCAGATTTCGCTTGCCACCGTGCTACGCGCCGGCCCCGCAGTGGTGACCTTCTATCGAGGTGGCTGGTGTCCGTATTGCAATATTCAGCTTCGCGCCTACCAACGTGCGCTGCCAGAGATCGCCGCGTTCGGCGGGCAGATCATCGCGATCTCACCTCAGCTTCCGGGCGGGTCGTTGTCTGTGGTTGAAAAGAACGCGCTCGAATTTGATGTCCTGAGCGACCCCGGCAACGCGGTCGGGCGCAGCTTCGGTCTGGTGTATGCGCTGCCGGAGGAATTGCGCGTGGCGATGCGGCTGAATGGTAAGGCACTCCCCGGTATCAACGGCGATCAGAGCTGGGAACTGCCGCTGCCGGCGACGTTCGTCATCGCTCAGGACCGCCGCGTCGCCCTCGCTTATGTCGACGTCGATTACCGCCGTCGCCTGGCGCCGGAAGACATCGTCGCCACGCTGCGCTGGCTCGCGGAGTCGACTGACGGCCGCGCATTAACGTCGATGCGCCAGCCACTGCCGAGGTCGCCGTCATAGACATGGAGCCCATCTGGTCGGCGCAAGCCTGGCCAATATCTCGGGCAAGCTTTTCCACGCTATCCGGAGTACTGCCGCAGTTCATGGCATTCACGCTATCGTGCGCTTCTCCGACAAGATCATTTTGCAAGCTCAGTAACGGCGCGCCTATCGGCAACGTATGGAGTTTGACGACTGACGTCGTTCCGAACCAATCTTGAAAGGATATAGATCATGAAGAGCTCTTCTCGTGTTTTGCTTGTCGCATCTGCCCTCATCGTCTCATTGGGAGCAGTGTCTGCCCCTGTTGCGTTCGCGCAGGACAAGATGAGTAAAGAGGGCACGTCCAAGGATGCGATGTCCAAGGATGCCATGAAGAAGGACGACGCGATGGCGAAAGACGCCATGAAGAAAGACGGCGCGATGGCACACGACGCCATGAAGAAGGACGATGCTATGGCACATGACGCCATGAAAAAGGATGAGACGAAGAAATGATCCCATTCTTCTTCGTCCATCGGCGAGTGGAGTAGACCGCCCCGATCCTCGCTCGTCGTAGCAGGCTCGTTCACCAATAGAACGGGCCTGCTTTCTTTTGCCTCCCCAATAGATCAACGCCGAAAATTTGCGTCACGGACTCACCGACTGCTTCCTAAAAAATCCTTTACTCGACTGCAAGAAAATAATTCGCCGCGAGATTAGCGTCGACTGGCTAAGCACCTTCGTTCGCCCATTCTGTCCTCATCGCTTCATGGACGAGAGCGCCAACGATATGGGATTGCGGTTTATCGCGGACCGTCACCAAGTGAATATTCCGCCAACATTCTGGATCGACGAGCGGGCGCGCGATGATGCCGTCGTGTATTATTGAATGTCTGGGCAAGAACCCGAAGCCGAAACCGCTCGCTACCATCCCAAGTACCCAGTCGTCTCGATCGCTCTTATAGACGACTTCGCATCTTGCGCTGTCTGCGTCGGAACCCTTTTCGACCATGTCGCGGACGTCGATCATATCGCCATATTCACAGAAAGCCCGTTGGACGTATTGTTCCCCGGCCAGATCGCGTATCCTGATGGAGTGCTGTTTCGACAACCTATGCCCTTTGGGTAAGATGATCATCATCTGCTCCCTAAAAAGGGGCAGGTAGTTTAGCCTGGCATCCGGTTCCCGGTGGTGGGGCCGGCAATATATGGCAGCCTCAATCGTTAAATTGATCAGCTTTTCCTCAAGCATCTTGGCCTCTCCATCCGTGAGCTGCATCCGAACTTCAGGGTGATTGGTCCGGAACCGGCTCAGCATTTGGAGAAGCAGCTTCGGCGCGATCGTGCACATGATGGCGAGATTCAGTTCTTTCGGTGCCTTCGCCGAATATTCTTTGGCGATCTGCTTTGCCGAAGATGCTGTGCGCCAAAAATCCTCAAGATAGGGGCGAACGAGCTTGCCAAGATCGGTTAGCTCGATGCTGGACCTCTTCCCGTCGAATAGATAGCCGCCGAACTCTTTCTCGAGCAGTTGTATCGCGCGCGTCAGGGACGGTTGTGAGACATTGCACCTTTTCGCCGCACGCGTGAAATTGAGGTCGTTGCATACCGCCAGGAAGTAGCGAGCTTGATGAAGCTCCATGTTGTTTCCACTTTCCTCGCTCGTGGCTTTTCGAAACGCCGAGAAATTTCCTCATTTTAAACCAATCGGTCTAAAATGCAAGGTTCGTCACATCGGAGTGATCTTGTAACAGCAATGCCTGCAGGTCCGAACCTGTGTCATAGGCGCACTCAAGCGCTTTACATCAAGGAACGGAACCATGTCGCGCAAACTGGCTATCACAATTGCTATTGTCTCTTCATTGACGGGAGTCGCCTCATCCGCAGTGGCCGGGCAGGCTGCTTCCGACAGAAATTACTGGCCGAACGGGGTCGCCGCGAACCGAGCGCAGTTGAACGCCGCGTCGGCTGGGCCGTTGTCTGCGTTCGCTTTCGACAATTCCGGATCGCGGCCGGTGGTCACCACAAATGGCGGCGTAGCCAATGGACCATACCAAGGTGGCCCTCACCCCAGGTGAAATAGTCGATCAAATGAAACGCCCAGTGATAACCGGAAGCGAACGACAATGACCGCAATGCTACCTCGTTTTTCGCGCCGGTCGATCGCCATTGCCGTCGCTTGGGCCAGCGTGGCGTCGCTGGCGATCGGCGTTCACGCCGCACTCAGCAAGCAAGCGCTCGATGCCGCGAAGGACATCGCAACTGAGCAGAGCGGCGATGCCGAGAAGAAAGCCTCGCGGATCGCGTTGGTGATCGGAAACAGTCACTATCCCGACGCCGACGCACCGCTGACTCAAACGATCAACGATGCGCGGGCACTGGCGGCCGCGCTGCGGCGCGACGGCTTCGAGGTGGATATCGTGGAAGATGCCAGCAGCGACGACATGCACCGCGCGGTTGATCGTCTAAAATCGAAGATCGGACCTGATTCCGTGGTCATGCTGTTCTTCGGTGGGTATGGCATTCAGGTCGGCCGTGAGAGCTACATGATCCCGGTCGATGCGGCGATCTGGAAGGAATCCGACGCGCGGCGTGAGGGGCTTGGCATTGAAGCGGTGCTGGATGTGATGAAGGGGCAGGGCGCCCGCGCCAGGCTCGTCGTCATTGACGCCTCGAGGCGCAATCCGTACGAGCGCCGATTCCGGACGTTCTCCCGCGGTCTGGCGCCGATCAACGCGCCGGGCAACGCGTTGGTCCTCACGTCAGCCTCGCCGGGAAAAGTCGCCGACGATTCCAAGGGGCAGCACAGCGTATTGATGGCTGAACTGCTCAACAACCTCAATACGCAGGCAACGAGCGCCCAGACCGTCTTCAACAAGACGCGCGTTGCGATCGCGCTCTCCTCCGACGGCGAACAGGTTCCGTCGGTGTCGTCGGCGCTGTCTGCGGACGTTCAGTTGGTGATGGACGCAGATAGGCCGGCTGAACCGGCTGGCAACTAAACTCACTCGTTCCGCAGCTTGGCAGCGAGCCTGGCCAATCCACGGTGTAGAGCCACGCGCACGGCACCCTCGCTCATCGCGAGCTTCGCAGCGGTGTCCTTGATCGAATTGCTCTCCACGGTGATCGATTGTAGCACGTCGCGCTGACGCTTTGGCAGGCCCTTGAGATGCACGATCACCTCGCTGGCCCTAACAGTCTCCGCGACAGGTTCGCTGGCGATGGTTTCTTTGAAATCGTCGATGTTGACGAAGACGCGCCGACCGCGTCGGCGCAACGCATCGACCAGCTTGTTACGCGCGATCGCAAACAACCATGGTAAGAACAGAGCATCTGCGTCCCAGGTATGCCGCTTCAAATGCACTGCGAGCAAGATGTCCTGCACGATATCCTCGGATTGATCGAGGGGCTGTCCGGCTCGCGCCAGGCCCCGGCGTGTCACGGCCCGCAGGACCGGTGCGAGAGCCTTAAGCAGTTGGCGATAGGCGCCGCTGTCGCCTACATTGCCCCGCCGCATAAGGTCTGCCCATTCGTCTTCGTGTTCGCGCACACGCGTTCCTGATAGATGGCTCGCTCACGTTTCCAATTTTGCAACGGAAATCGTCGATCACGAGACGGTTTGTGTATGGCCACGAGCTTGATGTCGGGAGCGGTCAAATCCGGACGAAGGCACCGCGCCGACAGCCGTCGTGACGGTGCTTCCATTCGAAAAGCCCGGCCAGTTTGTCGAGGTGTTTTCGTTGGGCGGTTTGGTGAAGCGTTATCTATCGGTCGCTTGGGACGTTCTCACGATTCATGCCTCCAAATGGCTTCAGCGCGATCTTGGAGAGTTCGTTGTACATCTCGGCAATCCTCTTCGACTCCGCGACGAATGTTGCGTAACCCGTTTTCGTATATTCGGTGCGGATTTCGATGGCTTCTTGGAGCGATTTGGCGCTCGCCAGTTTTTCGAAAAATGCGGCGCCTTCCTTAAAGGATCTTTTGGCATAGTCGGCGTGGGCCGCCGCGATCGCCTGGAAGTGCTTCGCGAGGTCGCCGGCGGAAGCCATGGTTGCTTCGCCATGCTGTTTGAGGGGATTTTGATATTGTTCGATGCTGTTCATGATAGACCCCCGTGGGTTAGCCGTTGGACTTGCGGTTGGTTGAACGTATGGCGGTCGTTGCGGCAAGTCGCGCGGATCGCCTCAGAACCAGGATGTATGTGACAAAAAACGGAAAGGCCCGGCGTTAATCGCGAGCGCCAGCCGTATCATTTTTGGGTCGGTTTAACTGCGGCCCGCCGGTGCGGACAACCCGTGGCCCTCATAATATTGCGGTGCAGCAGATGGTGAAATCACCGAGTCGTTGGCGCGCCGGAATTGCTGGCTTATCGCGGCGCGATCCACTTTATGTGTGTGACGTACGTGGTGATGCTCGGTGGCTCCGGCGATCTGAAGTGAAGATGCCGAAACTAGCGTCGCACCGAGAACAGTTAGAATTGCCTTTCGCATCGTAATCTCCCTCCATCAGGCACCTTGTTGCCAAGCGGAAGCGCCTCGCTTTATGCGCCTCGTGTTGGGAGGTACGACAGGCGATACGGATAGTTACACCTTATATCAAGCGCCGTGCTGCAATAGGGCATTTGGTTGGCAAAGTTGGACGAGCATGGCGGGTTGGTGCGGGCTTCCAATTTGAACGTTTCGGCCGGTTGGAACCTTTCACGATTATTTCTTTGGCCCCCCGTAACATTTGGGGATTTCGCTCGAATTGCAATGTGGAGTTTCCATCTTGCTCGAGGTGCCAGCAATGCCAAAGAAGGTGATTTCCGCCCTGTCAGCCGTTGTCGTCATGTCGGTACTCGCATTTGGAGCGCGCGCGGCGGAGAAGCTGAATTACGATTCCAAGTCCTTCGCGGCAGCGCAGGCTGCCGGAAAACCTATTCTGGTCGAAATTCACGCAACGTGGTGTCCGACATGCAAGGCGCAAGCACCGATCCTGAGTGATCTTGAAAAGCAGGATAAATTCAAGAATTTGATGGTCTTTCGGGTAGACTTCGATTCCCAGAAAGATGCGGTCAAAGCTTTCGGAGCCCGAATGCAGAGCACGCTGATTGCGTTCAAGGGCTCCCGGGAGACGGGCCGCTCAGTTGGAGATACGAACCCCAGTTCGATTGCAGCCTTGCTCGACAAGACGACTTGATGCACGGATGTCGATTGCTGGCTTGGGACTCGCGTTTCTAGCGGGCGTACTTTCGATCCTGTCACCCTGCGTGCTGCCGTTGCTGCCGATTGTTCTAGGCGCGGCTGCATCGGAGCACAGGTGGGGAGCGGTCACGCTTGCCGGCGGGGTCTCCTTGTCCTTTATCGCCATAGGGTTGTTCGTTGCCACAATCGGCTTTGCGCTGGGGTATGATGCTGGCTGGTTTCGAGACATTGCCGCTATCGGGATGATCTTGATCGGTGCAGTCCTGCTTGTGCCTCCACTTCAGTTGCACCTCGTGCTTATTGGTGGACCCATTAGTGACTGGGTCGATCAGAGTTTTGGCGGCTTTTCGAAATCAGGGCTGGGTGGTCAGTTCGGCGTAGGTCTCCTTCTCGGGGCGGCATGGAGCCCCTGCGTGGGACCAACACTTGGTGCAGCATCCGTTTTTGCGGCACAAGGTAAGAATCTTGGCGCTGTGGCTTTGACGATGCTGACTTTCGGTCTTGGCGCGGGGTTACCACTTGTGCTGCTTGGGGCGATGTCTCATGAGCTCCTGTTGCGCTGGCGTGGCGGCATGTCGGCTACCAGCAAAGCGCTTAAGCAAACGCTCGGACTGTTCTTGATCGCAATAGGGCTGTTGGTCGTAACGGGTCTCGACAGATCATTGGAAGCCGGGCTCGTCGACATTTCTCCGCAGTGGTTGACGAACATTACGACTCGCTTTTGAGGGTGGCAGGGTAATACCTCGCTGATGACCGAATTTTTGCAGATCCAGCGGCATGGGAGAACAATAAGATGACAAAGATCTTGATCGTAGCGGCGATTGCGCTCGCGATACCTTCCGTTGCCGCGTCCGCGGACGATGGACTTGTCACGAAACCAAGCAGGTACTCGGTTGAGGAAACAATCGATAATTTTGAGGCTGCGATCAAGGCGCAGGCCGCTGGAGGCTGGGTCGTTTTCGGCCGGATCGATCATGCCGCCGTTGCCAAAAAGGCCGGGCTGGACATGCGCCCGCGGACGGTCGTCATATTCGGCAACCCCAAAGCGGGCACGCCCCCGATGACCAAGAGCGCTACGCTGGCAATCGATCTGCCGATGAAGGCACTCGTCTGGCAGGACGATCAGGACAGGGTCTGGCTCACCTACAATACCAGTGAATACAACGCGAAGTATGTGTTCCCGCGCCACGGCGTTGCTACCTCCGGCGACGTATCGAAAGCTCTTGAAACCTTCCTGACCAAGGTAACCGACCAGAGTACTCAATGATTCCTGCCTCGCGCCTTGCATAGCCCAGGGTCGAAGTTTCCGAGCGCGAGTTCAATCGATGGCGCACATCATCACGGTCGGAATTAAGGGGCGGACTCCGCAGATTTGCGATTGTAATCCTGTACCGAAGCTCGATCTATCGCACGCAAGAGGGCATTCGAGGTGAGTAGCTCCGGAAGGGCTTCGCCCTGTGGCCGCCCCGGTCCGTAGACCACGTCGAAAGGAATACCGTATCGTCCGAAGCGACGAAGATAATTTGCAATCGATGGATTCGGCCGGCTCCAGTCGGCGCGCATTCTTATGACGTGTAATTGTTGGAGCCGCGAGCGAACCTCCGCATTCTCCAGCACTCTTAAGTCGTTGATTTTGCAGGTTAGACACCATGTGGCAGTGACATCCACGAGCACGGTGTTGCCGTTGGCGACGAGCCCGGGCAGTGCGTCCAAATCGAACGCCTGCCACTCCCGCCCCCCCAAGGGCTGCGAAACTGACGCAACCGCGGACAAACTGAAGACGAGAGGCATGATAGCCAGGCCGGCGGTAATCCATCCGGATCTGCGCGACGCAGGGGCGGCAATTTGGCCTTTGACCGCGGCACTGATCGAGGCTCGATAACCGAGCAAGCACGCGAGCAAAACGGTCGTGATCGCCGCCATCCACGCACCCGCTATGCTCCACAGCACGAAGATCAGCCAGACCCCCGTCCCCAACAGCAAGATGCCGAGAAACTTTCGCACAACAAGCATCCACGGGCCCGGACGTGGAAGCCAACGAACGCAGCCAGGAAACAACGCGGCCATCCAATAGGGCAGCGCCATTCCGATGCCGAGACACAGGAAGATTACAAAGATTTCGGACGGCCCGCGCGCCAATGCGAAGCCCACGGCTGTTCCGACGAACGGCGCGGAGCAAGGCGTGGCCAGCAAGGTTGCGAACACGCCAGCGAGGAAAGCCTCGAGCATGGGTCCGCTGGCCCGCTTGGACGCTATGGTCGCTATCGAACTTGGCAAGCCGATCGGAAGCCACTCAAAGAAGCTCGCTGCGAACAAGACCGTCAGCACCGCCATGCCCGCCAGGAACCATGGCTGCTGAAACTGTATGCCCCAGCCGAGCGTTGCGCCCGACCATTTTAGCCCGACCAAGGAAACGGCTAGCAGCAGGAAGCTAATCATGATGCCGGAAGCCGTTGCTGCTGAACTTAATCGAACATCGCGCAAGCCACCGCCTGCCTGTCGGGTGAATGCAAAAAGCTTGATCGAAAGCACTGGAAGCACGCAAGGCATGAGATTGAGGATGAGGCCTCCCAGGAAGGCCGAAAGCAGCGCGGCGAAAAATACCGAACTATGCTCGGGGATCGTTGCGCCGGGGGGCCCCTTGAATTCGGCGGCCCGATTTTCATCGACTAGTGTTAATGTCAACGGACGGTCAGGCGGTGGCAACGCAGCGAGTCGAACAGTCAGACGGGCAGTCTTACCTGCGTCGTGCAGCTCGACCTTCGGCGCCGGCGGAATTCCGTTCCCGGCGCCCTCGACAAAAAGGTCGGGCCGCACAAAGGCCTCAGCCTTGCTCTGCAGGTCGACCACCAGGGTTGGTTCTGATGCGGTGCCCGCCAAGCGAGTGCGGATGACATCAATCCCCGCGGCTTCCGCCGAACCCGGCACACTTTTTCGGGCCGAGTCGATCAACACGGACTCGGCAGAAGGCCCCCCGGCTCCGGTTGGCAACGGCAGAGCGAGTTCAGCCTGAAGGGGCACGCAGATTTCCGAGCACGCCGCGTACTCGATCGACGCTTTGACCCGGCGAGACGATGTGGAGCAGGCCAGAAAATTTCAGCACCAGAGATATTTTCTGAAGCAGACCAGTCGATCGTTGGTGGGATGCCCGCGTCTCCCGGAGTTCGCCAATAACCGTGCCACCCCTTGGCAAACCGGAATTCCAAGCCTGCCTCGAGGGTTGAATCGGCAGTGATATGATCCGTCGCCGTGATCAGGCGCACCACCGCCCGGCTGTCCCCGACCCAATTGGTGGCGGCCGCATGGGCGCTGCCGGTCCACATGATGAAGCCGACCGATAGCGCAACGAGAGAAGGGAAGCGAGCGAGAGCCATGATGCGTCCAGGACAGTGTCGGTGTTAGAAGATGCTATCGAATGAACGGCCGGCAGCCCTCAGCAAGCGCGCGCGAACTTCACGTCTGCGATGGAGCTAGCCGGCTCGTACACCCATGTGGAAAACGTCAGGCGATCAGGTCGAGCCGTCCGATAGTCGGGAAGCTCCAATGATCTGGCCATCGGGCGCTTCGAGCACAACGGCGACGTCTTGGCCTTCGGGAAATCGCTCGTCGATTTGGAGCGGTGCTCCCGACCACTGCCCGACCGAGTGGATCGATCTGACGATGTTCGCCTCTTGCAACGTCCGACCGCTGTTCTCTCCGCGGCCGATCGCTGTCGTATGGTCGTGGTCAAAGCCGATGAGAAGGATCTTGCCGGTGCCGCTGCCGGAGCCGACCTGTATCGAAACCTGCCCCCCGCCGTTCTTGGTGACGCTAACCGACGCGGCGGTCCGACTTTCGCGTTTCGCCTTTTCGATGGCTGATCCGACATCGTGGCGATGCGAGCCGACCAATCCGGTGGCGCCATCCACGACGATCTCCGGCGTATAAGATCCATCGCCGAAGCGGTGGCCATATTGGTCCTGGCGATCCGTAGCGGCTTGCAGCGAATACGGATCCTTCCATCCCAGACGGTCCCAATAGGTGACGTGGAAGGCGAGCGGCAAGACGTCCCGCCGATCCCTGGATAGTTCGTTCAGGTAAGCGTTCTGCCGCAAGAGCAGCGGCAGGATACAGGCTCGCAATAAGTCCAAGTGATGTGATCAGGCGCAACAGCAGCATGGCAATCCTCCTGGGTTGGGTTCATCCCGTATTCGCGATTGCGGGCCGCTTTGTTACGGCTTGATTGTCGTCGGGAGCGTCTCTCGAGCAGGAACATCAGGTCCGCTTAGTGCGGATTTCGGTCGGATCGCCTGAATTCGCGTGTCTGGACGGCTATCGGGTGCGTTCTGCGGCTGCGCGACGACCAGTAAGGCATACTTCACACGAAATCTTGAAAATGCAGCGCCTCTAGGCCTCGCAAGCGACGTCAAGATTCCGTCGCACAGGGTGACCGGTGCACCCCTGAGCCGCGCAGAACATGCCTACGAACTTTGCGACAGACTTTGCTCCCGCCAGCGCGACGTCGTTGGCGGCATCCAGCCTCGAAGCAGCCTCCTGCGCGTCTCGTCGCAAGAGGCCTTCGTCGAGGGTCAGAAGTTTGCCGTCGTGGAAGAGAATGAGCCCTCCGCGAATGACGATTGCGCGCTTGTCCACGTTTGTCCTTGAGCTTGAACCAAAGTGTAGCCGACTTTATGCTGCGTTTCTTTGGAGTTGCAAGCAACGATTCTGATTGGCCTTTCGGTGAACCTCTCATCGGCGGACATTATGGAACGTGCCCCGAGATCTCAACCAGCCATCATAGCCTAAGGGTATTGGGCCATTCAGTTTCGGCACCATCCCGCATCGGAAGCGGTGGTTGGAGCAATCTTGTCAAATTAGATCAAATGGTCTAATAAGCGGCATGAGAAGCAAAGAGTTTGATCCTGACGATGTTCTGAAAGAAGCGCTGGAGACATTCTGGCAGCAGGGCTTCGAAGGGACCAATATGCCTGAATTGCTCGGTTCGATGGGTGTGGGACGCGCCAGTTTTTACAACGCGTTCAGCTCCAAACGAGAGGTGTTTCTGCAAATCCTCGATTTGTATTTCGAGACGGTGCGCGCTCATCTCGAAGGCTTGATCTCGGATGTAAGAGACCCCCGGGACGCCACCGCATTGCTGATCGACGGAATCCTTGCCGTTGCGAGAAGCCCGCAAGCCAATGCGACGGGTTGGCGCGGCTGTTTGATCGGAAATACTGCGCTGGAACTCGGCGCCAACGACGAGGAAATAGTCGCCAGATTGAAAATCGGTGTCGAGATTCTTCGGGCATTGTTCAGGAAAGCGATCTCCTTGCCCTCGAGCGCCGGCGTGAGGCGTTCGAAGCGCGGGATCGATCAGGCTGCCCTGCAGCTTGTCGCCAATGTTCAAGGCTTGTTGGTTCTTGCGAAGTCTGGCCTGTCGGATGCCGATATCAGGAGGGCTCGTTCCGCGATGCTTGCAACCATTAGCTAAGCACAGCCGCCACAAATCGCACCGCCGCACTCAAACAGTTCGTTAATGGGAGGAGAAAATATGAAAGTCATTTCCGATACGGTGCATGGAATACTGGACTATTTGACTGTCGCGATTTTTGCCCTGGCGCCAAGCATTCTCGGCCTTGGCGGCTTTGCTGCGCTTGTCTCATACGCGCTCGCTGCCATTCATCTTGTCATGACCCTTCTTACGAACATGCCGCTTGGCGTTTTCAAGATCATTCCAATGCGGCTCCACGCGCTGGTGGAAATGCTTGTAGGACCTGTTCTTGTGGTGGCAGCGTTGGTGTTGCCGACCATCCTCGGAGATAAGCGAGAATTCTTTTTGGTTATGGGGCTGGTGATCTTGGTGGTCTGGTTGTTGTCAAGCTACGGTCGTCCGGTCGCAGCTCGTCAGCCACGTTCGACCTGACCGACGAAGATTCGAAACCATCTTTCATGCGTCGCTGACCACGGTCGCGGCGAGCTCAACGATCACGCGGTTCCGTCCGTTGCCGTGCGGATCAACGAGCAGATTCCAGTCATGCGCGAAATAGGATGATCGACAAAGCGGCGGCAGGAGGCTAGCGCCTGCTGGAGCGAGTCTGGAGCAGTTGATGGTCTGAGGTGTTGAGCGAGCGCGCGGCCATGTGACCGCGCCAGGTCGCGGATTGAACGGGTCAATTTGCGCAGTTGGCCATTGGTCTCCAAGGGCACGAGCATCGTTCGCACCAGAGAGAGGTATGTCGGCCAATAGCCGAGGTGCCGAT
>WNFK01235151.1_pt1 | contig 12736 bp, 12 predicted proteins | sample 5400281 | NCBI WGS metagenome assembly WNFK01 (sample SAMN13153350, study PRJNA577476) | soil metagenome | isolation source: 20 cm soil on Douglas fir-dominated hillslope | place: USA:California | collected 2013-09-17
TTTCCCGGCGAAACCGATTCCGACTTCGCCTATCTGCTCGACTGGCTCGAAGAAGCCGAGATCGACCGCGTCGGTTGCTTCAAATATGAGCCGGTCGCGGGTGCGCCGTCGAACGCGCTCGGCAACGCCGTGCCCGACGCGATCAAGCAGGAGCGCTGGAACGCGCTGATGGCGCGGCAGCAGAAGATTTCGGCGCGCCGGCTGAAGCGCAAGGTCGGCACGCGGCAGCAGGTCATCATCGACGAAGTCGGTCCTACCGTATCGAAAGGCCGCTCCAAGGCCGACGCGCCTGGGATCGACGGCGCGGTTTATCTCTCCAGCCGCCGTCCGCTGCGATCAGGCGAAATCGTCACCGCGAAAATCGAGCGCGCCGACGAATACGATCTGCACGGCAGTGTCGCCGGATTCTGAAACGCTTGACAGCGCCTGCCCTTCGGCTGTATGGCCCATCGCCATGAACCTGAACCGGACCCAACTCCGCGCAGCTTTCCGTCGTCGCTCGTTCGACGATGATGGGTCGCGCCGTGTCCGACGACAACGCTGAACAGCTAGATCAGCAACGTTTTCGAGAAGGCCGCACCCGCAAAGTGCGGCCTTCTCGCGTTTCAGCCGGCCTTTTCATCCTAACCCACAGGGAGTTCGACATGACCATTGCCACCCATCCGTTTGACGCGCTGATGAACATCACGGCGCGACCGCCGACCGTATTCGTGCGGGGCGAAGGCTCATACCTGTGGGACGACAGCGGCAAGCGCTATCTCGACTTCATCCAGGGTTGGGCGGTCAATTGCCTTGGCCACTCCCCGCCCCAAATCGCCGAAGCGTTGGCGGCACAGGCAAAACTGCTGCTGACGCCGAGTCCGGCTTTTTACAACGGCCCCAGCCTCAAGCTCGCAAAGGCGTTGACCGATCACAGCTGCTTCGATCAGGTGTTCTTCACCAATTCGGGCGCGGAAGCCAACGAAGGCGCGATCAAACTCGCGCGCAAATACGGCGCCCTGCACAAGAACGGCGCTTACGAGATCGTCACCTTCGAGGGCGGCTTCCACGGTCGGACGCTGGCGACGATGTCGGCATCCGGCAAGAAAGCCTTTGAGCCGCTGTTCGAGCCCAAGGTACCAGGCTTTCCCAAGGCAAAGCTCAACGATCTCGCCTCGGTCAAGCGGCTGATCAACGACAAGACCATCGGCGTGATGCTGGAGCCGATCCAGGGCGAAGCCGGCGTCTGGCCTGCGACCGATCAATTCCTGCGCGATCTGCGGGCGCTCACCAAGGAGCATGGCCTGCTGCTCATCTTCGACGAGATCCAGACCGGCATGGGCCGTACCGGAAAACTCTTTCACTACGAGCATGCCGGAATCGAGCCTGACATCATGACGCTCGGAAAAGGAATCGGCGGCGGCGTGCCGCTTGCCGCGCTGCTCGCGACCGACGCCGCCTCCTGTTTCGAACATGGCGATCAGGGCGGCACCTTCAACGGCAATCCGCTGATGTGCGCGGCCGGGCTCGCCGTTCTGCAGTGCATCGGCACGCCGGATTTTCTGAAATCGGTCGCTGATACCGGGCTATTTCTGGCGAGCGAGCTGCAGCGGATTTCGGCACGACATGGTCTCGGCGAAGTCCGCGGCCGGGGGCTGCTGCTGGCGCTGGACTTGAAACACCCGATCGGCGCTTCGATCGTCGCGCAAGCGCTTGCAGACGGCGTGCTGCTCAACTCGCCGCAACCGGACGCGCTGCGTTTCATGCCGGCGCTCAACGTCACACGCGAGGAGATCACGGAAATGATCGAAGGCCTGGACGCGATCCTCACCAAGATGGGCGCGGCAAGGCGCGTGGCGTAGGGCGCCCATCGCTTGCGAACAATCGACGGTGAGTTTCAACGCGGGTCTGTCCCGGCGAACGCCGGGACCCATAACCCCTGGCGCATTTTATTGAAGACGGCCTTGGCTACACTGCCGAAACGAGACTCCGCGCCGGCCGCGATGAGCGCAATTGCGCTCACGCTGGGGTCCCGGCGTTCGCCGGGACGACCCGTGGACGCAACGAACCTTACGGCCGCAAGATCGTGGCCCCTGTCGTCGCGCGTCCCTCGAGATCGATATGGGCCTTGGCTGCATCCTTTAACGCATAAGCGTGGTTGATCGGCACGTGCAGTTTGCCGTTGATGACGGCTGCGAACAACGTGTCGGCGCCCTCGAGCAGTTCGGAGCGCTTGCCGATGTAGTCGTTGAGTTTCGGCCGGGTCGCAAACAGCGAGCCGTGATTGTTGAGTTCGGCGATCGCGAACGGCGGCACCGGACCCGACGCGTTGCCGAAACTCACGAACCGTCATAGACGACGTCGCATAATTCGTTGCGGCTGATCTGTTTCACCCGCGCCACGAAATCCTCGTCGTTGTAGAGGATGACGTGATCGCAGCCATTGCTGAGCGCGAGGTCCGCCTTCGCCCTGGTGCCGGCGGTGCCGATGACATGGGCGCCAAGCGCCCTGGCCCACTGGCACGCCAGCATTCCAATGCCGCCTGCCGCGGCATGGATCAGGACCCGATGTCCCGGCTCGATCTTGAAGGTCTTGTGCAGGAGATACCAGACGGTCAGGCCCTTCAGCATCAGGACCGCGCCCTGCTCGTAGGTGATGTGGTCGGGCAGCTTGACCAGTTTCTCCGCGGGGATATTTCGCTCAGAGGCATAGCCGCCGAGATTGAAATAATAGGCGACGCGGTCACCGGGATGAAAATTGGTTACCCCGGGGCCAACCGACAGGACCTCGCCGGCAGCCTCATTGCCGGCGATGAACGGCAGGCCTGGCGCTTTGTAGAGGCCGGTGCGGTAGTAGACGTCGATGAAGTTCAGGCCGACGGCGTGCTGGCGGATGCGAACCTCGCCGGGCCCCGGCGCGGGCACGTCCACGGCTTCGTAAACCAGGGCCTCCGGCCCCCCCACCTTGTGCACGCGCACGGCCTTGGTCATCGGCTTCTCCTCGCATTTGCTTGATAGCAACGGAAAGCCATCGAGGCTGCGTTGTCAACACGGGACCGCGAAAACGCTTATCTGACGGCCTTTTTGCGGTTGCGCCTGGCAAGCACATTGAAGGCTTCGACGGCGGCCGAAAATGCGATGGCAAAGTAGATGTAGCCGCGCGGGATATGGAATTTGAATCCATCAGCGACCAGCGCGACCCCGATCAGCACCAGGAAGGCCAGCGCCAGCATCTTGGTGGTCGGATGCTCCGCCACGAATCTCGCGACCGGGCCGGACGACACATACATGATGACGCAGGCGATGACGACGGCCGCGATCATGATTTCGAGATCCTGCGCCATGCCGATCGCGGTGATGATCGAATCCAGCGAGAACACCATATCGATGATGATGATCTGGACGATTACCCAGAAGAACGCGCTGGGATGAGGCGCGTCATCGTTCTCGCCGTCGCGCGCTTCCACTTCGCCGTGAATTTCGTGGGTCGCCTTCCCGATCAGAAACAGTCCGCCGCCGATCAGGATGATATCGCGCCACGAAAACCCCACGCCCCTTAACGTCACCACGTCCTGCGTCAGGCCGATCAGCCATACCAGCAGGCTCAGCAGCAGGATACGGAACACCAGCGCCAGCGCCAACCCGATTTGCCGCGCGCGCTTCGCCTGCACAGGCGGGATCCGCGAAACGATCCAGGCTTCCGGGCTGGTCAACAGGTCGATCATGCGCGGAACGACCTTGCGAGCCGGATCGCCGCATCGCTGCCGATGACATAGACCGCAATTGCACAGAGGCCGATGGTGATGGGCGCGGCGACGTCGAAATCTTTCGCCAGCGTCATGATGGCAAGCACCGCCCAGATTCCCATTAACGACAGCGTGAGCCCGCGCCAGCGCGCAACACGGACCGGATGAAGCACGCGGAAAGGAACAAACGTCAGCACGATCAAAACGGCCACGGCGAGGCTTGAAAGCGCCGGCGGCAGATGAAGCAGAAACAGATAGAACGCCGCGGCATTCCACAGCGCCGGGAATCCGCGGAAATGGTTGTCCGCGGTCTTCATGCGGCGATCGGCGAAATAGAGCGCTGCTGACACGACGATGCCCGCGCCCAGGATCGGCGCCGCCACCGGCAGCAGCAGGCCGCTTGCGGTGATCGCATAGGCCGGCACAAAGACGTAGGTGACAAAGTCGACCACGAGATCGAGAACGTCGCCCGACCAGTCCGGCTGCACCCGCGCGACATCCAGCCGCCGCGCGATCGGGCCGTCCAGCGCATCGATCACCAGCGCAAGCCCAAGCCACGCAAACATCGCAGCCCAGTGCTCGCGCACCGCCTCCAGCAGCGCGATCAAGGCGACGCCCGCGCCCATCGCCGTGAAAATATGCACGGAAAATGCGGCGGCCCGCGCGCGCGGCGATGCCGGCGAAGAAACTTGCTGATTTACCTGGTCCATTTGCCCGGCAGTGCTATCAGGAATCGCCTTGATTTGCACATCCGCGCTTGCGGCGTTCCGCCGCGCAAATCGGTGGAAACCTTGGGGCCCGAAGCGGGCTTGAAAATGCCGCCGGGAACGTCAATTGTCCTGATATGAACGAGGCATCAGCTACATACGACGTCGTCGTGATCGGCGGCGGTCCTGCGGGAGTTGCAGCCGCGATTGCGTTGGCGGAAACCGGCGCGAATGCCGCCCTGGTCGCCCGCCGCGCGCCCTATGGCGACAATCGCACCACCGCGCTGCTAGGCGGCACTGTCGATTTCCTGGAACAGCTGGAGGTCTGGCCACGCTGCAAGGACAAGGCGGCGCCATTGCAGACGATGCGCCTGGTCGACGATACCGGCCGCCTGATCCGCGCGCCCGAGGTGCGTTTTTCGTGCGACGAGATCGGCCTCGATGTGTTTGGTTACAACATCGATAACCGCGCGCTGATGACAGCGCTGGAGGAACGCGCCGCGGCGCTTTCCGCTCTGGCCCGGTTCGATGATGAGGCGGAGACGATCGGCCCTCAAGACGCTGAGGTCACAATTCATACCCGCGACGGAAAATCGCTGTCCGCGCGCCTGGTGGTCGGTGCCGACGGACGGCAATCGCTTTGCCGCGAGGCGGCCGGTATCGAGGTCAGGCGCCGCGAGCTCAATCAGGCAGCGCTGACCTTCAATATCAGCCATTCGCGGCCGCATCGAAATATCTCCACGGAGTTTCATACGCCGCATGGTCCGTGCGTATTTGTGCCGCTGCCCGGCGACCGCAGCAGCGTGGTGTGGGTCGCGGCCCCCAGGGAAGCCGAACGGCTGATCGCATTGACCGATGACGAATTGTCGGAGGCCGCCGAAAGGCAATCACATTCCATTCTCGGCCGTATCGCGGTCGAGCCGGGACGCCATCTGTTTCCGCTGGCGATCGAACAGCCTCGACAGTTTGGCCAGCATCGCATCGCGCTGGTCGGCGAAGCCGCGCATGTGCTGCCGCCGATCGGCGCGCAGGGCCTGAACATGGGACTGCGCGACGCCGCCGATATCGCCGATATCGTGCGGGAAACGATGCTGTCGGGCGAGGATCCCGGCTCCCCGCGGGTGCTGAAAGGCTACGATTCAACCCGGCGCAGCGATGTCGCCAGCCGGACATTCGCCATCGATGCCGCAAACCGTTCATTGCTCAGCGATTTCTTGCCCATGCAAACCCTGCGCGCGGTCGGCCTGCATCTGATCGGCTCAATCGGACCGCTTCGGCGTCTGGCCATGCGCGAGGGCCTCGCACCGTCGTGGCGGTCGACGCGGCGGGTCAGCTAAGGTCCTTTGTTTGACGCGTTTCTTACGCGAACGGATGGATCAGCAGCTTTACCGAGATCACACCGGGCACTTCCCAGGGCACCCGACCGAACGGGCGCAGCGCGACCGTTACGCCGAGTACAAACAGCGCCACCGGCGTTGCGGCGTTCTGCAAAAACAATAAAGTATTGTTGATCGCGACCGGCGGATGAATGTGCAGCGCGGCAGCAAGCGCTCCGGCGCACGCCGACATGATCAGCGGGTTCAAAACGATCTGCCGGACCACCAGACCGAGTGTGTGCAGCAGGGACTGATGCTCCCGATCGACATGGCAAGGACGAAGGCGCTCATGGTTCCAAGGGTGCTGGCGATCAAAAATGGCGGGTTGTTGAGTTCCTCGAACGGCGTTTTCGACATGATTCCAAACAGCAACGCGGGCAGCGAAACATAGAGCAGAAAGAAGCTCATCCATGCCAAACCCGCTTCCGGCGGACCCTTGGACCTGCCACAGGCGAAGCCGATGAAGATCAGGCCGAAATACGGCAACGCCAGGTTGAGTATGTCGATCATGGGGATGCGTCTTTTTCATCGTTGTTGGCCCCGGATCGGCAGCGCGGCGGCCGGCAACAGCAAAGGTTAATTCGTCCGTTTGCCTCTAGCATCGGCCACAATGATGGTCTATTCGACGAGATATGATAAAAGCCCGGACTGCCAAATTTCAGATCGGACAGATCGTCCGTCACCGGATCTTTTCGTTCCGGGGCGTGATCTTCGATATCGATCCGGAGTTCAACAATACCGAGGAATGGTGGTTGTCGATTCCCGAGGAGAATCGGCCTCACAAGGATCAGCCGTTTTATCATCTGCTCGCCGAGAATTCGGAATCGGAATACGTCGCTTACGTCTCCGAGCAAAATCTGGTGCCTGATGATTCGGGCGAGCCGATCCGGCACTCGCAAGTCGCCGAGATTTTCGTCAAGGACAAGTCAGGCGGCTATCGCCCGCGCAACCCGTCGCTGAATTAGCAAACCCTGAACGCGTGTCCCGGACGCGGTGCAGCGTTCTTCGCGCTGCTCCGCAGAGCCGGGACCCATGAGGCGTGCTCGCCGATAGATGGACCCCAGATCAGCAGCGCATCACGCCGAAAGACGGCGCGCTGCGCAGCATCCGGGGAGCGCCGTTGAACGTTCCGAAAACAAAAAGGCGTCCGATCCGGACGCCTTTTTGTTCGTCGATGGAAGGGCTTCTCTTCTTACTTCGCAGCCGGATTGGCCAGAGTTGTTCCTCCCGCGGGCGGATTGGCTTCGAGCTTCTTGCGCGCTTCCTCGGCGCGTTTCTGCAACTCTTCCTGAAGCTTCTTCTGGGTCTCTTCGAACACCTTCGGGTCGGTCGGCGGACCGTCATAGGCCTTGGCGAATTCGCCGAGCGGCAGCGGCAAGGTGAGCGGCGCGCCGTTGGAGTTGATCGCCTGCACCACCAAATTCTGCCCCTTCTTCATGTTCGCGAGCAGTTCCGGGGTGACGTCGTAGTCCGACATGCAGCCATTGGCGAAGCAGATCACATAGGGGCTCTGCGCCGGCGGGTTGGCGTCGACGATCACGCGGGTGCCGTGAACCAGCTGCATGCCCAGCGGGAGCGTGACGCGCAGGATTTTCTTCGGTTCGCCTTCGGGTTCGATAATGACAGCAGCGATGACCGGTTGGCCGGATTCGATGCGGCCGTCCTTGCCGGTGAAGCAGACCTGCTTGGCGTTGGCGTCCTGGCCCTTCAGGCAGAACTTGGTCCACGGCGCATAGATCAGCTGAACCTGCTGGTCCGCGGGCTGAGCAGCGGCCGCAGGGGCTCCTGCCGGCGGCGCCTGCTGAGCGGCCGGCGCAGGTGCGCCAGGAGCGGCGGCCTTCGGCGCCGCTTTCGGCGGCGGTGCCTTGGCCTTCGGCGCAGCGGGAGCGGGAGCGGCGCCGGGTGCAGGAGCCTGGGCCTGCACGCCCTGAGTTAGTAACGAGGCGCCCAGTGCTGTCGCCGCCAACAGAGCGAAAACCCGCCCACGCGGCCAGACCGGCGCGGCCAAGATACGGAAATTCATTGCGGAAAACCCTTTCTGAACGGGAGCGCCCGAGACCGCCGTGGGCACCGACACGTTAGCCGTCCGGGCCGGCTGTCTCCTTGCCAATTGAGGCGGATACGTGACAGACCCTGCCGTCTTGGCCAATTGGACGCCTTCATACAGTGGCAGACGAAAAGATCAATGCCGGCGGGCATCTTTGCGACGCAAAGCGACCAAGTGTGGCGGCTGTGATAAAGCTTGCCTGTGACTAATATCGAATCAAATCAGCACGCTACGTTGCGAATTTTCGGGTGGCGGCGGGTTCGAGTTTTTGCCTGTGCTGTCATCGGTATCTGGCTCGCGATGGATGCCTGCCATGCGGGCGGCAACCACGCCATTGCCATGCACGGCGTGCCGGCTTTGCCGGCAGATTTCACCCATATGCCCTACGCCAATCCCGATGCGCCGAAGGGGGGCCGGCTGGTGCAGGGCATTCTCGGCACCTTCGACAGCCTCAACCCCCTGATCGTCAGGGGTCTCGCGGTTCAGCAGATCAGGGGCTTTGTGGTCGAGAGCCTGATGGCACGGGGCAATGACGAAGCTTTCACGCTCTATGGCCTATTGGCGAACAGCGTGGAGACCGATGACGCCAGGAGCTATGTCACCTTCCATCTCGACCCCAAAGCGCGCTTCTCGGACGGCCGACCCGTGACTGCCGAGGACGTGCTGTTTTCGTGGGCTTTGCTGCGCGACAAGGGGCGTCCAAACCATCGCCAGTATTATTCCAAGGTCGCAAAGGCAGAGGCGCCCGACCCGCGCACGGTTCGATTCGATCTCGGTGGCGCCAACGACCGCGAGCTGCCGCTGATCCTCGGCCTGATGCCGGTATTGCCCCGGCATGCGGTCGATGTCGCGACGTTCGAGGAAACCTCGATGTCGGCGCCGGTCGGTTCCGGCCCCTATCGCGTCAGCGCCGTCAAACCCGGCGCCAGCGTGACGCTGACACGCAATCCCGACTATTGGGGCCGCGACCTGCCGGTTAACCGCGGCTTGTGGAACTTCGACGAGATCAGGCTCGATTTCTATCGCGAGGCCAATGGCCAGTTTGAAGCGTTCAAGCGCGGCCTCTATGACTTTCGCGTCGAAACCGAACCGCTGCGCTGGCATGACGGATACGATTTCCCGGCCGCCCGCAATGGCGAGGTGATCCGCGATACGATCAAGACCGGGACGCCGCAGCCTTCGGAATTCCTGGTGTTCAACACCCGGCGTCCGGTGTTTTCCGATATCCGCGTGCGCCAGGCCTTGACGCTGCTGTTCGATTTTGAATGGATCAACCGCAATTACTTTTTTGGCCTCTACGCGCGCACCGCAAGCTTTTTCGCCGGCTCTGAATTATCGGCCTACGGCCGCGCCGCCGACGATCGCGAGCGCGAGCTTCTGAAACCCTTCGCATCGCATATGCCACCCGGTATTCTCGACGGCAGCTACCGGCTTCCTGTCAGCGATGGTTCCGGCCGCGATCGCACAACGCTTCGCAGCGCACTGACATTGTTATCGCAGGCAGGCTACGATCTCGATGGCACCGTGTTGCGGCAGCGTTCGACCAAAACGCCCCTCACCTTCGAAATTCTGGTGACGACCCGCGATCAGGAGCGGATCGCGCTGGCGTTCGCGCGCGATCTGAAGCGCGCGGGGATCGAGGCGTCGGTGCGCGCGGTCGATGCGGTTCAATTCGATCAGCGCCGGCTCAGTTTCGACTTCGACATGATCCAGAACAGGTGGGACCAGTCGTTGTCGCCCGGCAACGAACAGTCGTTCTATTGGGGAAGCGAAGCCGCGGACATTCAAGGCACGCGAAATTACATGGGCGCAAAAGACCCCGCTATCGACGTCCTGATCGCGGCATTGCTGGAGGCGCGTGAGCATCCCGCTTTCGTCTCGGCGGTGCGGGCGCTTGACCGGACCCTGATGTCGGGTTTCTATGCTATTCCGCTCTATAACGTCGGCGAGCAATGGATCGCGCGCTGGAATCGGATAGAACGACCGGGAGCCATCGCGCTGACGGGTTATCTCCCGGAAACCTGGTGGCAAAAGCCGACCCCTCAACCGAAGTGATCCCGTGATTCAGACCAGTGCATCGCCAACGCTCGACGGATTGTTTCGACGTATCCTTGCACGGCAGCCGGATGCGCCGGCACTGCTCGATCCGCACGACAAGCAACGCATCACCGGCCAGCCGCCAAAACGCCTGACATACGCACAAGCCGATCGCGCAATCTCCGCGCTGTCGGCTCATTTCATCGAAGCCGGGCTGCCGACCAATTCCGTCATCGCGATTCAGCTGCCGAACACCGTCGAATTCATGCTGACGGTGCTCGCCGCGCACCGCGCCGGGCTGATCGTCGCCGTGCTTCCGCTGCTCTGGCGGCAGGCGGAATTGACGGTGGCGCTCAATCGAACCGGTGCCCGGGCGATCGTGACCATGGGCAGGGTCGACGGCGTCGTTCATGCCGATCTCGCCATGAACGCCGCGGCCGAATCATTTTCGATCCGCCACGTCTGCGGCTTCGGCAACGACCTGCCTGAAGGCATGGCGTCGCTCGACCTTGCCATGGCCGGTGAATCCGGAACCGCACGCACCGTCACGCAGGACGGACGCAGGGCGGCGATCATTTCATTCGACGTGACCGCTGACGGTTTTCGCGCGGTCCCGCGCACTCATCTGAATTTGATCGCCGGCGGCCTCGCACTCTTCCTTGAGGGCGGCGTGCCACAAGGCGCGAAGATGATGTCGGCATTCGCGCCGTCATCGTTCGCAGGCGTGACCTCATCGCTCCTGGTCTGGCTGCTGTCCGGCGGAACGCTCGCGCTGCATCACCCGTTCGATGGCGACCTGCTTGAGCAGCAGATCAACGACGATTGCTGCGATACGCTGATCGCACCCGCGCCGCTGGCGTTGCGATTGGCCGAGATTGACGTGCCCTCGCGCCTGCCGACGCTGCGCAATGTGATAGCTCTCTGGCGCGCGCCGGAACAGGTCGCACCGAGTCCGCTGTGGACGACCCCGCATGTGACGCTGACCGACGTCTATCTGTTCGGTGAAGCGGGATTGTTTGGCGCCTGCCGGGCTGCCGATGGCACGCCGGCACCCATCCTGCCAGGACCCCACGGCGCGCCGCGCAAGGTCGCAGGCTCATCAGTCGCGGGCGAAACGTTTCTGACACCAAGGGGAACCCTGGCGTTACGGGGACCGATGGTTGCCGCGGCGGCTTACGCGCCTCCGGCACCTGCGAGCGACTCGCTGGTGTCGCAGCCGCCGCGCGATTTTGTCGATACCGAGTATGCAGCGCGGCTTGACCGCTCCACCGGAACGATCTGTATCACCGCGCCGCCGTCGGGCATCATGGCTGTCGGCGGCTACCGGTTTCTGTCTCAGGATCTGCAGGAATGGGCCAGGCGCCTTGGCCAGGGGGCATTGCTGACGGCGTTGCCCGACCGGCTGAGCGGCCACCGCCTCGCCGGACGCGCCCAGGACAATGCCCGCGCCCGCGAGGCGCTCGCCGAACTGGGGCTTAACCCGCTGATGGTGGAAGCATTTCGCGATCGGACAAATCCGATCTAGTTGCCGAGCCGTGACCGGCCCAGGCCGAAACTAAGTCATTGATTTTAATATGCTTATGGGAAATTGACCTTAACGTGCCATTAACGGCGGCAAATTAGGATCGCGCATTCAGTCGGTCAATCGATCGCGTGGATCCAAGTTCCAGATGTCACAGCAAGGCCCGATCATTGTCGTGTCGACCGCCGGACGGCCGTCGTTCGCGACCGCGCTCGACGACGCGAAAATGTTTCCGGTGATCGACACGGCCTGGGCCGACGCGTCACGCGCCATCGCGCAGCTTCAGCCGGCTGCGGTTCTCGTCGCGACGTCCGCGACCGCTGAACCCGGCTTTAAGGCCCTCGCGAAACAGATTGCCGCACACAAGCCTTACCTGCCGCTGATCGCGGTGGATCCCCTGATATCGCTACCCGAAAACGCCATTCCGTTTGCCCAGACCGGCGGCCACTTCGAACGTCTGCCGGCGCGCCTGCTCGCAGCGCTGCGGATCCGGATATTGCATGCCACCGTGCTGCGCCGGCTTGCCGACGACCCGGCGCTCCGAACGCCGCTCCTGGACTTCGATCCCGTTGCCGGCGCCACCGCGCTGCTGATCGGCCGTGGCGCCGCCTATCCCGCGCTTTCCGTGGCGCTCGGCGAGCGGATGGGAGTGGTCGGTGCGCTCAGCATCGAGGCCGCGGCGAAACACCTCAACGTCCGCGACATCGACGGCATCGTGCTTGGCGAAGGGTTCAGCCCGCGGGTGGTGGATGCATTCCTCACGGTGCTCGCCGAAGACACCCGCTTCCGCAACCTGCCTGTCGTGGTGACGTCGGATGCAGTGACGCCGGCATACGATCTGCCGAATCTAGAAATCATAGCCGGCGACCCCGCGCGCGTTGCCGCCAACGCATTGCCGCTGATCCGTCAACACGCCTTCGAGGCCTATCTGAGCCGCACGCTGCATTCGATCGACGCCGGCGGCCTGCTCGATCCGCGAACCGGTCTGCTGACATCGGCGGCGTTCAACCGCGACCTCGCAACCGCCGTCCATCAAACCCTGGCGCGCGGCGGCGGATTATCGGTGGCCCGCTTTGCCTTTGATCCAGCCCACGAGCGTGCCCGGTTGGACGCCGCGCGGATTCTGAGCCGTTTGATGCGGCAAATGGATTTCGGCGCCGTTCAGAACGACGGCTCGATCGTCGCGGTGTTCGCCGAGACCGATTTGCGCATCGCCCACATGATTGCGCGGCGGCTCTCCAGCGTGATGCGCCACACCACGCACGGCAAACGCGACGCGCGCGTCGAGCCGGTTGTCACGCTGGCGACGATGTTGCCATCGGA
>WNFK01226038.1_pt1 | contig 12735 bp, 12 predicted proteins | sample 5400281 | NCBI WGS metagenome assembly WNFK01 (sample SAMN13153350, study PRJNA577476) | soil metagenome | isolation source: 20 cm soil on Douglas fir-dominated hillslope | place: USA:California | collected 2013-09-17
TCTACCCCGGGGCATCAACAAGCCGGCAATGGCGATACGCAGCGGAACCGGCGCCCGACACGGGTGAATCTGACGACAATTCATGAACAAAGGGCAAATGGGCCTCGAAATGCGGCAAGAAATCCGCCGCCAGCATGTTTAATTACGCATGAATCTCGGTGCGACCGCGCGTTTGTCGCGGGGCGAAAACGGCAGCCAGCTTTTCCCTCGCGACAAACGCGTTTCGCGTTTGCGCGGAGATCATGCGCTATTTGCGGAACGGATAGGCCAGCTGTCCGATGATTTCGCGGGGAAACGAAGGCTGATCGTCCAGGCCATATTGGTCCGGCAGCGTGCCTTTCGGCATCCGGAAGGTCCCGAACAGGATGTCCCAGAGCGGAAAGGTGCCAGCAAAATTGGTGTCGCCGCCCTCCGCGCGGGAGGTGTGGTGCCAGCGATGAAACACCGGCGTCGCCACGACGTATTTGAACGGACCCAGCGTCCAGTTGAGGTTGGCGTGAACGAACGACGAATGGAAGATGTTGAACGGCCCGAGCCAGAGCATCGCGCCCGGCGAAATGCCGGCCATCAGCAGCGCGACATCGACCCCGATGGTGCCTAACAGCAGGTTAACGGGGTGAAAGCGCGCCGCCGAGATCCAGTCCACATCTTGCGACGAATGGTGGATGGCGTGGTATTTCCAGAAGCCGCCGCCATGGAGCATGCGGTGCAGCCAGTACATCATGAAATCGGCGGCGACCAGGAACAGGATCGCCTGCAGCCACAATGGCAGGCTCGACAGCGGGCCATGGCCGTTGTCGTAGAAGGCGATCAGCTCGTCGGCGTCGCGAATTCCAAACAAAAGGGCGGCGCCCAGCACCAATAGTCCGATGCGGAATACGCGCGCGAACAGCGGCACCAGGAACCAGTAGCAGACGTCGGTGACGAACTCGCGCTTGCGCCACCAGGGCCGGCCGGGGTTGCAGGCCCAGAAATGCGCCAGCACCGAGAACGCGAGCGCCAGCGCGACCGTGACCGGCACCACCTTGGCCAAGGTCTGGCCGAGCATTTCGACGACTTCGGTCGGCAGATTCATTTCGACCGGCGTACCAGAATCCCTGCCTCGCCGCCAGATCGCACGTCCGTCAAGGGTGTCAGGAGGTCGTCAAGACGGCTTTCGGGGCACCACCGGCCGACGCCAGTGCATGGCCCAGCCGGTTGAAGCGACGTTCGATCCGGGGCTCGATCAGATAATAGCTGAACGCCAGCGACACGGTGGAGACCAGCACGAACAGCGGCACCAGGCCCATCGGGAAGAGCGCGGCCATGCCCGACACCACGGCGAAATGAACGAGATAGATGGCATAGGAGTGACGTCCCAACAGCGTCATCCACGACAGCGAGACGTTCGAGATCAGGACACAGAGGGCGAAAGCCGCCAGCAGCGCGATCTCGGCGCCCTGCGGCGGGGACACCAGCGCGGCGCCGAGCAGAAACAGCGCGCCGAATGCCGGCCTGCTCTTCAACTCGATATAGTCGTACAGCAGCATGCCGAAGCCGAAGCAGATCGCCTGGCGCGGCAGCCAGCTCGTGAAGACGCCTTCGGCCAGATACGCCTGGCTGGCGGGCAGCGACGCCGCCAGCCGCGGAATCAGGTGGGGCTCGACGACAAATTGCCCGATGACGCTCACAAGCGCGATCAACGCGTAGCACAGCATGGCGCCGTTGCGCCGGCGGAACAGATAGATCAGAAGCGGAAACAGCAGGTAGAACTGCATTTCCACCGCAATGCTCCAGCCGCCCGGAACGACCGAATTGTAGGCGGTGACGCTGCTCGAATGCAGGAAGAAGAACGTCAGCAGCACGTCACTGACGCCGACGCCGTCCGGCGCAAAGTTTGTGATGCCGCGGCCTCGCGTCAGCAGCAGATAAAAAACAATGGCGACCCAGAACAGCGGCGCGATCCTGAAGAAGCGCCGGAGATAAAACGAGCGGGCGGCGGCGAGATCGAGCCTGTCGCCATACGTCAGCATCATCGTATAGCCGCTGACGATGAAAAAGAGCTGGACGCCGAGCCCGCCATACTCTTTGGCAAACCAGCTCAGGCCGGGAACGACGCCGGTGGACTCTTCCTGGCAGTGCACCAGGACGACCAGCAGGATGGCCACGCCGCGCAAAAGATCCAGCGACTGGTTGCGCCGTGTCATGGCGTCCGGCCGGTACGGACGTGCAATACGGCGTTGCCATCGGCGTAGGCGCGCCGCCAGCCGCCGATATGATCGAGCAGGCTGACCGCAGGCGTACCCGGCGTCAGCAGCACGGCGTCGATGTCCCATTTATTGAGGATGTCGAGTAACTCGTTGACGTCCTTGAGCTGCATGGCGCGGTAAAAGGCCATATCGAACGCTTCGCCGTAGAGCTCGGCGCGTCCGTCGACGAATACGGGGATCTGCCGCCAGATCAGATAGCCGCCGAACGGGAGATCGTTGAGAACCCGTTTGGAATTATGCGCCTTCAGCGCATCGACGGCCGCCGCCGGCGACTGATTTTCGGGCGGTGCAAAATTGGTTCTGGCCGCCAGCAGCCATGTCCAGCCGCCGAGCAGGACCAGGACCACCGCCATCACGGGCATCGGGGCGCCAGTACGGGCGAGCGAGGCCGGCCGCAGCGCAAATTGCGACGCCACCGGCGCGAGCACCACGATCGGCAGCAGCAGCGCGAAGATCTCGAGATTTCTGACATGCGACAGCGCCATGTGCAGCAGGCCCAACACCAGCGCGATCCGCGGCGGCGTGAGCTTGACGCCGCTGTAGAGCGTGCCGGCGATCAGCGTGAGGATCACAATCTCGAACCCGCTGAACTTGCTGAAGTCCGCCGGCATCCATTCATAGATCAGACGCAGGAGTTCTCCGAGACCGAGGATCTTGCGTGCGGCGAGAATCGATCCCCAGCCGTAAGGCGTGGCGCAGCAGGCTATCAGCGCGCCGATGCCGAACGCCGCCCAGCGCAGCACGACCGACTTTCGCTGTGCGTGATCCGCATTCCACAGCGCGTCGAGCGCGAACGCGCCGACCAGCACCAGGCCGAACACGAATCCGCCGTGCAGGTTCGCCCACAACGCGATCAACGGCAGCAGCCACGGCGACGGCGCCTGGCCGCGCTCGCTCGCCGACATCAGCCCGTTCGCCCACGCCAGCATGATCGGCAGCACCAACACATGCGGGCGCGCCAGAAAATGTCCCATCGAAAGCGACATCGCCGTCACCGCGATAGCGACCGCATAGGCCGCAGGGATGCGGCGGCCGAGAATATGAGTGAGCAGCGCGAAGGTTACGGCGATGCTGCCCGCGGCGAGAATCACCGGCCCGGCCCAGCCCGCCAGCCGGTAGCTCGTCGCATACAGCACCTGCGCCAGCCAGGACGACGACGTCCACGGTTCTCCCGCCTTGGTGAAGGAGTAGATATCGACGCGTGGCAATGCGCCGTGATCGAGGATCCACTGACCCACCGCAATCTGCCAGTTGGTATCGGAATCGTTCAGAAGCGCCTGTCCGCTGATCAGCACCAGCGCGTAGACGCCAATTCCGACCCAGAGCCATGCCGGGACGTCGGCAAGGCTGAAGGCTTTCTCCCGCTGGATCGCTCCGGCTTCAATGCTCATGCGAAACTGCCGGCCAGACTATTGACGGAATGGATAGGCCAATTGCCCAGTGATCGCGGCGGGGATCTCCTGATCGTCCACACCGTAATCGTCAGGCAGCCGGCTCTCCGGCATGCGGAACGTGCCGAACAGGATGTCCCAGAGCGGGAAGGTGCCCGCGAAATTGGTATTGCCGCCCTCTTCGAGCGAGGTGTGATGCCAGCGATGGAAGACCGGCGTGGCAAGCACGTATTTGAACGGCCCCAGCGTCCAGTTCAGGTTGGCGTGAACGAAGGCGGAGTGGAATGTCGTGAACGGCCCGACCCACAGCATGACGTTGGGAGAGATGCCTGCTATCAGCAGGATGACGTCGACCAGGATCGTTCCGATAAGCAGGTTGACGGGGTGAAACCGCGCCGCCGAGATCCACTCCAGATCCTCCGAGGAATGATGGATGGCATGGTATTTCCAGAATCCTCCGCCGTGAAACATGCGGTGCAGCCAGTACAGCATGAAGTCGGACGCAACGAGGAACAATATCCCCTGCATCCAGAGCGGAAGCTCCGACAGCGGCCCATGGCCATTGTCGTAGAATGCGATCAGCTCGTCGGCCTCATGAATGTTGAAGAGGACGGAGGCGCCGAGCACCAGCAGCCCGATTCGGAAAATGCGCGCGAACGCCGGCACGAAGAACCAGTAGCAGATGTCGGTGATGAGTTCGCGCTTGCGCCACCAGGGCTTGCCCGGATTGCAGGCCCAGAAATGCGAGAGCACCGTGAACACAAGGCCGAGCGCGATGGTGATCGGAACGACCTTCGCCATCGTCTGGCCTATTACCGAGATGACTTCCATTGGCAGACTGGACATGACGGCCTCATTCAATCGGAGGTGTCAGGGGTATCTGTTCGCGCTTAAGGAGCCGTGAATCAAAGGGGTCCATCGACACAGCGCGCGGGCACGACGAACGGCCTCCGCAGTCCGCTTGCATTTAATCGGATGCCTTAATGCGGTGTTTACTGTGCTCAAGAACTGCAAGTTCCAAGCATTTTTGCACTGTCGAATTAACTGCGTCGAAATTGTCGCACCCTAGGGTCACGCCATGGTCACGGTGCTGAGAACGCCGGCAAGACCAAACTTAAGTTCGACCAGCCACGTGTGTACACAGGAGTTATCATCTATGAAGAATCTCGTTTCGCGTTTCGTGAAGGATGAGTCCGGCGCCACCGCCATCGAATACGGCCTGATTGCCGCCGGCATCGCGGTCGCGATCATCAGCGTCGTCAACGGGTAAGCGACGGCTACAAGCAGGCGTCGAGGCCCCGGCTTGCCGGGGCCTTTGTCGTTTTGCAGAGCGGCGTTGCAAAGCGCGCGCCGAACCAACAAGCCGCCGTCGGATGTTCGAACGAGCGATTTCCGACATTTCCCGATTGTTCACTTCTCGTGGCTAGGCTCGGCCAAGGCCTGGACCCCCGGGTCAACCACAGCCCTCGTGTGAACTCATGATCCTCGATACCGCCCGCCTCCTGCTGTTTCCGGCCCTGATGGCGTTCGCAGCCGCGAGCGATCTGTTCACGATGACGATTTCGAACCGGGTGTCGCTGGCGCTGATCGCCGGCTTTATGGCGCTTGCGGTGCTGGGCGGCATGGGCCTGCACGATATCCTCCTGCATTTCGGCGCCGGCGCGGCCGTTCTGGTAGTGGCCTTCGCCTTCTTCGCGATGGGATGGATCGGCGGCGGCGACGCCAAGATCGCAGCCAGCGTGGCGCTCTGGTTCGGTTTCGACCATCTCCTCGATTATCTGCTCTATGCCTCGCTGCTCGGCGGGGCGTTGACGGTCCTGCTGATTCAGTTCCGGCAATGGCCGCTGCCTTCCCTGCTTACGGGACAAGCCTGGCTGAACCGGCTGCACGACAAACAGAGCGGGATTCCCTATGGCATCGCGCTCGCCATGGGCGCGCTGATCATCTATCCGCAGACCGACTGGATCAGGGCGATCGACCTCGCTCATATCGCCATGCGCTGATCCGGCATCGCTAACTTTCCGTTAAGGCAATTTACACACGCCTCATTAACCATGCTTTGACGAATAGCTGGTCAACTCCCATCACGGCGGCGGAAGCGTCGCAGCGTAATGTGGAAAGTGAAGCGTAATGAATACCGCACGCATTGTGGTCCTGGCCATCGCCATCGGCGCCGGCGGCGTTGCCGCATATCTCGCCAGCGGGTCCGACGACAAGCCAGCGCCGGCCCAGCCGGTCGCGCAGCTGCAGACCGTCGATATTCTCGTGGCCAAATCGGATATCGGCCTTGGCCAGTCGGTCAAGCCGGACGATCTGCAATGGCAGACCTGGCCGGCTGCGACGGCCAGCAGCAGCTTCATCAGCCGCGCCAGCAAGGCCGACGCCATCAAGGAGGTCACCGGCTCCATCGCGCGCGCGCCGTTCATCGCGGGCGAACCGATTCGCGAACAGAAGTTGGTGAGGGCCGACGGCTCCGGCTTCATGGCGGCGATCCTGCCCGCCGGCTACCGGGCCATTTCCACGGAAATTTCGCCGGAAACCGGCGCCGGCGGCTTCATCCTGCCGAATGACCGTGTCGACGTAATTCTTACCAAGCGCGACAAGAGTGCCGCCGGTCCGGACCTCCCCAATGCGGAGGTCATCCTCAGCAACATTCGTGTTCTCGCGATCGACCAGGCGCCGAAGGAAAAAGAGGGCTCGAGCTCCCTGGTCGGCAGGACGGTCACCCTCGAACTGAAACCCGAGCAGGCCGAGACGCTGGCGCGATCGCGCCAGAGCGGCACGCTGACGCTGGCGCTGCGCAGCATTGCCGACGTCAACACGGTCGAGAAGCCGGACGACCAACAATCCAACAGGCGCGGCGAAAACCTCAACGTCATTCGTTATGGCGTTGCCAGCCAGCAGACGGTGCAGAAGTGACCGAAAGGACGCACGATATGAAGTGCAAATCCGGCTCTGACGCCGGTGGTGGCGAGCGACTATCGCGCCGCAGCTCCGGTCAGCACCGACGGACAGATGAACGCGCGGTTCGTTTCGCTCGGGATCGGCAAATCGATGGTGATCGACCTGCCGCGGGAGATCAAGGACGTACTGGTCGCCGATCCGAAGGTCGCCAACGCCGTCGTCCGCTCGACCCAGCGCGCCTATATCATCGGCGCCGCGGTCGGCCAGACCAATATCGTCTTCTTCGACTCCACGGGCGCGCAGATCGCGGCCTACGACATCGCGGTCAAGCGCGACCTCAACGGCGTGCGCGCCGCGCTGAAGCAGTCGCTGCCGAATTCGGACGTCCTGATCGAGGGCGTCGGCGACGGCGTGGTATTGAGCGGCACGGCGGCGAGCCCGATCGAGGCGCAGCAGGCCGTCGATATCGCCGCCCGCCTCGTGGGCGGCCCGGACAAGGTCGTCAATTCGATCGCCGTCCGCGGCCGCGACCAGGTGATGCTGAAAGTCACGGTCGCGGAAGTCGCCCGCAGCATCATCAAGCAGTTGGGCATCGATATCACCGCCAACATGAACTACGGCACTGCGGTCGTGAAATTCGACAACTCCAACCCGTTTACCGCTCTTGGCCGTCCCCTGGTCGCGACCAACGCGCTGCAGACGACGTTCGGAGCCACTCCGTCGGTGACGGCTACGCTCCGCGCGATGGAGAGCGCCGGCGTCCTGCGCACGCTGGCCGAGCCCAATCTGACCGCGATCTCGGGCGAAGCCGCGACCTTCATTGCCGGCGGCGAATTTCCCGTTCCCGCAGGCTATTCCTGCGATCCGATCACGCGCGTCTGCACCACCCAGATCTCATTCAAGAAATTCGGCATTTCGCTCAACTTCACGCCGGTGGTGATGAGCGAAGGACGGATCAGCCTTCGCGTCATGACGGAAGTCTCGGAACTGTCGAACGACAACTCGATCACGCTGACGCAGGCCCTCAGCGGCAACTCGACGAACTCGCTGACCATTCCCTCGATCAAGACCCGCCGCGCGGAAACCACCCTGGAGATCCCCTCCGGCGGCTCCATGGCGATGGCGGGCCTGATTGCGGACCAGACCAAGCAGGCCATCAACGGCCTCCCTGGTCTGTCACAATTGCCGGTTCTCGGCACGCTGTTCCGCAGCCGCGACTACGTCAACAACCAGACCGAACTGATGGTTCTGGTCACGCCCTATGTGGTGCGCGCGGTGGCGCAGAAGGATTTGTCGCGGCCCGACGACGGCTTTGCCGCCGCCTCGGACCCGCAGGCCGACCTGCTCGGCAGCATCAATCGCATCTACGGCGTTCCGGGCCGTGTCGAAAAGGCTCGGAATTATCGCGGCACCTACGGCTTTATTACGGACTGAGGCGGGACGATGACACCGAGAATGAAATCAAAGATGCCCAGCGATCCCAGGCGCGCCCTCTGCCTGGCGGGAGCGCTGATCGGTCTTTCCGTGGCGCTTGGCGCTTGCAAGCACACCACCGATGTGGCGACGACGGCGGGCGTGCCCGACGACTATCGCCTGCGCCATCCGATCGCGATTCAGGAGGCCGACCGCTCGATCGTGGTTTTCGTCGGCCGCGGACGCGGCGGACTTTCCGCCTCCCAGCGCGCCGACGTGATGTATCTGGGCCAGACCTGGATGCGGGAAGGCACCGGCATCATCAGCATCGACGTGCCCGTCAATACGCCGAACGCGCGGGCGGCCCAGGATTCATTGCGCGAGATCCAGGCAACACTTGCCGCCGCCGGCGTGCCGCCGCGCGCAACCAATGTCCGCCAGTATCGCCCCGAAGATCCCAGGCACATGGCTGCGATCCGCCTCAACTATCCAAAGATTTCAGCGGTGGCCGGCCCATGCGGGCTGTGGCCGGAGGATCTCGGACCGTCGATCCACAACAACGGCTATTTCGACAACAAGCCCTACTACAATTTCGGCTGCTCCAATCAGCGCAATCTGGCGGCGATGGTCGACAATCCGTCCGATCTCGTGCAGCCGCGTCCCGAAACCCCAGCCTTCGCGCCGCGCCGTGGCATAGCCTTCGACAAATATCGCAAGGGCACGCCCACCTCGACCAACTATCCCGAGGCCGACAAGGCCAAACTCAGCGATACCGGCAAATGATCACTTACTCGCGCCAGAACACAGAACAGCAGCCGGAAATCGCGGCTCCGTCCACCGAGGATCACATCGCGCCGGCGCCGCGGGTGTCGGTGCAGGCTTTCTGCGAGACGGTGGAAACCGCGGCCGCCGTGCAGTCGGCGGGCGAAGACCGCCGCCTCGGCAAGGCTCACCTCAAGATCCAGATGGGCGGCATGGCCGCTGCCGTCGAGGCCTACCGCTCGGCCCCGACCCCGAACGTCATCATCCTGGAGACCGAAGGCCGCAACGACATCCTCCTCGGCCTCGACCAGCTCGCCACCGTCTGCGACGCCGGAACCCGCGTGATCGTGATCGGGCGCATCAACGACGTCATGCTCTATCGCGAACTGGTGCGCCGTGGCGTCAGCGATTACGTCATCGCCCCGGTCAGCGCCATCGACGTCGTACGCTCGGTCTGCAACCTGTTCTCGTCGCCGGAAGCCAAGGCCGTCGGCCGCATCATCGCCATCGTCGGTGCCAAGGGCGGCGTCGGCGCATCCACCGTCGCCCACAACGTCGCCTGGGCGATCGCGCGCGATCTGGCGCTGGATTCCGTGGTCGCCGATCTCGACCTCGCTTTCGGCACCGCCGGCCTCGACTACAATCAGGACCCGCCGCAGGGCATCGCGGATGCGGTGTTCTCGCCCGACCGGGTCGATACCGCGTTCCTCGACCGCCTGCTGTCGAAATGCACCGACCATCTCAGCCTGCTGGCGGCGCCGGCGACCCTCGACCGGGTCTACGATTTCGGCGCGGAGGCGTTCGATTCGATCTTCGATACGCTTCGCACCACGATGCCCTGCATCGTGCTCGACGTCCCCCATCAATGGTCGGGGTGGACCAAGCGCGCCTTGATCGCGGCCGACGACATCCTGATCGTCGCGGCGCCCGATCTCGCCAATCTGCGCAACACCAAGAACATCTACGACCTATTGAAGACATCGCGGCCGAACGATCGCGCCCCGCTCTATTGCCTCAATCAGGTCGGCATCCCGAAGCGTCCGGAGATCCCCGCCGCCGAATTCGCCAAGGCGATCGAAAACCATCCGATCGCCACGATTCCGTTCGAGCCGCAAATCTTCGGTTCGGCCGCCAACAACGGCCAGATGATCGCGGAAATCGCCGCAACCCATCGCACCACCGAGATGTTCCTGCAGATCGCGCAGCGGCTCACCGGCCGCGGCGAGACCAAGAAGCCGAAGAGTTCGTTGCTGTCGCCTTTGATCGAGAAGTTGCGGGCCAAGAAGTAGACAGCCCGCGTGGAGTGCCATCGTGTTCGGTAAGCGTAGTGGAAATGATAGCGATACGCGGGTACTGAAGCCCGCCATTCAGGCGCCGGAGCCGGCTTCAGCGCCGGCCGTTTCGCGCGAGGTGGCCGCGCCGGCCGTCGCTTCGCCTCCGATCGCGCCCATGAAGGCGCCACCGCCCGCCCCTGCCATGGAGGCGCGGCGATCCGACAATTACTACCAGGTCAAGGCGACCATCTTCGGCGCCCTGATCGAGGCGATCGACCTCGCCCAGCTCGCCAAGCTCGACGGCGAGTCCGCGCGCGAGGAAATCCGCGACATCGTCAACGAGATCATCGCGATCAAGAACATCGTGATGTCGATCGCCGAGCAGGAAGAACTGCTCGACGACATCTGCGACGACATCGCCGACATCATGGTCAACGGCGCCGGCACGGTATTCATCGAAGTCGCCGGCAAGATCCAGAAGACCGGCATCCGCTTCCGCGACAACCAGCAGCTGCTCAACATCTGCCAGCGCATCGTCAGCCAGGTCGGCCGGCGCGTCGACGAATCCTCGCCGATCTGCGACGCTCGTCTCGCCGACGGCTCCCGCGTCAACGCCATCGTTCCGCCGCTGGCGATCGACGGGCCCGCCCTCACCATTCGTAAGTTCAGGAAGGACAAGCTGACGCTCGACCAGCTGGTCAAGTTCGGCGCGATCTCGCCGGAAGGGGCGCAAATCCTGCAGATCATCGGCCGCGTCCGCTGCAACGTTCTGATTTCCGGCGGCACCGGTTCGGGCAAGACCACGCTGCTGAACTGCCTCACCCAATTCATCGAGGAGGACGAGCGCGTCATCACCTGCGAAGACGCCGCCGAACTTCAGCTGCAGCAGCCTCACGTGGTGCGGCTGGAAACCCGGCCGCCCAACATCGAAGGCGAAGGCCAGGTCACGATGCGCGAACTGGTCCGCAACTGCCTGCGCATGCGCCCCGAACGCATCATCGTCGGCGAAGTCCGCGGACCCGAAGCGTTCGACCTGCTGCAGGCCATGAATACCGGCCACGACGGCTCGATGGGAACGCTGCACGCCAACAACCCGCGCGAAGCCCTGTCACGCTGCGAATCCATGATCACGATGGGCGGCTTCTCGCTGCCCTCGCGCACCATCCGCGAGATGATCTGCGCCTCGATCGATGTCATCGTGCAGGCCGCGCGCCTTCGTGATGGCTCGCGCCGCATCACCCACATCACCGAGGTGATGGGCATGGAAGGCGACACCATCATCACCCAGGATGTGTTCCTGTACGACATGGTCGGCGAAGACGCGAACGGCAAGATCATCGGGCGGCACCGCTCGACCGGGATCGGACGTCCGCGGTTTTGGGAACGGGCGCGATATTACGGCGAAGAGAAGCGGCTTGCGGCCGCGCTCGACGCCGCCCAGCTACCGCCATTGGCGGCCTGGCCTGGGTATTCATCTATCCGTCGCTGTCAGGCGAGAGGAAGGCCGAATCGCGCCGCGCCTCGATCGCACGTACCGACGCTCCAACGCGTCAGGTCGAGAAAACCCAGCGCTCGCGCCGTGAGCAGGTCGAGGGTTCGCTGAAGGAACTCGAAGCCCGACGCAAGAAGGAGAACTCCGTCCCGCTCACCAGCCGCCTCGCCCAGGCCGGCTTGGGATCCTGGACGCCCCAGAAATTCTGGATCGCATCAGGCATTTCCGGCGCGGTCGGATTCGTGCTCGCCTTTGCGATCGGCCGCCACCCGCTGGGCGCCGCCGTGATGGCTTTCGCCATGGGCCTCGGCCTGCCGCGCTGGGTCCTGGGCTTTCTCAAGAAGCGCCGCGAGAAGCGGTTTCTGAAGGCGCTACCCGACGCCGTCGACGTCATCGTGCGCGGCATCAAGGCCGGTCTGCCGCTGTTCGAATCGATCAAGGTGGTGGCAACCGATTCACCCGAGCCGCTCAAGAGCGAGTTTAAAGCCATCATCGAAACCCAGACCATCGGCATGCCGCTCGGCGAGGCCTGCGCGCGGCTGTATGAGCGGATGCCGCTGCCGGAGGCGAACTTCTTCGGCATCGTGGTCGCGATCCAGCAGAAGTCCGGCGGTAACCTGTCGGAAGCGCTCGGCAACCTCTCCAAGGTGCTGCGCGACCGCAAGAAGATGGCCGAGAAGATTCAGGCGATGTCGACGGAAGCCAAGGCCTCCGCAAGCATCATCGGCGCGCTGCCGCCGATCGTGATGCTGCTGGTCTGGATGTCGACGCCCGACTACATCGCGCTGCTTTGGACCCATCAAATCGGTCAGTTCATGCTGGTGTGCTGCGTCGTCTGGATGACGATCGGCATCCTGGTGATGAAGAAAATGATCAATTTCGACTTCTGACGGTGCAGCCATGATTGATTTTCTGATCTCCAAGATGCACGACGCGCGGTTCATGACCATGCTGCTTGCCGCCATCGCGGCAAGCGCGACCGCCTATACGCTGATCATGCCGCTGTTTGCCGGCGAAGGCCTCGCCAAGCGCATGAAAGCGGTCGCCAGCGAGCGCGAACGGCTCCGCCAGCGCGAGCGCGAGCGCCTCAACAAGTCGGAAAAAGTGTCGCTGCGGCAAACCCCGACGCAACTTGTTTCCAAGGTGGTGGAAGATTTCAACCTGACCAAATGGCTGGCGCAGGAAGCCGCGCGCGACAAGCTGATCATGGCCGGCTATCGCGGCCACGCGCCCTACGTCACGTTCCTGTT
>WNFK01079503.1_pt1 | contig 12731 bp, 14 predicted proteins | sample 5400281 | NCBI WGS metagenome assembly WNFK01 (sample SAMN13153350, study PRJNA577476) | soil metagenome | isolation source: 20 cm soil on Douglas fir-dominated hillslope | place: USA:California | collected 2013-09-17
CTCCCGCAGACCCAGCCAGAGCCCTTGCCACTGACGACTTTCCGCCGGGTCCGAGGCCTTGTTCATCAAGACACCGATGCGGTACACCCTCCCCGCCTGTTGCGCCTCGGCCGCGAGCGGCGTGGCGAGGAGGCTTCCAGTCAGCGTGCAGACGAACGTCCGTCGATCCAATACCCACCTCTCGCTGTCCGCTTCATCTTGGCAGCGGGTCGACCTTACACCAGGGGGGCGAGCGCGTGGACTAGGATTCCTTCGCCGGGAGCGGGGCTAGCCGACCGCACGTGCTCCGTCTACACTCCACACCATGAAACTCCTGCTGACTGTCTGGGGGGATGTATCGCGAAGCGGGACATGGATGAGTGCAACAAAGGAGACCGGAGTCGGTACCCGCAGGCTACCTCAGCGCGGCTCAAGTAGTGCTTCCGCCTTCGTGGTGATGCTGGAGGGCGCCTCGAGGGTGGTGTCCGGGCCGTGGGTGCTCGAGCTGGCTGGGGGCATGCGGTCGGGCTACTCAATCACGCGGTCCGCACGGATCAGGACCGATTGGGGGATCGTGACGCCGAGAGTCTTGGCGGTTTGCATGTTCACGACCAGCACGAATAGATTGGGCCGCTCGATTGGAAGGTCCCTCGGCTTGGCGCCTTTCAGGACCTTTCCCACAATCAGGCCAGCTTGCCGATACAGCTCGACGAGATCCGGACCGTAGGCGATGAGACCGCCATCATCCGCAAAAGAGAGGGAATGGCATGATGGTCGGTAGACGGTGCTTCGCTGCGAGGTCCACGAGCAGCCGGCGGTAGGTGTTGAAGACGGGTGAAGACAGCGTGACCACGGCCCCGGCTCGGGCACGAATGGCGGATTGAAAGACGGCCTCGAAGTCTCCGGGGCCGTGGGCTTCGAGTATCTGAAGCTGCAGGCGCAGCGATGGTGCCGCCGCCTCGGCTCCTTTTAGCGGAACGCGCCCCGTGGCGGGATCCCAGAGCACGGCGACGCGAGAAACCTTGGGGGCCACTTCCTTAACCAGCTCCAGCCATTTGCCACCCAGCTCGGGGAAATCCAGGAAGATGCCGGTGACGTTCCCGCCCGGGCGGTCGAGGCTGGCCACGATCCCGCTGGCCAAAGGATCCGTCTCCAAGTCCAGAGCTACGATCGGGATGGCCCTCGTGGCGTTGCGGACGGCACCGATTCCTGATGAGGCCGCCGCGAAGATGGCGTCGGGTTTCAGGTGGACCAAGTCGGCCGCGATGGATGCGAGCCGATCGCCGGTGGTTGTTGGGAACCGAACCTCAATGGTGACATTCTGCCCCTCGACGTAGCCGTGCTCCCGCAGACCCCGCTTGAAAGCTTCAAGGATGCGGTCGAGTTCAGGGCTTGGCGGTGCTGGCCGGAAAAACCCAACCCGGGCCATCGCCGCCTTCTGCGCCTCGGCGGCGAGCGGCGTTGCGAGGAGGCCACCCGCGACTATGCCAATGAAGGTTCGTCGCTCCATCAAACGGTGCGTCAGCAGTTGTGATCCTCCCCACGAGGTCCGACAGTCGCGCCGAGCATAGCACGCCCTTCAGCCGACGGTCCCGTCGCTCGCCTCACGCCGCGGCCTCGGTCCGGTCACCCGCCTCTTTGGCCCGCTCCTTCCGCCGCGCTTCCCGCTTCTTGGCGTCAGGCGGAACCCGCGCCCCCTCTTGCGTTTGTCAGCGACAGTGCTAGGCTGCGACCTGCCCCGAGAATGCGATCTCCCACGGACTCGTGTGACGGTCAGTCTCTCCTCGTCTTCCTCCACGACATCCTCGGCTTCTTCATCGGGCGCGACGCGGAGCGCAAGCGCGTGGCGGCCAAGATCATCGCCTGGATGGAGGCGCTGGGGATTGTCTCCGTGCCGCGGCTGTCGATCGGCGGCTACGCGGACCTGCTGGTGGCGTGGCCGACCGCCGAGACGTCGTTCATGGATCCGGGCACCGGGGTGAACGTGGTCCACGGGGCGGAGCTGGCGAAGCTCCCGGCCGGGGAGCTCGACACATTGCCTCACGGCGCGGCGGCCCGGCACCTCGTCCACGACGTGATCGATCCCGCCGACACGCGCGACGTCGTCGTCCGATTCCTCGAGCACTCCCGGACGCGCACCGCCATCGGCCGGCATCGGCTGGCCGGCTGGCCGACCAAGTTCTAGGCGCGCCCCCGTTGTCGCTCGTCCCGTTGTCGCTCACGTGGGCGGTGGGCGCGCTGGTCATCGCGGCCGCCTGCTTCGTCCAGGGGCTGGCCGGCTTCGGCATCGGCCTGGTCTCGCTCGCATTCCTGCCGCTCCTCATGTCGCCCGCCGACGCGATCGTGCTGATCACGCTCTACGCTACCGTGTTCACGGTGGTCATCTTCCTCCCGCTCCGCCGCGACTTCACGCTCCACGGCATGCGGGAGCTGCTGGTGGGCTCCATCGTCGCGACTCCGGCGGGCGTCTTCATCCTCGCCATCATGCCGCCCGCCGCGCTGACGCGGCTCATCGGCCTGGTGCTGCTGGTGATCGTGGGGCTTGAGTGGCTCGGGCTCTATCCCGACCTGCGGGACCGGGGCTGGGGCCTCGGGGCGGGGTTGGCCGCGGGCCTGCTCGGGGGCGCGATCGGCACGCCCGGCCCGCCGGTGATCCTCTACGCGGCGGCGCAGGACTGGAGCCCGCGGACCGTGAAGGCCAACATCCAGGCCTTCCTGATCGTCAACCAGGCCGTCATCCTGATCGGCTACTGGTGGGCCGGGCTCCTCGACCGGGAGGTCTGGCGCCTCACCTGGCTCTACGCGGTGCCCGCGGTGGCCGGCCTCGCGGCGGGCATGCTCCTCTTCAACCGGCTCGACCGCGCGCGCTTCCGCCGGGTGGTCTTCGCGGTGCTCTTCGTCTCGGGCCTGGTGCTGCTGATCCGCGGCTGAGCGCGCTAGCCGCCGGGGCCGGCCGGATCTCCATCGACCGGATCAGGCCGTCCTCGATCCGGTAGACGTGCCGCACCATCTCGTCCTTGAGGAGCGCGCCGGCCCGGTCGCGCACCACCTGGCGCACGGCCACCGCCACCCGGCCGTCGGCCTCGGTGGTGAAGCCCCGCGGCTCGACGCGCGGATCGATCAGACCCCACTGCCGCGTCCAGTACTCGCGCACCGTGCGATGCCCGTGGACGCGGCCGCGCTCCATGCCGTTGGGCCAGTCCACGTCCGCGTGCATCATGGCGAGCACCGCGTCGACGTCGCGCGCGTTGAACGCGGCGTAGGTCCGCTCGACCAGGGCCTCGGGCGTCGTCACCGCGAGGCGAGATCCAGCACGTGGGTGCGGTCGCGCCCCTCGCCCGTCCGGCGGAACCCGAGCCGCTCGTAGAGCCGCGCCGCGGTGAGGTTGGTGGTGCGCAGGTGCAGCCGCTCGAACCGGCTCCGGGCGGCCGCGACCACGTCGGCGACCAGCTGCTCGCCGATCCCGCTCCGGCGCTGGCGGACCAGCACGTACAGGTGCCGCACCCGGCCGATCTTCGGGTCGCCCGCGTGCGGATCCACGTTCAGCCCGCACACCCCGACGACGTCGCCCCCCACCCGCGCCACGAACAGCACCTCGCCCGGCCGGTCGAAGCGATTGGTGCCCGCGGCCCACTCGTCGACGAGGCGGCGGACGAAGCCGAATCCCTGCTGCTCGCTCTCCGCGACCAGCGCCCCGAGCCGGTCGGCCGGCGCGGCGCTCACCCGCTCGATGACCGCGCGCATCGCGCGAGCGGTCAGTCGGGGCCCCACGTGCGCACTTGCTGGGGCACCACGCGGAACATCACGCGGTCCCCCGGCATCGCGCGCCCGCCCCAGTACCGCTCGAGGTGGGGGTGGTACTTGTCGAGGAAGCGGGTGGCGAGCGCCCGGCGCTCCGACGTGTCGCCGAGGAACTCGGCGCGGCCGCGGATCGCGACGCCCTTGATGTCGGCGCCGCGGGCGCCGCTCTCCGCGAGGATATGGAGCCGCGGGTCGCGCCTCAGGTTGTGGACCTTCTGCAGCCCGTCCATGCTGATCAGGGTGAGCGCGGACGGGTCGTGGAGGAACCACATCGCGGTGACGAGCGGGGCGCCGTCGGGGTTGATGGTGCCGAGGATGACGATGTCCTTCGTGGACAGGTACTGCTGGACGCTCGGATCGTCGAAGGTCACGGGGCGATCCAGGTCTTCATGAAGGTGTTGTTGTCGTACGTGGTGAGGCCGGGCTTGTAGTTGCGGAGCTTCTTGTCCTTGAAGAACCAGCCCTCCACCCACGCCACCGCGATCGAGGCGTGATCGCCCCGGGCGAGCAGGTAGCGCTGCAGCTCCCAGTAAGCCTGCTTGCGCTTCTCCCGGTTGGTCTCCTTGAGCGCGCGCTCGGTCAGCTCGTCGACCTTGGGATCCGAATACTGCCCGTAGTTGCTCCCGGAGTCGGTGGTGTAGGAGATGTGGAACACCCCGCTCGGCTCGTTGATGTCCATCGCCCGATCCTGGGTGGCGATGATCGTGAAGTCGCCCTTGCCGAAGGCGGCGTAGCCCGCCGCGCTCTCGTGGGTCTTCATGGTCCCGCGGATGCCGATCTTGCGGAGCTGGGCGATCACGAGCTGGCCGCGGTCGACGTAGTTGCCGACCTGCCGCACCGCGACCTCCACGTCGAGGCCGCCCGGGTAGTGCTTCTCCACGAGCTTCTTGGCCTCGGCGATGTCCTGCTCCTTGGGCTGACGGCAGCCGGGGGCCTTGGCCACCTCGTCGAGCGGCAGCGCGAAGTCGCCGACCAGCTTGGGATCGAGGATCGCGCAGGGCACGCCCGCGCCCTCCAGCGCCTTGGCCACCAGGTCCTGCCGGTCGATGGCCAGGTTCACCGCCCGCCGCATGTCCGGGTTGTCGAACGGCGGCTTCTTGGCGTTCAGATAGACGAAGAACACGGTGTTGATCGGGGCCTGGTAGATGTCGACGTCGGTGCGCGCGCGGCCCAGCTCGTCGGCCTGGGTCTTCCGCATCGGCGGCCACGTGTCCCACAGCATGATCTTCGACGCCTTGGCCGCCGCGAGCTGGGTGGGCCCGCCCACCAGGATGAACTGCTTGACCCCGTCGAGGTACGGCAGGCCGGGGATGAAGTAATTCGGGTTCCTCTCCCACTCGATCACGCTGCCCCGCTCGTACTTCTTGAACTTGAACGGTCCGGTGCCGATCTGGGCCTCCGGCGCGTTGAGGTCGCCGTACTTGGCCAGGATGTGCTTGGCGGCCACCCGGCACCACGCGGAGGCGATCGACGGCAGGAAGGGCGCGGCCGCGAACTTGAGCTTGAACTCGACGGTGCTGGGATCCACCGCCTCCACGCTCGCCACCATCGGCTTGAGCGCGGCGCCGCACTTGGGGCTCTTGAAGTCGGGGTTGAGCAGGCGGTCGAAGGAGACCTTCACGTCCGCCGAGCTGAAGGGCTGACCGTCGTGCCACTTGACGCCCTTCCTCAGGTGGAAGGTGTAGGTCTTGCCGTCGGGCGAGACGGTCCAGCGCTCCGCGAGATCCGCGATGACCTTGCTCGGCTCGTCCGGGTCGTACTGCAAGAGCCCGCTGTAGACGCCGGCGGTCGCCTGCTGGACGACCAGCGGCGACTCCGCGTGGACGTCCAGACGCCCGGGATCGCCGTAGTCGAACCAGGTCAGGATGCCGCCGGTGCGGGGCTTCTCCTGGGCGCCCGCCGGTCCGGCCGGCGGCCCGATCGTGGCGAGCAGCGCGGCGGCCAGGGCCGCGAGGCGAGTGAGTCTCGAGAGGCTCATCGGCATCGCTATCGCTCCTTTGCGAGTCCGCGGCTAGCCGAGGCCGCCGCGGAGGCGCGGATCCGTGAGGTCGCGGATCGAATCGCCGAGTAGGTTGAGGCCGAACACGGCCAGGCTGATGGCCAGTCCGGGGAAGAATACCATCCACGGCGCGGTTTCGAGCGCCTGGATGCCCTGCGCGAGCATGCCGCCCCACGAGGGCTCGTCGGGCGGTGCGCCCGCGCCGATGAAGCTCAGCGACGCCTCCACCACGATCGCGTACGAGATGTTGGTGGTGACGAGCACGATGTAGCTCGCCATGCAGTTCGGGATCAGGTGCCGGACCACGATGCGCGCCCGCGAGGCGCCCCCCGCTTCCGCGGCCTCGATGAACGGGGTCGCCGCCACCCCGAGCGCCACCGCGCGGACCGTCCGCACCGCGGTGGGGGTGAGCAGGATGACCAGGGACAGGATCACGTTGTTGACCGACTGGCCGAGCGCGGCCATCAGCGACAGCGCGAGGATGATGGGAGGCAGGGCCATCAGGCAATCGACGATTCGCTGGCTGCCGGTGTCGGTCGCCCCGCCCACGTAGCCGGTGACCACGCCCCACAGGGCACCCAGGGTGATGCCGAAGACCACCGAGACCAGGCCGACGTAGAGGGAGAGGCGCGCGCCCCAGATGACGCGGCTCAGCACGTCGCGGCCGACCTGGTCGGTCCCCATCGGGAACTCGCGGCTCGGGGCGACGTACGTCGCGAAGCCGGTTTCCTTCGGGCCGTGGGGCGCGAGCAACGGCGCGAGCAGCGCCACCCCGATCAGGGTCAGCACTACCACCGCCCCGGCCGCGCCGAGCGGCTGCCCGCGGACGAAGCGCCCCACCGCGCCGGTCACCGCGGCCTCACGCGTAGCGGATGCGCGGGTCGAGCCACGCGTAGAGGAGGTCGATCGCCAGGTTCAGGCCGAGGAACACGAGCGCCATCACGAAGACCATGGCCTGGACGGTCGGGTAGTCGCGCTGGCTCACCGCCTGGATGAGCGCGCTCCCCATGCCCGGCACCACGAAGATGATCTCCATGATCACGAGCCCGCCCAGGAGCCGACCGCCCCACCAGCCGATGAAGGTGACCACCGGCAGGAGCGAGTTGCGCAGGGCGTGGCGGTAGATCACCGTGCGCTCGGCCAGACCCTTGGCCCGCGCGGTGCGCACGTAGTCCTGGCGCACCACCTCGAGCATCTGCGAGCGGGTGAGGCGGGTGATCGGGGCGCTGATGTAGTAGGCCTGGGCCAGCGCGGGCCAGATGAGCTGCTTGAGGTTCTCCAGCGGATCCTCGGTGAACGACACGAACTCGAGCGGGGGCAGCCAGTGGAAGACCCGTACCAGGCCGTAGAGGATGAGGGCTCCGGTGAAGAAGAGCGGCAGGCTGAGCCCGCTCAGGCTCACCAGCCGCGCGAGGTAGTCGAGGGGGCCGTTCTGCCGCACCGCCGAGATGACTCCAAGCGGGATCGCCCAGGCGATGGCGAGGACCAGGGTGAGCAGGGCCAGCTCCATCGAGCGCGGGAAGCGCTCCCGGAGGATGTCCATCACCGGGCGGCGCTGCACGTAGGACTGGCCGAAGTCGCCCCGCACCGCGGCCGCGATCCAGTCCACGTACTGGGTGACGATCGGCCGCTCGAGGCCCAGCTCGCGTCGGATCTGCTGGATCTGCTTCTTCTGCACCGCGCTCGACTCGGAGCCGGTCTGGTAGACCAGGATCTCCGCGATGTCCCCCGGCACCAGGCGCATGAGCACGAAGATCAGGATCGAGGCGCCGACCAGCGTGGGCACGAAGAGGACGAGCCGCCGCAGGATGTAGGTCGACACCTCAGAGCCGATGGCGCCGGATGGTCTTGGCCATCGCCTCCGGGCTGAAGCCCAGCTGCAGCAGCGCCGCCCCCAGGTCGAAGGACTCGCGGTAGGCCGCGATCCGCCCGTCGCGCTTCTCGAAGAGGCTCATGCCCCGGAAGCGCACCGCGCGGCCGGCGCTGCGCGGGATCGCCTCGGAAACCGTGTAGCCGAAGGCCCACTCCGCGGCCGCGCCGGCGTCGGTCTCCACCACCGTCTCCATCGTCCACCGGTAGTCGCGCCCCTCGCGGAACATGCGCTCGAACATGCCGCGCAGCCCGTCGGGCCCGGAGTGCCCCCCGAAGAACGTGTCGTGGTAGGACCCGTCGGGGCTGAAGCAGGCGACCAGGGCCGCCACGTCCTGCCGGTTGAAGGCCCGCTCGAACTCCCGCACGATGCTCATGGCCGGTCTCCCTCGCGGCGGGATCGCGCCGCGGGCTCAGCGAATCACGAACTGCAGGTGGCGATGGGCCGCGCGCAGGGCCGCCTCCGCCTCCGCGGGGGCGGCCGCGCGCGAGAAGATGAAGCCGAGGTAGCGCGAGCCCTCCGGCAGGGGCACGACCTCCTGCCCCTTGTGCAGCGAGATCGTGATGTCCTCGATCCGGGGGACCGCGCGGGCCGCGTCGAGCCCGCGTACCTCCTCGAGGATCCCGGCGCGCGGGATCGGGATCATCATCACCGCCGCGGCCGTCCGCTCGCGCTCGAGCGAGTCCACCGGCCGCCCCAGCGCGCGCCGGAGGATGAGCTCCTCGAGCGACATGCCGGTGCCGAAGCGGAGGGTGCGCCCGCAGAGCCCTCCGATCGAGCGCGCCGCGATCTCCAGCACCACCGGCTCGAGCGCCCCGCCCGCGCCGCGGGCCGCCCGCGCGGCCACTGCGGCCACCGCGGCCTGGGTGGCGGCGGGTAGCCGCGACGGGGTCACGTAGATCGTCTCCTCGAAGAAGGGCCCGTCGAGGGGATCCGGCTTGTCGAAGAGGGCCAGGGTGCGGAGGGCGCCGTCCTCGAGCAGCCCCTCGAGCGCGACCTCGGTGCCCGGCACGAAGCCCTCCACCAGGATGGTGTCGGTCCCCTCGCCCAGCGCGGCCACGTCGGGCTCGCGCAGGATGGCCCGGATGCGCGCGAAGGCGGCCACGAACGCCGCCTGGTCGTCGGCCCGGATCACCCCCCGGCTCGCCGAGAGCACCCGCGGCTTGAGCACGCACGGATAGGCCGCGCGCCGGGCCACCGCGGCGGGATCCTCGTCCACCCGCACCGCGACGAACGACGGCGAGGGCACCCCCGCCGCCGAGAGCAGCTCGCGCATCACCTGCTTGTCGCGGGTGGCCTGCGCGGCGGCGAGCGGGTTCACCCGCAGGCCGAGCGCCTCGCCGACCGCGGAGGCCACCACCGTGGTCGCGTCGTCGACCGGCACCACCGCGTCGATCGGCCGGCGCGCCGCGTACCGGCGCATCTGGCGGGCCGCCGCGGCGGGATCCGCGAAGGGCAGCGTCAGCAGGTGATCGGGAAACTCGGTCGCCATCACGTTCGGGCGATCGGACGCGATCACCAGGTCCACGTCGAGCGACCGCGCCGCGTCGACGAAGTCCTCGGTCCGGTACGTGGTGGTGGGAATCAGGAGCAGGAGTCGCTGGGAAGGCGCCATGGCCGCAGCGAAGCAGAGTTTATCACGGGGCACGCGGCCGGCAGTTGCGGTATACATGAGAGCCCGGCTCCCGACCGGGATCCCGAAGACGACAGGAGGCCAGGTCATGCGCGTCGGCATCATGATCGAGGGGCAGGAAGGGCTCACCTGGGAGCGCTGGCAACGACTCGTGCACGCGGCCGAGGACATGGGCTACGAGTCGCTCTGCCGGTCGGATCATCTCACCGGGCTCTGGGGCGAATCCAAGCGGTCCTCGCTCGAGACGTGGACCTCGCTCACCATGGTGGCGGCCCGGTCGCGCCGCATCCGCTTCGGCCCGATGGTCTCGCCGGTGACGTTCTACCACCCCGCCCTGCTGGCCAAGATGGCGGTGGCCCTCGACAGCCTCTCCGGCGGACGGATGGACCTGGGGCTGGGCGGCGGGTGGAACGAGCACGAGCACGCCATGTTCGGCATCCCGCTGCCGCCGATGAAGGAGCGGCTAGACCGTCTGGAGTGCGCCGCGCGCTACATCCGGGCCCTGGGGGTCGGCGAGCCGGTCACCCTCGAGCAGCCCTACTACCCGCTGCACAAGGCCGAGAACTACCCCCTGCCCACCTACGGCCGGCTGCGCCTCGTGATCGGCGGCCGGGGGGAGAAGCGCACCCTGCGCATCGCGGCCGAGTTCGCCGACGAGTGGAACATCACCCGGGTGGACCCGGACACCTTCCGCCAGAAGCGCGAGGTCCTGGCGAAGCACTGCGCGGCGGTGCGCCGAGACCCGGAGACGATCACCCGCTCCCTGATGATCCCGCTCGCGATCGGCCGCGACCGCCACGACGTGACCCAGCGCATCGCGGCGGCGCGCGCCACGTTCCCCCAGATGCCGGCCGACGAGGAGGCCTGGCGCGGGGCGAGCTTCCTGGTGGGCACGCCTGACGAGGTGGTCGATCAGCTCCGCGAGTGGGAGGAGGCGGGCGTCCAGCGCGTGCTGTTGCAGATGCTCGACCAGGAGGATCTCGCCGCGATCGAGCTGTTCGCCCGGCACGTCCTGCCCCGCGTGAGGTAGTGAGCGCGCTCCTCACCACCGACGGCCTGGTCGCGCTCGCCACGCTCTCCGCCATGGAGATCGTGCTGGGCATCGACAACGTGGTCTTCATCGCGATCCTGGTGGCCCGCCTCCCCGAGCGCCAGCGCGAGTTCGCGCGGCGCCTCGGCCTCGTCCTCGCGCTCGGGGTCCGCGTCGGGCTGCTCTTCACGATCTCGTGGATGATGGGCCTCACCGAGCCGCTCGCCACCGTGCTCGGCCGCGGCGTCTCGGGCCGCGACCTGATCCTGCTGGGCGGCGGCCTCTTCCTCATCTTCAAGGCGACCCGGGAGATCTACGAGAAGGTGGAGGCGGATCCCCACGCCCAGGCCGCCGCGGGGGCGCGCGCCGCGTTCTTCTGGGTACTCGTGCAGATCCTGCTGCTCGACATCGTCTTCTCGCTCGATTCGGTGATCACCGCGGTCGGCATGGCCAACCATTTGTCGATCATGGTCACCGCGATGGTGATCGCGATGCTGGTGATGCTGGTCTCGGCGGGCGGGGTCAGCCGGTTCATCGACCAGCACCCGAGCCTCAAGATCCTGGCCCTGGCCTTCCTGCTTCTGATCGGGGTGATGCTGGTCGCGGAGGGCATGGGCACCCACGTGGAGAAGGGTTACATCTACTTCGCGATGGCCTTCTCCCTGCTCGTGGAGATGCTCAACATGCGCTACCGGCGCCGGCGGGGCCCCCGGTGAAGCCCGCCGGTCAGCGGGTCGACCGGAGCTGGCGCAGCGAGATCGCGTGGAGCGCCCAGGCCAGCGGCACCAGGAACGCGGGCAGCCAGATGTAGGGCAGGTCGCCGATGAAGGTGGTGGGCGGATCGGTCTCGAACACCCGGAACCGCGTCGGCGCCGAGAGCTGCGCCTGCACCACCACGTTCAGCAGGATGACCACGCCGGCCCAGTTCCACCACCGCGCCACCCGGGCCGGCCACGCGCGCCGCACGAAGCAGGCGTAGGCCACGATCGGGGCGGTGAGCCCGACCAGGATGTCCACGTTGCGCCCGGTGAAGGTCATGATCTCGGGCGCCACGCCCGCCACCGCGAGCCGCCACAGCACGATCTCCACCAGCACGCGGAAGGTCTGCGCGGCGATCGGCCAGGACGGGGGTAGCGCGGCGAGCAGCGGGTCGAGTCGACCGAGAGTGGTCAGGGCCAGGAGCGCGAGGAGCGGCGGGCCGATCGCGAGCAGCATGTGGGGTGGCAGCGCGTAGAAGTCCTCGAAGAACCCCTGCCCGGCCAGGGCCGCGGTGATGGCGAGCCACCCGCCGAGCGCCACCCCGGCGAGCCGGACCCCGCGCATCGCGCGCGGCCCAACACGACGCGCGGCGCGGACCGCGCCCCACAGCACGAGCACCAGCATTCCTACCACCGTGACGACGAAGAGCAGGCTGACCGCGACCGGGGCGTCCGAGAGCATGCCCGCATGGATAGCACATCTTGCGTGTGAGCGTATGCCGACACGCGCGTCAGGCCGATGACACCGCGCTCGGCGCGGGCCGGCTATCTACCGATCATTGCTGGCGGTCCGGGCGCCCCGCGCGCTGGCATCGCGATTGCTCCCCTCTCCTCCTCGCGGAGCCTCTTCCCGACAATGGCAAACCCGTCGTGAGACGGGGACGCAAAGCCGCGGGTCAGGTGAATTCCTGACAGCCGGGCTACCGAAGGAAGGGCGCACGAAGGCGCTCGTCGGGATCTGAAATGCGCTCCGCAACAGGAGGATCCCGATGCGACAGTTCATGTCCCGCTTCATCGTTCGCCGGCTCGCCGCCCTCGCGCTCATCTTCGTCATCCCGGTTCCCGTGGCCGCCGACGAGGCGATCATGGGTATCGAGCAGTACAAGACGCCCAAGGCGCGCACCCTCGCCACCACCCACCAGCCGCTCCTCAAGCAGATGCGCGAGGAGATCTACAACTGCATGCCGTGGGTCGGCGTGCAGAAGGCGGGCATCGGCTTCCGCCAGCCCAAGGGCGCGGCGGAGGACGACCGTTATCTCTCGGTGTGGATCATGATCGATCAGGACGAGGACGCTCGCTTCGCCGCGCTGCCCGCGGAGCGTCGCGCCTCCGCGATGTTTTCCCGCTACGGCACCGATCTCCTCCGGCGCATGGCGGCGCTCCAGCCGCTGGTCGCCGATCCCAACGTCCAGGGCTTCTCGGTGGTGCTCTCGTGGCTCAAGCCCGGAACCGGCGGCGCGGTGCAGCCGGTGAACGAGACGCTGGCCCTGTTCGTGGACAAGCAGACCACGCTCAGCTTCCTCGCCAAGCGCGTGTCGGCGGGCGAGTTCACCCGCCGCGCGAAGTTCTCGGTCTTCGACGGCGTGCAGGACATGGGCCGGCTGCCGCTCGAGGTCTGGGAGGATTCCTTCGTCCGGACCTTCAAGGTCGCCAACTACGAA
>WNFK01152177.1_pt1 | contig 12729 bp, 12 predicted proteins | sample 5400281 | NCBI WGS metagenome assembly WNFK01 (sample SAMN13153350, study PRJNA577476) | soil metagenome | isolation source: 20 cm soil on Douglas fir-dominated hillslope | place: USA:California | collected 2013-09-17
CGACACACGGCCGCCGCGGCGTTCGATCTCCACCTTGGCGCTCTCGCGAGAATACTGCGTCAGCGTGCCGGTGAGGACCACGGTCTTGCCGGCGAAGGCGCCCGAGCCGGCCACCGCCTGCTCCGGCTGGGGCCGCACGCCTGCCGCGAGCAGCTGCCGGATCGTCTCGCGCTGTTCCGGCACGGCGAGGAAGTCGTGGATCTGGCGGGCCACTTCGGGACCGACGTCGCGCACCGATTGGAGATCCTCGACGCTGGCCTCCGCCAGCGCCTCGAGCGATCCTAACCGCCGGGCGAGGGCGAGGGCGGGCGCCTCGCCCCCCATCCGGATGCCGAGGGCGTAGATGACGTGCCGCAACGGGCGCGTCTTCGAGGCCTCGATCGCGGCCAGGAGGTTCCGGGCCGAGAGATCGGCGAAGCGCTCGAGATTGACGAGCTGGTCGTAGGTGAGCCGGTAGAGATCGGCCGGCGTCTTCACCAGCCCGGTCTCGGTCAGCTGGGTGCTGGTCTCGATCCCGAGGCCCTCGATGTCCATCGCCAGCCGCGAAGCGAAGTGGCGCAGCCGGGAGACCGTCTTCGCGGGGCAGGTGGGATTGGGGCAGCGGGTGATGGCCTCGCCCTCCTCGCGCACCACCGGCGTGCCGCAAGCGGGGCACTGCCGGGGCATCTCCCAGGGCTTGCTGTCGGGCGGCCGCGACTCCGGGATCACGCGGACGATCTCCGGGATCACGTCGCCGGCGCGCCGCAGGAACACGCGGTCGCCGACGCGCACGTCCTTGCGGCGCAGCTCGTCCTCATTGTGCAGTGTCGCCCGGCTCACGGTGACGCCGCCGACGTGGACCGGCTTGAGCGCCGCGACCGGCGTGAGCGCCCCGGTCCGGCCCACGCTGACGAAGATGTCCTCCACGGTGGTCGCCTCCTCCTCCGCCGGGAACTTCCAGGCGACGGCCCAGCGCGGGGTCCGGGACACCGCGCCCAGGCGACGCCGCTGGTCCTCGGAGTCCACCTTGATCACGCTGCCGTCGATCTCGTACGGCAGCTCGTGGCGCTTTCCCAGCAGGCGCCGGTACTTGTCCTTGATCGCGTCCACGCCCTCCACCAGCTCGTTCTCGGGGTTGGTGCGGAGCCCCAGCTCGCGCAGCAGCAAGAGCTTCTCCCAGTGGGTCTCGAGCTCCAGACCCGGAGTGTCGGCGGTCTCGTAGAAGAAGATGCTGAGCGGCCGCTGGGCGGTGATCCGCGGATCGAGTTGGCGCAACGACCCCGCCGCGCAGTTGCGCGGGTTCACGAAGGTGGGCTCGCCGGCCTTCTCCCGCTCCTCGTTCATGCGGACGAAGTCGCGCTTGTTGATGAAGACCTCCCCGCGCACTTCGAAGCGCGCCGGCGGGCTCCCCTTCAGCTGGAGCGGCACCATCTTGATGGTGCGCAGGTTCGCGGTGACGTCCTCGCCGGTGAGGCCGTCGCCCCGGGTGGCGCCCTGCACGAACCGGCCGTTTTCGTAGGTCAGCGTCACGGCCAGCCCGTCGAGCTTGGGCTCGACCACGTAGCGCACCGGATCGTCTCCGAGCAGCCGGTGGACGCGGCCGTCGAACTCGAGGAACTCCTCCTCGGTCATCGCGTTGGCCAGCGACATCATCTGCCGCCGGTGCGTCACCTTGGCGAACTTCTCGCTGGGCGCCGCCCCGACGCGCCGGGTAGGCGAATCCGGCGTGATCAGGTCCGGATGCTCCGCCTCGATCTGCTCCAGCTCCCGGAAGAGGCGGTCGTACTCGGCGTCGCTCAGGGTGGGCGCGTCGAGGACGTAGTAGCGGTGGCTCGCTTCGCGAAGCCTCGAACGCAGCTCCTCGGCGCGAAGGGCTGTGTTTTCCATGCCCTGCGCAGAATAACGCATTGACGCTCGGGCAAGGGGCCGCTACATTCCCCTCCGCTTCCAGTCCAGTCCCACCCGCACGCGCGCCGCCCGATCGGGCGAGCAGCGCCCCCGACCAGATGAACCTGTCCGAGCTGAAGGAAATGAAGATCCTGGCCCTCGCCAAGCTGGCGAAGGAGCTGAACATCGAGGCGCCGGGCGCGCTGCGCAAGCAGGAGCTGATCTTCCACATCCTGCAGGCGCAGAAGACCGATACGCCCATCACCGCCGAGGGCGTCCTGGAGGTGCTGCCGGACGGCTTCGGCTTCCTACGCAGCCCGGACTTCTCGTTCATGCCCGGGCCGGACGACATCTACGTCTCGCCCTCGCAGATCCGCCGCTTCAACCTGCGCACCGGCGACATGGTGGTCGGGCAGGTCCGCCAGCCCAAGGACAGCGAGCGCTACTTCGCGCTGCTCAAGGTGGACTCGATCAACTTCCTCGAGCCGGTCGAGGGCAAGCAGCTCCTGCTCTTCGACAACGTCACCGCCCTCTACCCCACCCGGCGCATCAACCTGGAGCACAAGAGCACCGACATGAGCACGCGGATCATCGATCTGCTCAACCCGATCGGGTTCGGGCAGCGGTGCCTGATCGTCGCTCCGCCCCGCGCCGGCAAGACCGTGCTGCTGCAGGACATCGCCCACGCGGTCACCGCCAACCACCCCGACGCCTTCCTGATCGTCCTCTTGATCGACGAGCGGCCGGAGGAAGTCACCGACATGCTGCGCACCGTGCGCGGCCAGGTGGTGTCGAGCACCTTCGACGAGCCCGCCACCCGCCACGTGCAGGTGGCGGAGATGGTGATCGAGCAGGCCAAGCGGCTGGTCGAGGGCGGCAGGGACGTGGTGATCCTGCTCGACTCGATCACCCGCCTGGCGCGCGCCTACAACGCGACCGTGCCTCCCTCGGGCAAGATCCTCTCCGGCGGCGTGGACTCCAACGCCCTGCACAAGCCGAAGCGGTTCTTCGGCGCCGCCCGCAACGTCGAGGAGGGCGGCTCGCTCACCATCATCGGCACCGCGCTGGTCGACACCGGCTCGCGCATGGACGAGGTGATCTTCGAGGAGTTCAAGGGAACCGGAAACAGCGAGATCGTGCTCGACCGCAAGCTGATGGAGAAGCGGATCTTCCCCTGCCTCGACATCAACCGCTCCGGAACGCGCAAGGAGGAGCTGTTGATGGACGACAAGCAGCTCAACCGCGTCTGGATCCTCCGCCAGCTCCTGCACCCTTTGAACACCATCGACTCGATGGAGTTCCTGCTCGCGAAGATGCGCGGGACGAAGACGAACAAGGAGTTCTTGGACTCGATGAGCCGCTGATGCGGCGCCGGGGGGCGCCACTTCTGGCCCTGGCGGCGGCCCGCCTCGTGACCGCCGCCGCGGCCCTCTGGGCAGGCGTCGATCCCCTCGCGAGCGGATCCTGGATCCGCTTCGATTCGTACCTTTATCTGGAGATCGCCCAGAGGGGATACACGCTGCTGCCCTGCCCGCCGGAATCGGGGTACCTGGCGTGGCAGTGGTGCGGCAATGCCGGCTGGTTCCCGCTCTATGCCTGGCTCTGGCCGGGCCCGCTCGCTTCGCTGCTCTTCGACGCCGCCGCGCTCTTCGTCTTCTGGCGGTACCTGCTCGGCCAGCAGGACGTGTGGGCCATCGGGCTCGCCGCGTTGTTTCCCGGCTGCATCTACCGCCAGGCGGTCTTCCCCATCTCGCTCTTCCTGCTCTGCGCCCTCGCATTCCTCGCCGCTCTGGAGCGTGGGCGCGATCGGTTGGCGGCCCCGCTGGGCGCCCTGGCCGCCATGTCGTACTCGAGCGGCTTCTTGCTGGCGCCGATCGCTCTGGTCTGGCGCCGGAAGCTCCAGGCCACGCTCGGCGTCTGCGCGGGGGTGGCGATCGTCCTTCTGGTGATGCGGATCCAGACCGGCAGGTGGGATGCCTACCGCTTGATCCAGGCGAAGTACGAGTTCCACTTCGCTCCGCTGGACGCGCTGTTCGCGCGCCTCAAGCCGCTGGTCAATCCCCGTCGATCGCCGCCTTCCGCCGCAGGCCGCTGCTCGCCTTCTACTGCTGCGCCTACTGGCTGCTCCCCATCTGCCTGGGGGGCCGGATCTCGCTGCACCGCGCGGAGGCGCTGCTCCTGCCGATGACCGCCCTGGTTCCGCCCCGTGCGCGGCCCTGGCTGTGCGCGGCCGCCGCGCCGATCGCCTTCGGCACCTCGGTGGCCTTCTTCCGCGGCACGATCACCTGAGCTGCACCGCGCGCTGGAACTGGTCGAGCGACATCCCGCGCCTCACGGTCACCCGGCGGAGATCGATCGCGTCGCCTCCGCCGTGCGCCACGCCGGAGACTCCGATCCGGTAGCCGGCTTCCGCGGCCGCGTGCCGGACGCGCCGGCGCACGGAGTTGAACGGATACGCGATCAGATCCACCGGGGTCCCCAGCTCGGCCTCCAGGGTGCGCTTCGAATCGACGAGCTCCCGGCGCAAGTCCTCGTCGTCCAGATCGGCCAGCCGGGCGTGGTGCACGCTGTGGGATCCCACCTCCATCCCGGCGGCCGCCAGCGCGCGGACCTCGTCCCAGGTCAGGTACCCCGGCGTGCCCACCAGGCCGGTGCAGACGAAGAAGGCGCCACGTATCCCTCGCTTCCGCAACGCCGGGAGCACCCGGGTGATCGCATCCTCGGTGCCGTCGTCGAACGTCAGGACGACGGCGCGGTCGGTGTTCCGCTCCGAGACCAGATCGTTCAGGGAGATGGTGTGGAAGCCCGCCGAGGCGAGCCAATCGAGCTGCTCGGAGAAGGCGGCCTCGCTCACCGTGAAATCCCGCGTGTCGCTTCCTCCGATCGAGTGGTACGTGAGGATGGGCGCTGCCGGACGCCCGTGGCAGGCGGAGACGGCCAGAAGAAGCGCGATCAGGAGCTTCATCCGGGCTTCCCCACCCCGCTGCGGGCCAGCTGGACGGTGTAGGAGGCGCCGATTGCGAATACCACCGCGAGCGGCAACAGACCGGCGATCCAGGGATGCACCCCGTTCTCCGCGAGCGCCACGGCGAAGCGGGACAAGGCGTAGTAGCCGACGAAGGTGGCCAGGGTGACGAGATAGGCGAATCCCCGCCCGCCGCGGTTGGTGATCGCCAGCGGAACGCCCAGGAAGGCGAACGCCAGGCAGGCCAGGGGGACCGTCCAGCGACGCAGCATCTCCAGGCGGAAGCGGGTGATCTGCCGGACGTCGCCGCTGTCCCGCAGCTCGGCGACGCGCTCGCGCAGCATCCGCATGCTCAGCGCCGCCTCGTTTCCGGCGAACCGGTTCTTGGTGGAGAGGGACTCCTGGACGCCGACCAGGAACCTGCCCTCCTGGAACCGCGCCACCGTCTCTCCCTTGGCCTCCATCCGGTGCAACTCGCCGTGGAACAGCCGCAGCGCGAGCGCTTCTCCTCCGGCGTCGTCGATGCGGCCCGATTCCGCCAGCGCGAGCAGGGGTGCGCCGTCTCCCACGTCGTCCTCGATGAGCACGCCGCGCCAGGTGGCGAACGCGGTCCCTTCCGCCGGCTCCTCGCTGGCCACGTAGATCATGAACCGCGGCAGGTTATCGTTGAAGATCCCCGGCTCGAGACCGGATTGCAGGTTCCGCTTGATCACGTCGTTCAGCGCATGGGTGAGCTGCTGCAGGCCCCAGGGCTCCGCCCATTGCGTGAGGGCGGCGACCACGATCGCCAGCGCGCCGCCGATCGCCAGCGGCACGCGGTAGAGCCGGAAGGGATGCGTCCCAGCGGCGGTGAGCGCGAGCACCTCCTGATCGGCGGCCAGGCGCCCGAGGCCGAGCTGGACGCCGAGCATGAACGCCAGCGGCACGGCGGAGACCAGGAAGTGCGGCGCGAGCGCCGCGGCCACGCGCCCGAGGTCGCCCAGGCTGACGGCGCTGGTGAACACGACCTCGTTCAGCTGGAGGAGCTGCAGGATCACCAGCAGCTGCAGCACGGCGAGGAGGCCGACGCCGAGCGGGACGGCGATCTCCCGCAGCAGGAGGCGGTCCAGAAGGGGCATCGTCGGCAGAGTGTAGTCCCGCTCGCCCCGAAGTCGCAGTGTCAGGCCCTCGGGGCCGCCGGGTCGGACGCCGGCGGCAGGGCGGTTTCCGACGTCCGGGCGGGCGAAAGGGAAATTCCGAGCGCGAGCCAGAGGGCGTACATCACCTTCGTGTCGTAGAGGACGTCGTGCGCCTGTCCGATCACCAGCCAGGCGGTGAGCGCCGCGAGTCCGCCCATCGCCTGCGACCGGCCGCCGCGCAAGAGCGCGCGGCATGCCGCGACCACGAGCCAGACGAGCGCGCCGAGACCCAAGGGTCCCATCTCGGCGAGCGCCGACAGCTCGAGGTTGTGCGCCCAGGTGCGCATCGGGAACGCCGGATCGACGCGGTCGTAGTAGGGCGCGCAGGCCTTCGCGTAGTTGGCGAACCCGACGCCGGCGATGGGGTGATCGCGGATCATCTCCAGGGCCCGGGCCCAGATGAACGCGCGATCGGAGTTCGACGCGATCGAGAACGAGGTGATGAACCGTCCCCGCACGCCTTCGTGGAAGGCGGCGAGCAGGAGGATCGCGGCGGTGGCGGGCAGGAGGACCCGGCGCGTGGCCGGCGCGGCGAGGGCGGCGACGATCAGGGCGGTCACGCAGATGGCGAGGTAGGCCGATCGGTCGAAGGTGAGCGCGATTCCGAACAGGCCGAGCGCCGACGCTCCGGCGACGATCCAGATCCGCCTCCGGGGGATCGCGCCGGCGGCGAGCAGGCCGCCGAAGCAGGCGACCAGCAAGCTGGTGTTGTGTCCGTAAGTCAGGCGCGAGATGAAGAATCCCATCGCCCCGAATCGCTCGGGCGATCCGGGCGCCACGACGAAGGCGGGAGCCGCGCGCAGGCCGAGCAGGTGGACGACGTCCACGCCCGTCCAGTACTGCGCGATCGCGACGCTGGAGGCCAGGGACACCCCCGCGCACGCGAAGTAGACGGCCCGCAGCGCGGCCTCTCGCGGCAGGAGGCGCAGCGCGTGCGCGACGACGAAGAAGCCCAGGACGGAACGCCAAAGGGTCGCCATCGCCAGCGGCGGCACCCCATAGGGAGAGATCAGGTCCGAGGCGATCGCGACGGCCACGAACGCGAGGACCGGCGCGTCCAGCGCGGTGCGCAGGGGTCTCGGAGGCGAGAGGAGCACGCCGGCGGCGGCGACCGCCAGCGCGATCTGCATCCCCGCGATCGAGATCGGGACCAGGAACGCGTGGGCCAGGATGCCGGCGGACGCCAGCGCGGCGGCGAATCTCGCGCGATTCACGGTGCCCGGTTCATACACCACGGCAGGCCCCGCGCCAGCGCCGGAACGGTCGCCAGCACCGCCGCGGGCCAGATCTGGGTGAGGATCCGATCGGCCGAGGTGCGGAAGATCCAGTCGAGCGGGTGCGGCTGCAGGACGTAGATGGGGCCGTACGCGAGGCAGGCGAGAAACAGGGCCGTCCCCAGGACGGACGCGGGCTGACTGCGAACGAAGAGGACCAAGAGCAGGCATTCCGCCAGCAGCCAGAGGGCGAAGTCCTGGAAATAGACGATGCGGCGAGCGGTGAGGACGGCGAGCTCCGCCCAGCGCCGCAGGTCGAGGGCGTGTCCGACCAGGCCGGACGGCGTGGAGAAGACGACCAGGTCGTTCGACGGGGCCAGGCCGAGCTTGAAAAAGAGCAAGAGGGCAGCGCAGGGCAGCGCGCCCGCGGCGAACGCCAGCGACCCGCGCAGATCGCGCGCGCGCCAGAGGAAGGAAGCCAGCAGGCAGCCGGCGTAGAGCGCGCCCTCGTTCTTGGTCCAGATCCCGAGACCCGCCGCGAAGCCGGCCAACGCGAGCTCGCGGCGCGAGCGCGCCTGGACCATCAGGGCGGCAGCGATGGTGAAGTAGAGGGCGAGCGGGACGTCCGACTGCTGGTTGGACGCGAAGGTGGCGAAGCAAGGCAGGGCGGCGAGCGCGAGGCCCGCGAGCAGCCCCCAGCGTGGTCCGTGCTCCCGCGCGACCGCCAGGGCGAGCGCGGCCACGGCGAGGACACCGAATACCCCGGCGATCGCCGCCGCGAGCAGGCGCGATTCGCCGAGCTGCGCGAAGGCCTGCGCCACCACTCCCGGCAGGAGCCAGGGGTAGTCCGGGTGGGCGAGGAAGGCCATCCGCGGGGAGAACGCCGTGCGCAGGTCCCCGGCGCGGACGAGGAAGCGGGCGCGGAGGTTCCAGACCATCCAGGCGTCCCAGCCCCCGTCGGGAAAGCGCAGGGTGTGCTCGATGAACGCCGCGGTCGCGGTGGCGAAGGCGAGCGCGAACACCGCCCAGAGCCAGCGCGGAGCGGGCTCGCGCGGAGGGTCCTGCTCGGGCTGCCGGCCCCGGAACGCGATCCACAGGGCGGCGCCGGCCAGGGCCAAGCAGACGTCCTTTGCCAGGCCGGGCTCGCCGAACGCCAGCCGCCAGGCGGCGTACGCGGCAGACCAGGCTCCAATTCCCAGCGCCATCGCCAGCACAGCGCGAAATGCGCGCTCCACGGCGTTCGACGCGCGCCGCGGAAAACCCGCTGCGACCACGCCTGCCCCCGCCAGCAGGATCGCGACCAGGCTCATCGGGGCCGGGCCACGGCGAGGCCGGGACCCGCTTCCGCAACCAGCTCGAGCCCGCGCTGCCGCAAGAGCTCCGGCAGCGCCGACGGCTCCGAGACGTTGGCGATCACCACCGCCGCCCGCGCATCGTCGTAGCGCAGCACGACCGGCGCCAGGGCGTACTGCGCGTGCAGGTACAGGCGCGTGCCCAGCGTCGCGGCGTCCTCGCCGAGCCGCACTGCCGCGGGCAGATCGGAGACGTAGCCGGCCTCCCCGGAGCGGACGATCTCGCGCAGGGCCTGGTACCGCAGATCGATGGGCTCTCGCGGCGGCTCGTGCCGGGGCTCGGAGACGAAATGGAGCCAGAGGATCCGCAGCATCCCGACCGTCGCGAGCGCCACGACAGCCGCCGTCACGCGCCGCAGGCTCACGGTTCCGCGGGCGGCAAGGGCACGCTCGTCCGGTTTTTCAGCGGATCCAACGGCTTGATTTTAGCAGACCGATCCGCTATTGACTCGCACCCTTTTTCACCCTGCGGAAGACCCCGCGCGCGTGCGCGAGCAATCCGCGGGGCCGTCCGAGAGAAGCACACATGCGCGAGAACATCCATCCCGCCTACCCGACCGCGAAGGTCCACTGTGCCTGCGGCGCGACCTGGGAGACCCGGTCCACCCACGGGGATCTGCACCTGGACATCTGCAGCAATTGCCACCCGTTCTTCACCGGGAAGCAGAAGCTGATCGATACACAGGGGAGGATCGACAGGTTCAAGAAGAAGTACGCGAATGCGCCGGCGACGCCGCCAAAGAAGGCGGCTCCCAAGAAGGAAGCGAAGGCGGAGAAGGGCAAGGAGAAGAAGAAGGCGGCGAAGGCGTAGGTCACCCGACCGCGTTCACGTCGCCATCGCCGTCAACGATCACGAACGATCACGAGCACGTGGACGTGGTCGGCCTTGCAAAAACACGAAGGGCCGCGCGCAGGAAGCGAGCGGCCCTTCTCCCTTTCACGGGCCCCGAGGAGGGATTCGGGGCACCGGAAAAACCGGCGGCGGCGGTAGGCGCGGGCGAGGGGGGGAATCTCGACCTATCGGCGACCGCCACCGCCTGCCCGACTACTTCTCGCGGGCAGCGACGCGGTTCAGTCCTTCCTCGTCCCGGAGCACCAGGAGGCGCCCCTGGTTGGCGAGGAGAGCATCCCGCTTCATCTTGTTGATCAGCGTCGAGACGAAAGAGCGCGAGGCGCCGACCAGGTCGGCGAGGTCCTGCTGGGTGATCCCGTGCAGGCAGAGCTCGTTTCCCGGGGCGATCCGCTCACCGTGCGCCTGGGCCAGCGCGATCAGCATCTCGGCAAGCCGCGCCGGCACGTCCTTGCGGGTGAGCCCGAGGACGCGCTGCCGGAGCTGGCGCACGCGATCGTTGAGGGCACGGATTACGTCGACCGCCAGCGCGGGGCGCGCCTCGAGCAGCGCGCGGAAGTCGCGGCCCTCGATGCTCCAGACCTCGCACTTGCCCGACGAGACGGCCAGCTCCTCCATCAGGGAGCCCTCCGGGCGCAGCACCTCGCCGAAGAGATCTCCGGGCTTGAGGATGGAGAGCACCGAGCGGCTCTTGCCCTTGCCCTGCCGCAGCAGCCGGACGCGCCCGGTGCGGAGCAGGTAGACCTTGTCGGCCGGCAGACCCGGCCGATAGATGACGGCCCCGTGCCCGAATGTCTCCACCTTGAAGTATCCGCGGAAGTCGACAACGTCCGCCGGCGGCAGGCTCGGGGAGGCGAGGGGCTGGAACTGCGGCTGGAAGCGGGGATCGGTTGTGAGGGGACGCATGTTGGTGCTCCGGACGGAAGGGGTGTCGCCAGGTTGTCAGAGCACCAGGCGTGCCAAGGATTGAGCAGTCATAAAATACAGTATTTTCATGGTTGTGAACGCTAGTTCACACTCCGCCGGGCGTGCGCTTGAACGGATCGTTCAGGCCGGAACGTACAAATGACTGAACGAAACATTCAATCGCTCCCGCCCGAGATCCGGTATTTCTTGAGCTTCCGCTCCAGGGTCGGGCGCGAGATGCCCAGCATACGACAAGTCTTGCCTTTGTGGCCGCGGGCGATTCCCCACACCCGGACGATGTGCTCTCGCTCGACCTCGTCCAGGGTCGCCACCCGATCGCTCGCCGCGGCGGAGGGCGGATCGCTGCGCAGGGACGGGGCCTCGTCCACCAGATGCTGCGCGAGCAGTATTTCGCCCTGCGAGAGCACCGCCGCGCGCGTCAGCACGTTCTCCAGCTCGCGCACGTTGCCGGGCCAGGGCCGCTTCTGCAGCTTGTCGATCACCTCCCGCGGCACCCGGCGCAGCGTCTTGTGCAGGCGCTGGTTCACCTTCTGCATCAAGTGCTCGACGAGCACCGGGATGTCGTCGAGCCGCTCGCGCAGGGGGGGCAGCCGCAGCGTCACGACCTTGAGGCGCTGGTAGAGGTCCTCGCGAAAGCGCCCGGCGCGGACCTCGTCCGCGAGGTCCCGGTTGGTGGCGGCGAGGATGCGCGCCTTGATGGGGATCCTCCGGACCCCGCCCACCCGTTCCACCTCCCGCTCCTGGAGCACGCGCAACAGCTTCGCCTGCAGGTTCTGCGAGAGCTCGCCGATCTCGTCCAGGAAGATGCTGCCGTCCTCGGCGAGCTCGAACTTCCCCGGCTTGGCCTGGAGCGCTCCGGTGAAGGCGCCTTTCTCGTGCCCGAACAACTCCGACTCAGTAGCTGTGGATGACCCGGGCGATCAGCTCCTTGCCCGTGCCGCTCTCGCCTTGGATGAGCACCGTCGCGCGCGACGCGGCCACGCGGCCCACGTCCTTGAAGAGCTGCTGCATCACCGGTGAGGTGCCGACGATGTCGTCGATCTTGAACGCGCGACCGCCCTCCACCGGCAGGTAGTCGGCGCCCTTCGAGAGGCGCCGCATCTCCAACGCGCGGTCGAGGGCGACGTCGAAGGCCTGGATGTCGATCGGCTTGTGGATGTAGTCGAACGCGCCGGCCTTCATGGCGAGGATGGTGGTCGCCATGTCGTGGTGGGCGGTGATCATCAGCACTGGCGCCTCCGCGGCGCGCTTCTTCAGCTCGGGGATGAGATCGATGCCCGACGCGTCGGGCAGCCGCATGTCGAGCACGATGGCGGCGGGCGAGGATTCGGACGCCATCCGGAAAGCCTCGGCGCCGGTCGCCGCGGACACCACGCCGAAGCCGCGCTCCTCGAGGTGCATGGAGAGCAGCTCCCGGATCGACCGGTCGTCGTCGACGATCAGGATGTGGTCCATGGCTCATTCAAGAGGAGAATGTCAGACAAATAACATTTCCGCCGCCCGACCGCCCCTCGATGCGGGCCTCTCCCCGGTGCTCGCCCGCGATCCGCGCCACGACGGCCAGCCCGAGCCCGCTGCCGCGGGCGCGCTGGGGCATGAACGGCACGAACGCCTTTTCGCGCAGCTCGGGGGAGAGGGTTCGTCCCGGATCGGCCACCGAGAGCTCCCATCCCCGGGGCAGCTCCCTCACGAGCACCTCGACCGTCCCGCCGCCGATCTCCTCCGCCGCCACCGCCGCCTGCCGGCAGAGGATCTTCACCGCGGTCCGGATCCGGACGGGATCTAGCGCGCAGGGAGCAAGGCGCTCCGGCAGCTTGCGCGCGAAGGTCACCCCTCGCGCCGACCATTCGGCCTCGACGCCCGCGATCGCCTCCTCCACCGGCGTCCGGGGATCCCCCGGGACCAGCGAGAGCGAGGGGGGACGGGCGAACTCCAGCACCTCGTTGAGCAGGAGCTCGATGTTCAGGACCTCGCGCAGCGCGATCGAGGTGCGCTTGAGATCGTTCTGAGCCAGGGTCCCATGCCGCTCCAGCGTCTGCAGGGCGATCTTGACCGCGCTGAGCGGGTTGCGGACCTCGTGCGCGACCAGGGAGGCGAAGCGCGCCAGGTCCTCCGCCCGCAGCGCCGCGTCCGCCTGCTGGCTGCCGGCGGTGAGATCGCGCACGACGGCCACCGCGCCGCCGTTGACGCCGCGAAGCAGGAGCTGAGCGGCGAACGGGGCCCCCGCACGGAGCATCGGCCGCTGCTCCGAGGCGGGCACGTTCGCGCAGAGGGCCGCGAGATCCTTGGCGGCCCGCTCGCCCCCGGAGAAGAGTGCTCCGGCCGGCTGGCCCACCAGGTCTCCGGCCTTCTGGTGGAACACCGCCTCGGTGTCGCC
>WNFK01068176.1_pt1 | contig 12727 bp, 17 predicted proteins | sample 5400281 | NCBI WGS metagenome assembly WNFK01 (sample SAMN13153350, study PRJNA577476) | soil metagenome | isolation source: 20 cm soil on Douglas fir-dominated hillslope | place: USA:California | collected 2013-09-17
TGATCGATCCGGCGGCTACGACTTCTTGAGCGGCAGGATCCAGTCGAGCCAGGGCGCGGCGGCGGCCATGAACAGCGCCGGGATCGCGACGCCCGCGACGAGGCCGACGATCGACAGGAAGACCAACGAGATGAGCGTCATGCAGAGATCGAGAAGCAGCGCCATCGCCTCACTCTACCTCGAGAACCATCTCGATCTCGACCGGAATGTTCACGGGTAGCCCGCCCATGCCCACGGCCGAGCGCGCGTGCTTGCCGATCGCCTCGCCGAACACTTCGACCATCAGGTCGGAGAAGCCGTTGATCACTTTAGGCTGGTCGCCGAAGCCGTCCGCCGAGTTCACCATGCCCAGCACCTTGACGACGCGGCGGACCTTGTCGAGGCTGCCCAGGTTGGCGCGCACCGTGGCGAGAAGCGCGAGACCGACTTCGCGCGCGACCTGATAGCCCTGCTCGACCGTGAGATCCTTGCCGACCTTGCCCTGCGAGGTCGCCTTGCCGTCGCGAATCGGACCGTGGCCCGAGACGAAGAGGAGATTGCCCGTCCGCACGGCGCCCACGTAGTTCGCCAGCGGACTGGTCGTCTTCGGCAACGTGATGTTCTTTTCTTTGAGTCGTGCTTCCGCGCTCATAGTTCCTCCACGAAGTTCATGACAGCGGCCGCGTCATCGTGGCACACTACCTCGTGTCCGTCAAACCTGCGCCGGTGACACCGGTCCCCGCCGCCACGCTCGTCCTCCTCCGAAATCGTTCAGCAGGCGCGTTCGAGGTCTTGTTGATCCGCCGTCACACCGCGAGCAAGTTTGCCGCCGGCGACTTCGTGTTTCCAGGCGGCAAGATCGAGGTCAGCGACGGCGCCGACGATGCCGCCGCCTGGTGCCGGAGCATCGACGCCGACCAGGCCGCGCGCCGGCTCGGCCTCGCCGCGACTCCGTCGGCCGCGCTCGGCCACTGGGTGGGCGTGATTCGCGAGACCTTCGAGGAAGTGGGAATCCTGCTCGCCTACGCGGCCGACGGCCGGCCTGTCCGCCTCGACCGCGAGCGGTACGCGGCGTATCGAGGCGCGTGTCAGGCCGATCATCGCGCGTTCTGGGAGATGCTGCGCGCCGAGCGCCTCACCCTGGCGACCGAGACACTCGTGTACTTCGCCCACTGGATCACGCCGGAGGTTCAGCCGCTGCGCTTCGACACTCGCTTCTTCGCCGCGATGATGCCCGAGGGGCAGGAGGCCATCGCCGACGAGCGCGAGATCACCGAGGTGCGATGGCTGACGCCGGCTGAGGCGATCGACGCGAACGCGCGCGGGCAGCTCTCGCTCCGCAATCCGACCGTGAAGAACCTCCAGCTCTTCGACGGCGCGTCGTCGACCGCCGCGGCGCTCGAGCGACTGAACGGGCGAGAGGTGCGCCCGATCCTCCCGCGCGTCATCATGGAGGGCGACAAGCGACGCGTGATCCTGCCGGGCGAGCCCGGCTACTTCTGACTAGAAATAAGCGAGTAGCCGTCCGCAGGCGATCACGCCAGTCCACAGACTCAGCGAGAGTCCTGCAGCGAGGCGTGCGGCGAGTGGGGCGCGCGCACCGCGATCCCATCCGGCAACGCGCCGGAATGGCCTGAGGTGGAAGAGCGCGGCGTTCAGCGTCGCCAGCACGAGCAAGAGGAGCTTCAGGCGGAACGCGGGATTGCCGGCGAACTCGGTGGCGTGGGCGATGAACATCAGGCCCCCTGTCGGCACGATCAGCAGCACGCTGGCGCGAGCCCAGGGCAGGAGATGGCGCTCCATGTCGGTCACCGGCAGCTGCCGCGAGAGTCCGAGCAGCCTCAGGTCGAACATCGCCGCGCTGCCGACCAGGATGACGAAGCCGAGGATGTGCAGGATCTCGACGATCGGATAGAGCCACAGCGACTGTCGCATCGCCGTGGCGGCGACCGTGGCCTCGAGCCAGCCGGTCCAGCCAGTAGCACTCGCTTGCGTCAACGAAGCTCCACCGTGGCTCCGTCGATGGTGATGCGCTCGGCGCGCATCTCGTCCTCACTGCTGCGGTGGGGGTAGCCGACGACCGTCGCCCTGGCGCCCACGCACAGCTTGGCGGCCGGGAGCCCGCGACTTTCCATCCGCGTCGGCGGCGCAAGGACGACGAGCCAGATTCGTCCTGGCACCTCGAGCCGCACAGCCGCTCCAGCCGTGATGCGCGGCGACTGGAGCGACACCCCCGGCGACCAGGAGGACAGCGGCGAGCGCGGCCGTCCACATCGGCGCGGCTATCGCGTCGCGCCCTGTCCCGGCTGGCGCGCGTTCACCAGCACCGCCATGTTGCCGTAGGGGTGCTTGTTCTCGAGCATCAGCTGGTGGCATTCGGGGATGTCGTCGTACGCGTAGGTGTGACTGAGGCACGGATCGACCTTCCCCTCGCTCACGAGCTTCGTGACGTCGGCGGCCTGCGGATCGTTCGAGAGGTGGCTGCCCTGGAACCGCTTCTGGCGCATCCACTGATAGCGCAGGTCCATCGTCGCGGTGTAGCCGGTGGTGCCGGCGCAGATGACGACCATCCCGCCCGTGGAGCACACGAAGACCGACGTCGGTAAGGTCGACTCGCCCGGATGCTCGAAGACGATGCGCGGGCTGACCCGCTCGCCCAGACCGTCCCAGATCGCCTTGCCGAACGCGCGCGCGCCCTTCGCCCACTCGCCGTAGGCCTTCGTGTCCGCCGTGTTCGGCATCGCGCCCCAGTGGCTGAACTGGTTACGGTTGATCACCGCCGCCGCGCCGTGCTCCTGGCAGAACTTCCGCTTCGCGTCGTCCGAGACGATCGCGACCGCCCGGCCGCCGACGGCGCGCGTGATCTCAAGCGCCATGCTGCCGAGGCCGCCCGCCGCGCCCCAGACGAGGACGACGTCGCCCGGCTCGATGACGTGGGGCGGCCAGCCCATGAGCATCCGGTAGGCGGTCGAGGCGCACAGCAGGAAGCAGCCGGCTTCTTCCCAGGTGAGCCGCTTCGGCTTCGGCACGCACTGATGGGCCTGGCAGCGGGCGAACTGGCAGAAGCTTCCGTAGTTGGTCTGATAGCCCCAGATGCGCGTGCTCTCGGCGAGCATCGGATCCTTGCCCGAGCGGACCCACGGATCATCGGGCCGCCACCATCCGCTGTGCACGATCACCTCGTCGCCGACCTTGATCGTCTTCACGTCGCGGCCGACCGCCCACACGATTCCCGAGCAGTCGCTGCCGCCGGCGTGGAAGTCTTCAGGCTCCCCGGCGCGCTGCCGCTCGGCGATCACGTCGACGGGCGTGCCGAGGGCGGCCCAGACGTTGTTGTAGTTGATGCCGGACGCCATGACGTAGACGAGTACTTCGTCAGGTCCGAGCGTCGGCGTCGGGATCACCTCGCGGCGCCACGCGTCGCGGGGCTGGCCGAATCGATTCTGGCGGACCAGAAAGGCGTGCATGCGGGTGGGAACTTCTTCCTTGATGAACCCGGGGAGCCGAGGATCATCGAGCCCCGGCTGATAGGGTTGATAGAGCGCCGTGCTGTCCAGGAGCCCGGCGTAGCGGGCTTTGAGCTTGGCGCCGACCGTTTCGTAGGTTCCGGTGACCGCAAAGGTGTCGAGCATCTCGTCGGTGATCAGGTCGGCCATGCCGGCCCAGTCGCCTTCGACCGATTTCCGGTGAAGGGCCGGCGTCAGATCCTGCCAGCCGTGAGTCGCGAGCACGGGCTCATAGGTCCGCGTCGAGGCATAGAAGGCGATCTGCTGCTTCACCGCGCGGCGATTCTTCGCCAGCTCTTCCTCGCTGTCGCCCACGACGACGAAGCTCGACGTCGTGTAGGTGAAGTCCGAGCGCTTACGGCCCGAGGTGCTCAGCCCCTCTTCCACGGCCGGGTGGACGTACTCGCGCAGGTACTTCGGGCTATTGAACGGGTGCACGTGCAGGCCGTCGCATACCTCGCCGGCGATCCGGCACATGTAGTGATTGACGCCCGCGATGTAGATCGGCACCTTCGGGTTCGCGATCGGCCCGGGATTGAAGAACGGCGTCATCAGGTCGAAGCGGTAGAACTGGCCCTTGAAGGCGAGCTTGGTCCCGTTCTGCCAGCAATCCCAGATGTGCCGGAGCGCCAGGACGATCTCGCGCATCTTCGGTCCGGGTGACTCGAACTTCACCGAGAAGCGCCGCTCGTTGTGTCCCTTGACCTGCGTGCCGAGGCCGAGAATGAACCGGCCGTCGGATGCCTTCTGCAGGTCCCATGCGATGTGCGCGATGATCATGGGGCTGCGCGGGAAGGCCACGGCGATCGCGGTGCCCAGACGGATCGAGGAGGTGACCCCGGCGGCGACGGCGAGCGGAAGAAACGGGTCGTGCTGCGTCTCGGAGGACCAGAGACAGTCGTAGCCGAGGGCTTCGACCTGTCTCGCGTAGGCGGGGATCGACTTCAGATCGTGCGTCAGCATGCCGACGTCGAGCTTCACGGGCTTCTCCTCTCGAGGGCTGTCCGACGCCATTGTAGCGGACAGCATGAAACCGCGACAGGTGCTGCGCCAGGCGCTGGAGCGCCTCAGCGCCGTCCGGTTTCCCAGGCGCCCAGGCGGATCGCACCGGCCAGGGTCGAGCCGAAGAGCACGAGCGCCAGCGCCATCACGGCAAAGAGCGCCGTGAGCTCGCCGGGCAGCTGGTGGAGGATCAGCCAGCCGCCCGCCGCCGCGCTGACCAGACGCAAGCTGCCGGCGAGAAGCGGCCACAAGAGGCGTCCCGCGCCCTGCGAGGCGAAGTACAGCGCGAGCCCGAGGCCGAAGAACCCGTACGCCGGGCCGACGACGCGCAGGTATGCGGATCCGGCCGCGAGCACGGCGGGCTCGTTGCTGAACAGTCCGAGCCACACGTTGGGGAAGAAGGCGGCGGCGAGCCCGATCGCCTCGGTGGCGCCGGCCGCGATCAGGGCTCCGGTCCACGCCACGCGCCGGGCGCGCGCGCGCTGGCCCGCGCCGAAGTTGGTGCCGACCATCGTGACGAGTGCGGAGCCGAAGCCGAAGACGAACGGGATCAGAAGGTACTCGAGGCGCACGCCCATGCCGTAGCCCGCGAGCGCGAACGTGCCGAATGGCCCGACGAGCGCGGTGAGGAGGACCACGGTCAGGTTCGTCATGACGTTGTTGACCAGGCTCGGCCCGCCGACGCGCAGGATCTGGGCGAACAGCCCGCGCTCGAAGCGCAGAGTCGGCGACAGCCGAATGAGGCTTCGCCCCGACACGAGATAGGCGAAGAGCACGAGGGTCCCGGCGACGTAATACGCCACGACGGCGAGCGCGGCGCCCGTCACTCCCAGACGCGGAAACGGCCCCCAGCCGAAGATCAGCGCGGGCGAGAGGCTCACGAGAAACGGACTGCCGCCCAGGACGACGGCGGCGGGCAGCAGCATGTTGCCGGTGCCGCGCACGGCGCTCGCCAAAGTGTTGAAGAGCCAGACCGCAGCGGCGCCGGCGAAGATCACGTTCGAGTAGGCGAGCGCGGCGGCGAGGGCACCGTCGCGTGCGCCCATCGCGGAGTAGATCGCGTGTCCGGCGCCGAGCACGATCACCGTGAACGCCGCCGCCATGGCCAGCGCGATGACGATCGCGTGCGTCACCAGCCGGCTCGCGTCGGCGCCGCGGCCCGCCCCGAGCGCCCGGGCCACGGCCGAGGCGACACCGCCGCCCATACCGCCGGCCGACATCGTCTGCATCAGCATGACCAGGGGAAAGGTGACCGACACGCCGGCCAGCGCGTCGGCGCCGAGCCAGCCGACGTAGTAGGCCTCGAGGATACTGATGGCGACCTGCGCGACGAGCATGATCACGTTGGGGGCCGCCAGCCGCAGGAGCGTCGGGGCAATGGGCCCTTCGAGCAGCCGTCGAGTCGAGGCATCCATAGTGACTATGTATTCTATAGTGACTAGCTTTTCTGTCAAGACCTGCGCTACACTGAGAAGGTGCCCAAGCGCTATGGTCAGGCCTGTCCGGTCGCGAAGTCGCTCGAGCTGGTCGGCGACCGCTGGACGCTTCTGCTCGTGCGCGACATGCTGCGCGGCGCCCGGCGGTTCCAGGATTTTCAGCAGAAGCTGCCCGGAATTCCACCCAACATCCTCTCGGATCGGCTCAAGCTGATGGACGAGCACGGGCTCGTGACCCGCCGGTTCTACTCGGACCATCCGCCGCGGGCCGAGTACGTGCTGAGCGACAAGGGGCGAGAGCTCGGGGTGGTGGTGGGGGCGCTGGCGGCCTGGGGCTCGCGGCACGTCCATCGGCAGACGGCGCTGGTGCACGCCGAGTGCGGCCATCCCGTGGAGATCAAGTACTTCTGCCCGCAGTGCGCCGGTCGGGTGCGCGGCGCGACCGTCGAGCTGCGGCGGCGATCGGCTTCTGCGAAGGCGGCGAAGCGGTCCTAGGTCTGTCTGATGCGCTGGGGCAACGCGCCCAGCACGGCACGCGCTTCGCGAATGACGGTCGTCACGACCTCGCCGGCGCCCGGAAGGTCGCGGATCAGCCCCACGCTCTGCCCAGCCATCATCGGATAGTAGTCGGCATCGCCCTGCTTGAGCGCCGCGACGAACACGTCGTCCGCGGCCGTGCGCTGGACGAGGGGCGGCAGCACGGGCGCGCCGGACTCGGCGTACTCCCGGGTGAAGCGATTGGCGAGCGCGCGTGCCCAGAGCCCACTCAGCGTGTCTTCGCGCGTGGCCACGAACCGTGTTCCCAGCAGGACGCCGCTCGCGCCGAGGGCGAGGGCGGCGACCAGCCCTCGACCGTCGGCGACTCCGCCCGCCGCCACGACGGGGACGTTCACGGCGTCGACCACCTGGGGCAGCAGCGCCATCGTCCCGATGGTCGTGGATTCGGACGACGCGGGCTTGCCGTCGATCGAGCGGTGGCCGCCGGCTTCGCCGCCCTGAGCCACGATGACGTCGGCGCCGTCGGCGGCCGCGGCTCGTGCGTCCTCTACGTTGGAGACCATCGCGAGCACCTTGATCCCGCGCCGGCGACACTTCTCGACGAGCGCCGGCTCGAGCCAGCCGAGCGCGGCCGAAAACACCGCCGGCCGCTCGTCGAGCACGACCTCGACCGCCGCATTGACGACGTCGGGGGCCCGCCCGGGCCGAGCCGTTGTCGCCGGAATGCCGAGGCGCTGGCGGAACTGGTTCAGCATTCCTTGCGCGCCCCGTAGAGTCTCGTCGCCGATCGCATCGGGATCGATCGGCGGCCTGAGGGCGCGATGGAGCCACAGATTCACCCCGAACGGGCGGTCGGTCAGCTCCCGGACTCGGCGGATCATCACCCGCAGCCGGTCGGGCGCCACGTTGAGCCCGGCGAGGATGCCGAGCCCGCCCGCGCGGCACACTTCGGCGACGAGCTCGGGGCCGGCGATGGCGCCCATGCCGGACTGGACGATCGGATAGTCGATGCCGATGAGGTCGCACAGCGCCGTGCGAAAGATCATCTCGCGCACTCCTCGTCCTCGGGCGCTACTGGAGCCGGTAGAGCTTCACCGCGTTCCCATGCGCAACACGCGCGGCGACGTCCGGCTTGAGCTCGCCGAGGACACGACGGGTCCAGATGAAGAGCCGATCGAGCATCTCGGGCTCGAAGAGCCGGGCGGCCCCGGCGTCCACGCCCATCATGAAGCGGTCCGGCGCCTTCTCGATCAGCGCCTTCCAGCCCGGGTCGATCGGCCCAGTCTCGGAGGCCAAGGCGGGCGTGCGCTGGAAGTGCATGCCGGAGAGATCGATGAACAGGTTCGGGTTCCGGAATAGCAGCCTGTCGAGCCGGCCGGGTGGTCCTTCGCCGCCGTGCGCCAGCACGATCGTGCTCTTGCGGTGGGCGGCGAGCGTGCGACCGAGCGCGGTTTCGGCCTGATCGGTCAGCTCGTAGTGGATCACGATCGGCACCGAGAACTTTGCGGCCGTATCAAGGATCTTGCCGAACACGGCAGCGTTCGGGTCGCGGTCGGTCAGGCGCCGGCCCACCTGGCGCATGTAGACCTCGCCGATCACGCGCGGCTTGCTACGGTCGAGCTGGAGCTCGAGCTGGCTCACCGCGCTCTCCGAGGTCGGATCAGGCAGCGGCAGGCCGGCGATCACGCGATCGGGATACTTCCGGCTTGCGGCCGTGAGCCAGGCCGTGTCGTTCTGGAGACCGCCGGCACCGAGGAGCACGACCTTGACGACGTTGTGACGCTTCATCGCCGCGACGTAGGCGTCGATCGCCGTCGAGTTCGGCAGATGGGAATGCGCGTCGATCAGGGGGCCGTTGTAGTCGGCGGCCCAGCCCGGTGCGCCGGAGACCAGCAGGCCGACCACGAGGCCCGCGAGGGCGCCCCGTGCGAGACGCGGCGGCATCAGACGCGGCAGCATCAGATGATGCCGTCCCGGGTCAGCGCGTCGAGCTCGGCCTCGTCGAGGCCGAGCGACTCGTAGACTTCGCGGTTGTGCGCGCCGAGCGCGGGGCCGGTCGAGCGGATGGCCGCCGGTGTGGCGCCCAGGCGAGGCGTGGGCGCGGTCATGCGCACGCTGCCCAGCTGAGGATCGGGAACGTCCACCATGATTCCGCGCGCGACCACGTGCGGATCCTTCGTGATGTCGGCGATGTCGTAGACCGGCGACGCGGTCAGATCGTGGGTCTCGAAGAGGCGCGTCATCTCGTCGAGCGTGCGAGACCCGATCGCGCCGGCGAGGGCCGCGTCCACGAGGTCGTTGTGCGCGACGCGCGCGTCGTTGCTCGCGAACCGCGAGTCTTTCAGGAGGTGGCCAAGCCCGAGCCCCTCGAAGAGCGCCGCCGCTGAAGCCGGGGTCGAGGCCGACAGCGCGACCCACTTGCCGTCGCGCGTCTGATAGGTCCCGCGCGGGCTCGCGTTGTCCGACTGGTTGCCGTGACGCGTCCTCACCGTCCGATCGAGCGCGTATTCAGCCGCCGCCGGACCCAGGACGGACAGCAGCGGCTCGTAGAGCGAGATGTCGACCACCTGACCGCATCCCGAGACGTGATCTCGGTGCCGCAACGCGGCCAGGACTGCGGCCGCGCCCGACAGCGCGGCGACCATGTCGGCCATCGGAAAGGAGGGGAGCGTCGGCGGCCGGTCCGCCGCGCCTGTCGCGGCCGCGAATCCGCTCATCGCCTCGACCATCGTGCCGAAGCCGGGCCGGTCGCGATAGGGACCGTCCTGGCCCCATCCGGACACGCGGGCGAAGACCAGCCGTGGATTCTCCGCGGACAGAACACTCCAGCCGAGCCCCCATTTCTCGAAGGTCCCGGGGACGTAGTTCTCGATCAGGACATCGGCGTCGCGGCAGAGCCGGCGCAAGAGGGCCTGCCCGCGCGTCTGAGTGAGGTTCAAGGTGACCGAGCGCTTGCCGCGCGCGTAGACCTTCCACCAGAGCTCGCCGCGATCGCGGAGCCAGGTCCGTAGCGGATCTCCTCCGCGCGGATTTTCGACCTTGATCACGTCGGCGCCGTGGTCGCCCAGAATCGTCGCGAGCACGCCCCCCGCGATCAGACGGGAGCAGTCGATGACGCGGAGACCAGCGAGCGCGCCGCTCACTTCTGTGACGAAGTCTTGAAGTGGCGCGCCAGCGCTTCCATCAGCCGGGCGAGCGCCTCGTTTTCGCTCTGTCCCGTGACCTGAACATTCCAGGCCACGGCGAGCGCGACCCACTCGCCGAGCTCGTTCCGATGCACCTCGACCTCGACTTGCATGTCCGCCACTTTACCTCAGAAGAAGGACCCGCCGAGGGCTTGTCTAGTGACTGCGGGGGAGGGTCGGATGGCCGGCGGCGGCATCGGCGATCGTGTGGTCGTTGTCCGCGGGGACGGCACCGCTCACACCCACCGCGCCGACGATCCGGCCGTCCTCGACGAGCGGCACGGCGCCCTTGCCGAAGACGAATCGATAGTCGCCGAGGGTCGCGACGTTGTCGGCGAAGAGCTGGCGTTTGGAGAATCGCTCCTCGAGATCGAGCGTGGTCGCGTGAAACGCCGCGGCGGCGTTGGCCTTGGCGCGCGCGATCTCCGGCGTGACCCAGAGGGCACCGTCCATCCGATCGCAGACGACCAGGTGACCGGCGTCATCCACGACGGCGATCGCCACCTTGAAGCCGAGCGCCTGCGCCTTGGCGAAGCCGCGCTCCACGCTTTCGCGCGCCCGCTCGCGAGTGAGCGCCATGTGTCAGGGCACCTCGACCCAGACCTCGCCGGCCTCGATCGTCACCGGATAGGTCACGATCGAACCGCCCCGCGACGGCATGAGACACGTCCCGGATTTCAGGTCGAACATCCAGCCGTGCCACGGGCAGGTCAACCGCGTGCCCGTGAGCCGGCCCTCGCCCAGCGGACCGCCCTGGTGGACGCACTCGTCGCTGCACGCGAAGACCTCGTTGTTGACTCGCGACAGCACGACCCGCGCGCCCTCGGCCTCGACAACGGTCGGCTGACCCGCCGGGAGATCGTCCAGGCGGGCGACGCGGCGCCGGCTCACAGATCCTCCTTGGCCACGAAGGCGCGATGCAGGCCGGTCATGTACTGCCAGCGCATCTCCGTCGCCTGGCGCACCGCCTCGATCGCCTCGGCCTGCCGCTCCGGGGTCGTGCAGTGCCGCTCGACGATCTGATAGCCCCGCTCGCCGTGAACCTCGTCCGCCTCGATGTGGATCGCGAAGAACTCGACCTCGTGGTCGGTGAAGCCGTAGTGCGTCTTGAGCGGCGGGAGGTTGCGCTGGTAGATGCCGGGTACCTGGGACTCGAGGCCGACGAGCAGGCCGGCCGCCGCGACGTGGAAGGCCTGGTGCGACATCTCGAAGCACCACGCGGTGAGCCCGCGCGTCGTCGGGAGCTGCTGCTTCGACTCGACCTCGGCCCGCGAGACACCGCACGCTTCCGCGAACCGAATCAGCAGATCGACGTGCTTGGTCCCCGACTCTTCCTCGATGATGTTCTCGAGCAGGAAGTCGCGCGCGTCCGGGTCCGGGCACTGCCCGTACACGGTGGCGCACCAGCGCGCGAACTGCGAGACGTACTGATAGTGCTGGGCCGCCCACGCGCCGAGCTGCGCGCGGTTCAGCTCACCCTTGACCCACTTTTCCGTGAACGGATTCAGGCGGCTGTGTCGGGCGATGACGGCGGCTTCGAGCCGCGCGCGGAACGGGCTCTTGCTCATGGAAATCCTCCTCGTCGATGGCGGAACCTAATGAACATACGATCCCGACTCAAGTCAAGCACAGGTCGAGGAGCCGCGACGACGAACGAAAGGACTTAGAGCGCGGTGACGCGGTTACGGCCGAGACGCTTGGCGTCGCCGAGCGCGCGGTGAGCGGCCGCAATCAGATCGTTGGCCGAGGCCGCGTCGGCCGGCAGGCCGGCGACGCCGAAGCTGGCGGTGACCGGGCCGTGAGCGAAGGGGTGCGCCGCGATGACCCCGCGGATGCGCTGGGAGTAGGTGACGGCGCCCGCCTTGGGCGTGTTGGCGAGCAGCGCCGCGAAGCCGTCGCCTTCGAGGCGCGCGATGATCGTGAAGCTCCGGGAGTGCTTGACGAGCAGCCGCGCGATCTCCCTCAGCACCTCGTCGCCCGCGGCGGAACCGTGATCGTCGTTGAGCTGTTTGAAGTGGTCCACGTTCAGCACGACCAGCGACAGCGGGTGGCCGAAACGCGTGTGACGCTTGACCTCTTCGTCGATCCGCAACGCGAAGTAGCGGTGGTTGTAGAGCTCGGTCGAGGCGTCCTTGAACGAGCGATCCTCGAGACGCGCGTTGCGGATCGCGACGGCCGCCTGGGAGGCGAGCGCGCGAATCACTTTCTCGTCGTCGGGATCGAACGGCACGATCGCCCCCGATTCGTCGAGCGCGTTCAGGAGCTCGAGCACCCCGACGTTCCCGCCGGCCAGGTCTTGCAATGGGACCGCGAGGACCGAGCGGGTCGAATACTCGCTGGCCGCATCGAACCGGCGGTTGAGCGCGCGCGTCTCGTGCACGCCGATCGCGTACGCGTCGGCCACGTTCACGATCTCGCGCGTCTGGGCGACGTGGCCGGCGAGGCTCGGCTCGGTCAGCCGCAGGGGCTCGGACTGGAGCCGTTGCTGCATCGCGACGGTGCCGAGCTTCTGCTGGAGGAAGTCGTTCTGCACGATCGCGAAGCGGAGATGATCGCCTTCCCGGAGGAACAAGGTGCCGCCTTCGGCCCGCGTGAACCGGCGTGCCGCGTCGAGAATCCGCTCGAGCAAGGCATACAGGTCGTGCTCGGTGGTGAGGGCGAGCCCGATGTCGAGGAGTTCCTCGACGAGCTGACCGCGATCGGTCATCGTCTGCGGACTCACTGAAGGGCGACTCGATTCCGGCCGAGACGCTTGGCGTCGTAGAGAGCCTGATCGGCCGCGACGATGAGATCGTCCACCGTCGTGGCGTCTTCCGGGAGGCTGGCGATGCCGAGGCTGACGGTGACCGGCCCGTGCGGGAAGGCGTGCTGCTCGACGACGGCGCGGATACGCTCGGCGTACGTGAGGCCACCCGCCTTCGCGGTGTTGACGAGGATGATCGCGAACTCGTCACCGCCGTACCGGGTCACGATGCTGAAGCTCCGCGAGTGTTTCACGAGGAGCTGGGCGACGTCGCGCAGGGCCTGGTCGCCGGCACGATGGCCGAATCGATCGTTGACCTCTTTGAAGTGGTCGAGATCCATCAGGGTCATGGAGAGCGGCTCGCCGAAGCGGCAGTGA
>WNFK01165292.1_pt1 | contig 12726 bp, 9 predicted proteins | sample 5400281 | NCBI WGS metagenome assembly WNFK01 (sample SAMN13153350, study PRJNA577476) | soil metagenome | isolation source: 20 cm soil on Douglas fir-dominated hillslope | place: USA:California | collected 2013-09-17
CGGATCTTCCGCACCGCGCTGCCCAGGTCCTGGAAGACGCCGCCCTCGTCGCAGCTCGCGTCGCTGACCACGATGAAGTGGCAGCGCCGCAGCACCATCTCGTAGAGGCCGAGGTTCTCGAAGTGCCCGCCGTCCGACAGGTAGACGTAGGGTCCGGTGCTGCCGGTGAGGCCGAAGGCCTCGGCCACGATCGGGCGCACCGCCACCCGTGGGCTCGCGAGGTAGAACGTGTGGTCACCGCGGACGCCGGGGTTCCCGAGCCACCACCCGAGCCGCACGTTGAAGAGCGTCATCAGAAAGGTGACCAGCGGGGAGGAGTGGTAGCCCATGTTGGGGCTCGCGGCCGCGCCCGAGATGGTGACCGCGGTGCCGAGCGACATGCCCTCCGTCCCCCCGTAGTGGGCCCGCGGTCCGCCCGCACCCGCGCGGGTGCGGCGGTACCCCACCATGAGGCTCCCCGCGTGCAGGGCCGACGCGGTGAAGGTGTGGGCCTTGCGCTCCTGCCAGGCGAGGCGCTCGCCGTGCACGAGATTGAGCGCCATGTTCACCACGTGCAGCAGCCTCCGGCGCGGGACCGGCGCGCCGGCCGGCGCGGCCGACGAGCGCGGCCACAGCTCGTGGAGCTGGAGGTTGTCGTTGTCGTCGAAGCCGGTGAAGGGGTTCGCGTGCCGGTCGGTATTCGACGCCCCCAGGTAGGCCCGGATCAGCCGGTTGCGGTACATGGCATGCAGCGAGAACCGGTTGGTGTTGATGAACCAGGCCATCAGGAGCCCGAGCGCGGCGAGCGCCACCGCCACCCCGGTCACGATCCAGATCGGCGACGACACCAGCACCCCCACGTGGTCGAAGGGGCCGTGCGGCCAGTTTCCCCACTGCGGGAGTCCGCCGACGGTATCGCCGCTCTGCCGGATGAGCCAGCCCAGCAGCCCGGAGATCAGGGTGGACAGCCCGATCGCCAGCACCGCCGCGAACACCACGCCGGCCAGCGGCACCGCGAGGGCCATCAGCCGGTCGCGCGGACTCGTCTGGCTCGACGCCCGGTCGCGCGCACCCAGCTTGGTGAACCATCCGCCCACCACCGCCATCAGCCCGGACACTCCGCCGACCGCGGTCAGGGCCCGGCTGATCCAGACGTCGGAGAACAACACCGGCCCGAACAGGACCAGCGCGCCGAACACCGTCCACGCCGAGCCCGCGATCAGGAACCACGCGCCGCAGCGCGACCACCACTCGCGATCGTCGTCCTCGGTCCAGCGGCTGAGCAGGCCGACCAGCGCGGTCGCGGCGAGGAGGAACGCGCCCACCACGAATCCGGGAGCCAGCGCGGCGTAGAGGATCAGGGTGTAGTCCACCCGGCTGAACAGCTTGGCAGCCAGCAGCCACGCGATCGCTCCCCCGACCCCGCCGGCGACGACCACGACGAAGAGCTCGGCCACGAAGCTTCCGAGCTGCGCCCCCAGCGAGCCCTTCGCCGGCCGACCCTGCCCCCACGAGGTCCGCAGCCACACGGTGTAGCCGGCCCAGGCCAGCAGGTGCACGACGGCGCCGAACCAGACGAAGTTGACCAGCACCGGCAACGGCTCCCGGCCCGGCCCGGCGGCGCGTCCCGAGACCGCGGCCCAGTAGATGGTCAGAGACCCCAGGCCGAGGAGCAGCGGGAGCAGGCAGAAGACGAGGAACTTGCCCTGGCCCCGGCGCGCGGTGGGGCTGCTGGGAATGGTCGCGGCGATGTACGCCACCGCCCAGGCGAGCAGCACCCCCCCGACCGCGAGCAGGACGCCCGGATGGAAGGACGCCCCCGCGGTGTTGACCCAGAGGAGCAGCGAGAGGTAGAGGCGCGGCAGCATGAGGACCGCGGCGAGCAGCGGCACGAGCACCAGCCAGATCAGGATCATGTTGCGCAGGATGGTGCCGAGGAGCGTCCACGCGTCGGTGGAGAGCAGGCCGGCCCGCGGGCTCAGGTAGTTGCTGAACTCGCGCAGGTGCGAGATCGGCTCCGGCTCCGGATCGAGCTTCGCGCGCGGCTTGAGCGAGGCCAGCTCGCCCGCGACCTTCTGCACGTCGTTGCCGACGCGGTGGATCCAGGCGGTGAGCCAGCCGCCGATGTAGCCGCCGCCGGAGACGGTGGAGAGGTAGTGGAACTGGGTCAGGAGCCCGGCGCGCGCCAGCCCCTGGAGGACGCCCAAGGCGAAGGTGGCGCTGCGGATGCCCCCGCCCGACAGGCAGAGCGCGGCGCGCTTCTCGGGCAGCGCATGGATCGCCTCGTAGAGTGCGGGGAGCCGGTCCCCGTCGTCCGCCCCGCGCGCCGCTCCGGGAAGCGGGCCGTGCAGGGCGACGAACTCCTCCTCCAGAACGTGCGACAGGGGAAGAAAGGCGGTGGACTGGCTCGAGGTGCCTCCGGTCGCGGCGCGATCAGGGCCCATCACAAGCACGCTAGGCCGCCACCCGCGCGGGGGTCAAGGAATTCGTGCGCCTACTGGGTGCCGTCCCCGGGGCTTGCGCTCGGGGTCGCCCTTGCTATGCTGTGGCGCAAGAAACCGCCACCGGACCATTGACCTGAAAGGGGTGCGCACATGGCGACGGGGCCCTCTCACATCTACGTCGGCGCGGCACGCTGGACTTCCGGAACGAAGAGCGGCGTCTTTCGCCGGGCGGACGGCGCGGGCGGCTGGGAGCTGATGAGCAAGGGGCTTCCGGAGACGGCCCACGTGCAGGCCATCACGGTGCATCCCACCAATCCCAACGTGGTGTACGTGGGCACCCAGAACGGCCCCTACCGGAGCGTCGACCGCGGCGAGCGCTGGGAGCGCCTGCCCTTCCCCGAGGACGGCGGTGAGGTCTGGTCCATCCTCGTGCATCCCACCCGCCCGCGGACGCTCCTGGCCGGGACCTCGCCGGTCGGCATCTTCCGCAGCGACGACGAGGGCGCCACGTGGCGCCGGCTGCCGAAGGCGGTGCAGCCCGAGCGCGTGAAGATGCCCTTCGCGTGCCGGGTGATGCGCCTGGCCATCGACCCCGCGCAGCCCGAGCACATCTACGCGGCGCTCGAGGTAGGCGGCGCGATGCGCAGCCTCGACGGCGGCGAGACGTGGGAGGACGGGAGCGCCGACCTCGTCAAGCTCTCGGACCTGCCGCATCTGAAGAGCCGCATCGTGAGCGACAGCGAGATGGAAGGCATGCTGGATGGCCACGCTCTCTGCGTGAGCGGAGCGGCCAGCGGCACCGTCTTCCTCGCGCTCCGCATGGGCCTCTTCCGCAGCACCGATCGCGCGGCGCACTGGCAGGACATGGAGGTCGGCCGCTTCTCCCCGCTCACCTATAGCCGGGATATCCGCGTCTCGCCGCAGGACCCGCGCGTGCTCTATGCGTGCCTGAGCCCGGCCGCGCGGAGCGAGGACGGCTCCCTCTACCGGAGCGGAGACCTCGGGGAGACGTGGACGCGCTTCGACCACGGCGTGAAAGCCGAGTCCACCATGATGGCGGTGGCGCTGCACCCGCGCGATGCCGGTCGCGTGTACTGCGCCAGCCGCACCGGGCAGATCTTCGGGACCGAGGACGCGGGCCGCTCGTGGCGCGAGGAGCGGCTGCCCGAGGGCGTCAGCGACGTCTACGCGATCGCCTGCGGGTGAAGAACCCCGGACCCCTCACCCTGCCCTCTCCCCAGAGGGGAGAGGGAGGGAGGCGGGGCGAGGTCGCAGACGAAGCAGCGGACGTCGCCCAGGTACTCGTAGCGCTCCGTGTGCGCCGGGAGGCCGGCGTGCTCGCCGTCGATGCCCAGGGATCGCAGCACCGGCTCGGTGAGGAGCGCGTAGCCGCCCTTCCGTCCGACCCCGTTCTTGAGCAGCCGGTGCACCAGGATCACCGCGGTACCGGTCACCCGGTTGCGCCCCGCCACCGTGTGCCGCAGGAACGGCCCGTGGTGGACGACCATCTTGAGATCGAGGGTGCCGATCTGCTGGCACGCCCCGCACTGGCACTCCTCGGCGGCCTGCATCACCTGCTGCCGGCTCTTGAAGGCGGCGAACGCCTCCTCCAGCACCGCCAGCAGCCGGGTGTGCGGCAGTGCGAAGCTCTCGCCCCCGAGGGCGAACACCGCGTCGCCCTCGATCTCCTGGATCTCGAGCGGGGGCGACAGGTGCCCGATCACCTCGTCGAGCAGGGTGGCGATGATGTCCGAGCCGTGCTCGAGCTCGGTGGTGGTCACGAAGGCGGTGAACCCGGAGACGTCGGCCAGGACCAGGAAGCCGTGATCCGTTCTGTTGTTCATGCTCCTGAGACACCGCTGCGGGGCATCCGTGAAACGCCCGGAGTGCCGGCTAAACCCGCTCCAGGATGTGCAGACCTCGGCCCCGGTCGATGAGGTAGAGCAGGCCGCGCCCGTCCACCTCCACGTCGTTGCTCGAGACCCGTGAATGGCCCGCCGGCGGCTCCGGCAGGAAGTGGGCCACCTCGCGGGGCGCATGGGGATTGGCCACGTCCACCACCCGCAGCCCGTGGGCGAACCAGGCCACCGGGATCTCGGTCCCGGTCACCCGCTCGCACGGCTGGTGGCAGCCGGTGAACTCGGGCTGCGGCTCGCCGTCCACCCCGGCCACCTGGAAGGTCGAGATGGGGACCGGGTGCCGCTCGTCGGTGATGTCGACCAGCCACATGAACGAGGGGGGTCCCGGCGCGGTCTTGGCCACGTCCTCGTCGGCGGCCAGCATGATCCGCCGGCCGTGGAGCGGGAACGGCAACGGCAGCGCGGTGTGGGTCGGCGTGATGTAGGGCGGGCTCCAGTCGAGCCCGGACACGAAGCGGGGCTTGCCCATGTCCTCGATGTCGAGGATGACGAACCCCCCGTGCCAGTAGCTCACGTAGAGCCGGTTGCCAGCCCGGATCGGGTGGTGGCAGCGGTGGTGCCGCCCCGACCACGCGGGCTGCTCTCCACCTCCGGTCCACTGCCCCGGCATCCACCAGCGTCCGACCTCCTTCGGCCGGGTGGGGTCGTGCAGATCCAGGATCATCACGATGTTGCCCACGTAGCCGTCCATCTCGGGGGAGATGTAGGCGTAGCGCCCGTCGAAGGTGAACCGGTGCACGCCCGCCCCGCCGCACTTCCAGAACGTGATCTCGCGCGGCCGCGCGGGGGTGGAGACGTCGTAGATGACGAGGCCCCCGCCCACCCCGGCGGGCGGCTGGTGCGCGGGCTGCGCCTCGCGGTTCACCAGCATGAGCCCGTTGGCCGCGCGCACCTTGTGGGAATGGGTGTGCGGCGGCACCTCGACGGTGGCGAGGGTGCGCGGCCGGGCCGGATCGCTCACATCCACGATGCTGGTGCCGTGCGGCGCCTTCATGTGCGCGACGTAGGCGATGGTGCCGTCGACCGACACCTGACCGCCGCCCGGGCAGTCGAGCCAGGCGACCTGCTTGAGTCCGCGGGTGCTCGAGGTGATCGTCGTCATGTCGGGCGGAGCCTAGCAGACGATGCGGGCGCCGCCAAGCCCTTCCGAGCGCCGATTTGACAGCCGCCCCGGGGAGTGACAGAGTCTCGGCAACTCGCAAAGGAGCGTCGCCATGGCCCTCTCCACCGATCGGCTCCCGGAAGTCGGCAATGCCTATGCGCGGCTCGAAGACAAGATCCTCGAGCGGGACCAGGGCGCGGCCAGCGACATCTTCTACGATCTGGTGCGGGCGGGGGTGCCCATCCCCCAGCTGGTCGGGCAGCTCGTCCGCATCCACGCGCCCTACACGCACGTGCCCTACCACCAGCGCCTCGACGACGGCGTCGTGCGCTTCGTGAACAACGACCACTGCCTGCTCAGCTCGCGCGCGGGCATCGACCTGGTGCCGCTGATGCCGCCCGAGCTCCGCTACCTGCCCTTCGCGCAGACCATCTGGTACATGCCGACCGGCCTGGACCCGTGGAACCAGCTCATCGGCAAGATGCCCGGCCACTACGTGCGGCTCTACGAGATCAAGTTCGAGGGCAAGCCGCCGGTCCCCGAGGTGCACTGGCCCGACCAGGCGCCGCTCGCCATCGAGGGCACATGGCCCGAGAAGCTCAACACCTGGCTCACCCTCGTGCAGCGCGGCGAGGTGATCAACGCCTACCGGGTCTTCCTCGGCCTGTGGGACGAAGCGGCGGTCGATCCGGCCAAGCGCACCCCGCTGCTGGCCCAGCTCGTGTTCGCGGGCCTCATCGACGTGCAGGATCGCGTGCTCTACAACCGGTCCTATACCACCGGCCACAAGTCCTATCGCGCCCGCGCCACCGTCGAGCTGGCCCGCGCGGTGGGCTGGAACGACGCGCACAGCATCCTCTACGCGGGCGTGCCCGACATCGCGGTGGGCCCGCGCTGGTACTCGACCTACGAGATGGCCTGCCAGGTGGTGCAGATCTTCCTCGACAACCGCGACCGCGAGCTCTGCGAGAACGACGGCGCGCTCAGCCCGGTGGAGTCCCTCGCCTTGCAGCAGGCGCTGCTGAGCGGCCAGGAGCCGGGCTACATCGACCTGATCGTGGCGCTGCTCCAGAACGGCCGCGGTCTGCGCCAGATCATCGACACGATCCAGCTCGCCTCGGCCCAGCTCATCATGGAGACCGGCGACCCCAACGCGTACTCGATGCCGCAGCACAGCTACGAGTACTGCAACACGGTGCGCTGGTTCTTCGATTCCTTCGCGCACCCGCACCGGCTCAAGCTGCTCTTCGTGGCCGCGGCCTTCGTCAACCGCGCGGCCCATCACCAGAAGCACACCCCGGACAACCACCCGGTGAAGGTCACCCCGCCCAAGGGCTCGGACGCGCTCACCCCCCCGCAGCTCCTCGAGCGGCTGGACAGCGCGCTCGACGGCCTCCGCGCGTTCGAGGCCATGGACTGGACGGCGGCCTACCTGCGCTCCGGCGCGGATCGGGCTGCCTGCTCCACGACTACGGCCACTCCACCGCGGCCGATCGCGATCGGCTACTCCTCGCCTCGGCCAAGCACACCGCCGGGCACCGCAAGTACGGCAGCCACCTCGACGCCTGGCGGCGCTACGCGGACGCGTTCGGCCTCGCGCGATCCTGATCCTCGCCCCGATCGATCGGTAGCTCAGAGCGCGCGCCCACCCGTGAGGCGCAGGGCCTGCTCGATTCCTCGACCAAACGCTCTTCGTGGGGGGGCCTCATGAGGAAGCTCCGAGCGAAGTCGTTCAAGAGCATTCCGGGCAAGTACTACCGCACCCCGAAGGAGCTCTGGGGCTTTCGCACCGACCGGGGCGATGGATCGCCGGCGGCGATCGCGCGGACCTTCCTGGAGACCAATCGCGAGACCCTCGGCATCACCTCCGCGCTCGACCGCCTCGACGTGCGCCGCGTGATCCACGGCCAGGGCGCCGACCACGTCATCCTCCAGCAGCTCTGGCGGAGGCGGCGTATTCACCGCGCCTACGTCACCGTGCACATCGGCCGGGATCGCCGGGTCTACCTGGTGAAGAGCCGCGCGGTGCCGGAGGACGTGCTGCGCCGGGCCGAGGAGCCCCGCATCGCGAGCGCGACGGCGGTGCGGGCCGCGCTCGCGGGAGGCGGGCGCGGCACCGGACGGGCGTGGGTGGTCGGCAAGCCCGAGCTGCTCTGGTACCCGGCCCGGCGGCTGCTCCATCCCGCCTGGCGCGTGCGCATCCACCGCACGAAGCCGCGCGCGGAGGTCATCACGTACGTGCACGCGGTCACCGGGACGGTCATCAGCCGCTACGACAACCTCTCCGAGGCGACGGGACGGGCGACCGTGTTCCTGCCGAACCCCATGGCCCTGGCCCGCGGCTTCGAGCCGCTCCACGGGACGCGACTGCAGCGCCCGCCGGTGTCGGCCTACGCCCGCGTGAAGCTCACCGGCCTCCGGAGCGGGACTCAGCTGAACGGGCGGCGCGTGACCACGCGTCTCACGAAGTCGCGTCTGCGGAGCGCGCGCCTCGACTTCTCGGTGCCCAGTTCCGGGGCCGGCTTCGAGGAGGTCTCGGCCTACTACCACGTCAACGAGGCCATCGCGTATCTCGAGCAGCTCGGCTACCGGGGTCCGCGCCGCCTCTTCACCCGGCCCCTCGAGATCGACGCGCGGGGCACCCGCGACGACAACTCGTGGTACAGCCCCGGCGAGCGGACCCTGACCTTCGGGACCGGCGACGTGGACGACGCGGAGGACGGCGAGACGGTGCTCCACGAGTTCGGGCACGCCCTCCAGGACGCCATCTGTCCCGACTTCGGCCAGTCGCCGGAGGCGGCCGCGATGGGGGAAGGCTTCGGCGACTACTTCGCGGGCAGCTTCTTCGCCGCGAGGAAGCCGCCCGACTATCGCGATGCGGTGATGACCTGGGACGGCGCGCGCGGGGACGGCAGGCCGCCGTGCGTCCGGCGGCTCGACTCGGATCTCACCTACGAGAGCTTCGACCACCGCGCGACCGCCGACGAGCACGAGAACGGCCAGATCTGGTCGGCCACCCTGTGGGACATCTGGAAGGCGACCGGGCGGCGGGTGGCGGACCGCATGATCGTCGAGAGCCACTTCCAGCTCGACGGCTTCACCACCTTCGCGCGCGGCGCGCGCGCCATCCTCGACGCGGACCGGAACCTCTACCGGATGCGCCACGCCACGATCCTCAAGCGGATCTTCCGCCGCCGAGGCATCGGGCCGGTGGAGTGACCTCCTCCCGCCCCGCTGGCCTTTGGTGGCGTGACTTTCGTGCCGGGCGAGCTCGGGCTACGGTTCGCGAAGTCTCCATGAGGGTCCGGTCGCTGAACGGCGCGCGTACCCCTTCCGGAGATCGAACGGGCCTGGCAGAATCTGGCGAAGCGTCGGATCTACTCGGTCCCGCGGGTCGCGCTGACGCGGGCACAGATCGACGCGCTGGGGCTCTAGCCACGGCCCTCGGCTCCCGCTATTCGATCACCTGATCTGCCCGCTCCAGCAGTGACTGCGGGATCGCCAGCCCGAGGGCCTTGGCGGTCTGGAGATTGATGACGAGCTCGAACTTGGTGGCCTGCTCGACCGGAAGATCCGCCGGCTTGGCGCCCCTCAGGATCTTGTCCATCAGGTACCCGGCCCGGCGATACATGTCGACGAGGCTGGGGCCGTAAGACATGAGGCCACCGCTGTCGACGAACTCCCGGACTCCGTACATGGCCGGCAGCCGAGCGCTCGCCGCGAGCGTCAGGAGCCGCGGCTGGTTTGCCACGAGCACCGCGTCTCGAAGGACCACGAGCCCATCCACCTGTCGCTTGACCGCGGCCCGAAAGGCGCGCTCGAAATCATCGGCACTCTGCACTGAGACGACGTCGAGCTGCAGCCCGAGCGCTCGGGCCGGCGCCTCGCTCGCTCTCAAGACCGAGCCATACACCGGGTTGATCGGATTGATGACCACCCCGACCCGAGCGAGCCGGGGAACCGCTGCCTTGAGCAGCTCGAGCTGCTTGCCGATCGTCTCCTCGGTGACGAACGTGGAGCCCGTCACGTTGCCGCCGGGCCGGGTGAGGCTTTCGACCACCCCCACTCCGACGGCGTCGCCCACCCCGGCGAACACGATCGGGATCGTCGACGTCGCCTTCTTGGTGGCCAGGGCGGCCGGGGTGCTCCACGTCGAGACGATCGCGTCCACCCGGAGGCGCACGAGGTCGGCGATGAGATCGGGCAGTCGGTCGTAGCGGCCGTCGGCCCAGCGATACTCGAGAGCGACGTTGCGGCCCTCGACGTAGCCCAGCTCCCGGAGCGTGTGCCGGAAGGCCTCGAAGGACGGACCGGGGCCGAACGAAGACGAGAACGGCGATAGCACGCCGATCCGGTAGACCTTCCCCGCCGGCGGGGCCGCGGCGGCGAGCGACGCGCCGAGGAGGCCTCCGGTCAAGGTCCCGAGGAAGATCCGCCGGTCCAATACGGGCCCCCTGGCTGGCCGCTCCATGGCAACGGGCAGGACGACGGCCTAGCGGGGACGAATCTACACCAATGCGCCGGAGAGAGGCGAACCAAGTGGCGGGCGAGGCGCAGGCGGCAGCGGTATACTCGCTGCCTGGAGGCCATCGATGACTATGAGTGAGGGTCCGGTAGCCCGAGTCTACTACCGCCAGGGCTGAAGCTCCTGCGCCAAGACGAAAGAGTTGCTTTCGTCATGGGGAGTGGCCTTCGAGGGCTTCGACGTCGAGGCCCAGCCGGAGCGGTGGGCGAGCGCGTCGTGCACGGCTGGAACCCGCAGGCGCTGGCCGAGCTGGTCGGGGTGCGCTACCGCGCGGCCAAGAAGCTGACGCCGGCCGAGCTGGCCCTGCGCATGGACGTGGTCCTCGACGCCACCCAGCGCGCGATGCGGCAGGTTCCGCGCGAGCACCTCGGCATGAAGTATCCCGGGCGCGATCGCACCGTGCGCCAGCTCGGGTTCCACGTCTTCCGGGTGGCCGCCTCGTTCGCGGACACGCGGGAGCTGGGGCATCTCGACGGGGCGTGGTTCGAGGAGAACGCGCCGGCCGAGATGGCCGATGGCGATGCGGTGGCGCGCTACGGCGAGACGGTGCGCCAGCGCCTCCGGGCCTACTTCGGCCGGCCCGGCTGGTGCGACGGAGAGGTAAGCACGTATTACGGCCCGCAGTCGGCCCCCGAGTTCATGGAGCGCACGACGTGGCACACGGCGCAGCACCTGCGGCAGATCTACTGGTTCCTCGACGAGATGGGCGTGGAGAAGGACGCGCCGCTCACCGACGCCGATCTGGACGGGCTCCCCTTCCCGAAGGAAGTCTGGTCCTAGCGATGAAGGCGTGGGCTTCGCGGATGATCTCCTCCACCTTCTTCCAGCTCGGGCGCGCGTCGAGACGCATGCCCACCCAGCCGCGCTTGCCCACGTAGGCCGGTACATAGTAGCGCTTCGGCTCCGCGTAGACCAGCGCCTCCTGGGCGCCGAGCGGCATGGCGAGCCACACCCCCACGTGCGGGGCGCCGTGGTGGTGGTTGTCGAGCATGGCGAACATCTTGCCGCTCGCCCAGAACGTGGGCTCCCCGTGGGAGACCTTCTCCGTGGTTCCGGGCAGGGACCGGCAGATGCGTCGCAGCCGAGCCAGCGGCTCGGCTACGTCGTCACGTGGCGGATGAACCGTTCCGGCGGGTCTTCGCCCCACTGGCTGACGAGCGCCTCTTCGGCGGACAGGAGGTTGGATCCGCTCCGGGCGTTCAGGCGATCGGTGTCCGCCCAGCGCTCGTGCACGCGGCCCCACGGGTCGGACCAGTAGTCGTAGACCTGGCTGCCCAGGAGGTGCCGGCCCACGCCCCACATGTGCTCGTACTTGCCGAGGCCCGCGAGATACTCGTGGTCCTTGAAGACCGCGTCCACGTCCGGCACCTCGAACGAGACGTGGTTCAGGCCCGCCCGCTCGTTGTGCACGCAGAAGAGGGTGTGGTGGTCCACGTACTCCTCGCCCCGGTCGCAGCGATTGAACGAGCCGATCAGATTGTCCTTCTGGCCGGCGTAGACGTCGTCCGAGCCGATGAACCCGAGCGTGTCGCGGAACCACTGCACGGTCTCGCGCACCTTGGGGGTGCCCATCACCCCGTGGCCGATGCGCTTGATCGGGGTCGGCGACTTGCGCAGCCGCATCAGGGTCCCCGCGCGACGCAGGGGCTCGGCGCCGGTGTTCATCGGGGTGTGCGGCACCGGGATCGGCGGCAGCTCCTCGAGGCCCCAGATCACCTCGACCTGGTAGCCGTTGGGCTCGTGCAGGCGCACCCGCTTGCCGCCTCCCGGCTCGTCGAGGGCTTCCACCGCGGAGGCGCCCGGGGCGGCGGCCACCCGCGCCAGGTCCGCCTCGCTCGTCGCGTGGTAGGCGAAGCCCACGAAGCCCGCGTCGTCCGCCTTCTCGGTCACGTGGATGTGGTGGACTGGGTCCGTCCCGCGCATGAAGAGCGCGGTCGGGGTGCGGGCGGCCCGCGTGAGGCCGAAGTGGGCGAGGAACTCCTCCATCGCGTCCAGATCCGGGGCGCGCATCCGCGCCCACGCCAGGTCTCGTACCTTGATCAAGCCCATTGTCATCCTCCCCTCACCCTGCCCTCTCCCCGGAGGGGAGAGGGAGAGATGTGTCAGCCCGCGAAGGTGAAGCGCGGGTCGGCGGCCGGGATCTCGGCCTCCGGCAGCTTCAGCTCGCGGCGCACGATGTTGGCGCCCAGGTTGATGGCCACGCTCTTGTAGAACGCGATGCGCCGGGCGAGCCCCTCGCGCCCGAAGCCGCAGTCGGTGGAGAGGATCAGGCGCTCCGCCGGCACGTACTCGAGCGCGCGCCGGATGAGGGCCGCCACCACCTCCGGCGGCTCCACCGCCGCGGTCGAGTGATTCACCACCCCGATCGCGATCTTCTTGTCGGTGCGGTGCCGGGCGAGCAGCGGCAGGTCGCGCCCGTTGGTCGAGGCGCACTCGAGCGTGAGCACGTCGGCGTTGGTGGCCAGGAGATACGGCAGCGACCGCTCGTAGGACGGCCGCTCCCAGTGCAGCGGCTGCTGGTTCGGATTCCCCCAGCACGTGTGCAGCCAGATCTCGGTGTCGACGCCCGCGATCTCCCGGTTCACCGACTCGGTGTAGAACTCGAGGTCCCGGTCGGAGGCCCCCGCCGCTCCCGCGATGTGATGCTGCGGCTCCTCGACCTGGATGACCCGGCAGCCCGCCGCCGCGACCTCCCGGAGCTCGGCGTTGAAGATGTCGGCCAGGGCCAGGATCACGTCGCGGTCGGCGCCGTAGTGC
>WNFK01008441.1_pt1 | contig 12723 bp, 14 predicted proteins | sample 5400281 | NCBI WGS metagenome assembly WNFK01 (sample SAMN13153350, study PRJNA577476) | soil metagenome | isolation source: 20 cm soil on Douglas fir-dominated hillslope | place: USA:California | collected 2013-09-17
CCCGCCGTGTTCGTGAACACGGTCGTCGGAGGCTCGCCCTTCCACATGGTGAAGGCCGGCACGAACACGAGGGCCAGCGCGATGGCGCTGAAGGCGAACCCGAACGGCAGCACCCACCCGTACGACTCGGCGGCTTCCCGCTCACAGGGCAGGCCGGAAGCGCCGAGCACGTGGCCGGCCCGCACGTGCACCGGGTTCTCACTGGACGTCGGTTTCACCGAGTCGATCCTGAAGAGCCAGTCGGCGACCAGCGGACCCAGCACGTCGCCCAGGCGCCGGCTCCAGGAGAGATTGGTCACGCCATCCTCCTCGAAATAGGCGTAGCGGGCGATCGAGCCGTCTCGATGGCGCACGCCGACGTAGTTGGCCTCGCCCCGCTCGGGGATGGCCTGCACCTTGTCGTAGTACGCCACGATGTGGCCTTCCTTCGCGCACAGGACGTCCGTGCCTCGCGGCATCGACCAGTCGTACGCCCCTTCCTCGGGTCCGTGATGGCTCCAGAAGCCGCGGGCGCCCTGGAGGCAGTAGCGCTCGCCGAGGTAGGGCAGCTTGAAGTCGCTGGCGCCGAAGCCCATCTGGGTCCGGCCTTCGTTGGCGAAGGCGAAGCCGGCCCATCCGGAGAGGGCGCCGAACAGCGCGCCGCCCAGGATCGCGAACACGAGGGATCCGGCGCCCGGTGGCTCCCCGGCCGCCACCAGGATCACCGCGGCCAGGACACCGGCCACCGCCGCGCCCACGAGGGCCGAAGCCCAGATGTACGGGCGCGGCATGCCGAGGCTCGGGTCGTCGTCGACCTGCCATTTCTCGCGTCGGCCTGGCAAGTACCCGAGCGAGAAGGCCGCCCAGATGCCGCCCACCGTGCCCACCCCGTAGGGGTCCGGGGACGCGAAGCCGAAGGCGGCGGCCAGGAGGTTGGCGGCGAGGAGCACCGCGAAGAGCGCGGACGCCGTGATGATGGCCGGGGTGCCGACACCTTCCCCGAAGATGACCCCGCTCAGATACCCGAAGAACGCCGCCCCGATGGCGGCGATCGACAGCGCGGCCATGCTTCCTCCGATGGCTCCGATCAGGACGGCCAGCACGGCGGACGCGCCGCAGGCCAGCCACAGGACGTCCCGCACGACGAGCCAGGTCGGCTCGTGAGACCAGAACATGGGGCCGAGCGTGCCAGCGGGTCCCGGCGCCGGGGTCGGGCGGCCGTGACGGCGCAGGCACTCGCGGCCTTCGGTCCAGGTCAAGTCCTGGTTGAGGCGAGCCAGCTTGGCTCGGAGCACGACGTCGGCGAAGGACGTCTGGCGTTCCTTCACCTCGATCCGGTGCTCGAGGACGACCTTGGAGCCGCGCAAGGGCCGCACGCTGTCGGTCACGTCCTCGTAGCCGGCCTTCTCGACCGTCACCGTGTAGGTCGCCGGCCGCAGGTTGGTCAGCAGCACCTTCCCGTCCAGACCCGTGGTTTTCTCGAGCAGCCCCTCGATCTTCACCTTGACCCCCTCGAAGCGGGGGTCGGTGGCGTTCTCCCCTTCGGAGGGCGTGTCCCAGCAGACCGCGTGCTTCCACACGATCACTTCGATCTGGCCGTGGGGACAGATGGCGCAGATGCCACCCGCAGGGATGCTCTCTCCGCCGGGGCGGTTCATGCTGGTCGGCTGGCGCGGCGGGACGCTCGGCCGGTCATCGCGCGCGCGAGGATATCACGGAGCGGAGGCTCCGGACACCATGCCCTACCGGCGCGAGCGTGCGCTACGTCGCGAGGCGTTCCGCTCTCGTCACCGGGTCAGGGCTTCCAGAATCCTTGCGATGGGATGCGGAACGCCCGGTTGAAGCGCGAGGACGCGTTCTCCCACGCGATGATCATCGTCAGCTCCGCGATCGTGTCGTCGTCGTAGTGTCGCTGCATCCGCGCGAACAGCTCGTCGTTGACGTCGCGGCGCGTCTCGGTCATCGCGTCGGCGTATTCGAGCGCCACCTTCTCCGCGCCGCTGAAGAGCGGGGGCAGCATTGACATCCTGTCAGAACTCGCAGCCGTTCCACCAGGCAACCCGGCGGTTGAGCAGCGCCCGGAGCGCGGCGGGCACCCGCTTGGTCTCTTGCTGGAGCGCGGCCCACATCTCCTTCGCGGCGCGGAAGTACGCCGGATTGCGCGCGTAGAAGAGGTAGGGATAGAGCGGCGCGCCCCGGAGCTTCCGCTGTTCCTCGAGCGTTTCGCGCAGGTCGTCCGGGAGCGTCTCGACGTCGACCGGCGGGATGCGCGTTTTCCCTTCGAGCATGGCCACCTCCATGACCGGGATCTTACATCCGAAACCGGCAGACGCGTCGGTGGACACTTCGACGGTGATCGAAGCGTCTAGCGTTTCCTGCGGTCGCCTGGTTCGGACGCGTCGATCCCGAAGGTCTTCTGAAAGCCCCGCTGGCCCGACGGGGTGACGACCACGGCGTGGCTGCGCGTCGTCCGTTCGATCCAGCCGAGATCGAAGCAGCGCGTGGTGATCGCGATCCCGACCGCGCCCGCGATGTGTGGACGTCGCTCGGTCCAGTCGAGGCAGAGTCGGCAGAGGCGGCGGCGGGTCGAACGCAGGGGAGGAAGCTCGACCCCGAACGTGGTGAGAAAACGGGTGCCCGCGGTCGTGATCTCGGCGACTTCGTCGTCGAGCACGATGTATTGGTGGGCGACGAATGAGTCGGTGAGCTCGACGCTGAGACGGCCGGCAAGGTGGTCGTAGCACATCCGGGCCGCACCGAGCGCGCGTGCGTGAGCGGATAGGGGGCGGTATCGCGGTCTCTTCTCGAGAGCGACCGCGACGATCCCGTCGATCATCTCCGCCACCGCCGGCAAGGCGAGCCGGAAATAGCGATGCCGCCCGATACGGACCGCCGACAGGACGCCCGCCCCGGTCAGCTTCGCGAGATGCGTGCTGGCGGTTTGCCGCGTGACTCGCGCCGCGGAGGCGAGCTCGCTCGCGGTCAGGGCACGGCCATCGAGAAGCGCCGACACCATCGTCGCTCTCGCCGGGTCTCCCACCAGCGCGGCGATCTCGGCGATGATGGGGCCGGTGATCATCTACTTGACGAAGGTCGGGCTACACGGGCGGACGTCGTCGGTGCGATTGCCGGCCCCGCGCGCGTCCTCGAAGACGGCGTCGACCCGATAAGCGTACGCCGCTCCCTGGCTCAGCCGGTTGGCGGTGTTCCTCGGATCGCCCACCATGCCGCGGGCGTCGATGCCGGCCTTGCCGTCCGGCTGGATCTTCCCGCTGAGGGTCAGCGAGTTCGGCAGCCCGAGCTCGCCGTGCTGGGCGGTGAGTGCCCCGTCCTTCACCTGGGCGAGGAGCCGTCTCGTATAGCCGGAGGCGCTCCCATGGGCCGGGCATTGGACGGTCACGTTCCAGACGCCGTCGAAGCGCGCGAGATCGCGGGCCGGCGGGCTCACGTTGGCCAGCCGCTGGCGGGCGAGCGGGGCGAACGTTCCCTGGGGATACTGCTTGAGATAAGCCTCGAAGCCCGTGGGATCGGTACCGTCCTTGACCGACATCCAGAACAGGCCCTCGCGATCGGGGGCCGGAGCCGAGGCCGCCGCCGTGGGCGCGGACCCGGCTGCCGTCGCGGTGTTGACGATCAGGTCCCCGGTGAGCGAGGGGGATTCCCACGGGGTCTGGGCGCCCTTTGACCGGCGCGCGACGTTGATCCGTACGCGCTTGAACACCTCCTCGATCTTGAGGCCAGGCTCGCGCAGGGCCTCCAGCAGCTCCTCGGTATACAGGCCGTTCTTGCCGTCCCCGTCCGCCGCCACCGACCCCGGCGCGGTGGCATAGGCCACCAGCGTCCCCCGGGCCGCGTCAACCGCCGCGAGGCCTCGGGCCCCGCCACGCATCCGGCGCTCGAACGGGTTGTTGCGACAGGCATCGAGGATCACCAGGTTGACCCGGTTCTTCGCCTCGGCCATCTGCTCGAGCAGCAGCTCCACGTCGACCGCGGCGACGCGGGTGGATGCCTCGTCCTCGATCTCGGCGTCGACCGGTACCAGGTAGTTGCGCCCGCGGACCTGCAGCCCGTGGCCCGCGTAGTAGAAGGCGCCGACGCCGCCCGCGGTGAGGCGACGCCCGAACTCTATGATCGCCGCCTCCATCGTGCGCTTGGTGGCGTTCTCGTAGGCGAGGACCGTGAAGCCGAGCTCCTCGAGCCTCTGCGTCATCGCCCGCACGTCGTTCACCGGGTTGCGCAGGGGCGACTCGCGGTAGGCGCTGTTGCCGATCACCAGGGCGAGCCGCGGCTCCCCACGGGACACCTGGGCACTGACCGACGAGGCCAAGGCGAGGGTCCACAGGCCGATCGCGGAGGCCACCCCGAGGCGTCGCCACACACTCACGTTCGGCATCCGGTCCTCCCCGGCGCAAGACAAGAGAAGATGAGCCGGAAAGACCATACCACCGCACCCAGCGAGCCTTCACCGCTTTCGCTCACCTCGACGTCCTGGAGGGCCAGCGTCGGGAGATAGGGGACCCACAGGGGGATCACGATCATGAACGGGTCGAAGAAGGAGAAGCCGTAGAGGAGCTTGATGTTCCGGTTCAGGGAGTCTCGCCGCCGGTCGCGAGCGGCCACACGTAGCGATCCCACGTGAGACCGACCACGTCCATCTGGCCGATGGCTCGTGCGCCCGACCGCTCGGCGACGCGCCGGGAGCGGGTATTCTGCGGAAGGATGGCCGAAATCGCGTACGACAGCCGCAGAACGTCGCGCGCGTAGTCGCGAACGCAACGCGCCGCTTCGGTCGCGAATCCCTGGCCCCAGACCGCGGGGTCGAGCGTGTAGCCGAGCTCACACTCGAACGTCAGCGCGACCCCCGCGGGCGCCTCTTCGCGCCCGAACCATCCCCGGCGAGGTCCGTGCTCGGGTGCCGCGGATTCGACCACGAGGTCCATCAACCCGCAGCGCCCGATCAGCGCGCCGTCGTCCTTGCGCAGGACCGCGAGATAGCCGAGGGCGAGCCGCTCATAGCTCGCGAGAGTGTACTGCAGCCATGCGGCCGTCTCTTCGGGCGAGCGCGGCCGGCCTCCGGGATACAGATGCCGCGCGACTTCGGGGAGAGCGTGGATGTGGGTGAAGAAGGGCAGATCCGCCGGCGCGATCCGCCGCAGCACCAGGCGAGCCGACTCCAGCCGGTCGGTGCCGTGCGCCAGGGTCATGCTGAGGCTTGCGGCGCAAGACGCTCGAACACGGTGGCCGCGTGGCGGTGGTAGATCAGCCCGGCGGCCTCGGGCTCGCCCAGCGATCGGCCGATCAGCTCCGCGTCCGAGGGAGAGCTCATCGTCTTCCTTTTCCCGGTCGCGGGGTTGAGTTCGCGGCCGGCGCGAAACGACTAGGCCGTCGCGGCTCGACGCCCGGAAGGTCCGAGGAGTAGCCGTCCGCCCACGACCAGCGCGAGCGCGCCGACCGCCGTCACGAATACCCGCGCGTTCTCTTCCCCGAGGAGACCGCTCGCGAACGGGCCGAAGAACATCGCGGCGTCGACGCCGACCCGGTACAGGCCCATCCGCCACGCCAGGTGCTCGGTGCGAGTGTGCTCACGGATCACGCCGACCGGCAGCATCCAGCCCGCCAGGCCGAGTCCGAAGCCCGCGCAGCCGGCCACGAACCACGGCAGCGAGCCGAGGCCCACCGCGGCGGTGCCCAGCCCGAGCGCCACGATCACGAAGCCCAGGACCGGCCTGCGGCCCAGCCGGTCGGCCAGCCGCCCCACCGGGAGCAGCGCCACGATGTCCACGAACTGGGCGAGCATGAGCAAGCTCGACACGCCGGCGCGGTCCAGGCCGAACTCGCGCGTCGCGCGCAGCGGAAGGAGGAACTGGCTCACCGAGGACCAGGCCAGGGCCAGGACCACCCCGACCGCGAACATCGTCCAGAGCGCGGGCGACATGCGATCAGCGTGGTGGGCGACCGGGGTCCGTGACGCCGGTCCATCCAGCGCCGGTTGCCCGTCGGGGAAGCGCCGGCGGATGATCGGCGCCGCGGCGAGGATCAGTAGCAGGGGCGACGAGGCGATCAGCAGCGAGATGCCCCAGCCCCAGTGGCCGGGAAGCACCCCGACGAGGCCGAGGCCGCCGAGCACGCCGATCATCGCGGAGAACTCGAACACGTTCAGGCGGACCGAGGCCCCCGGCCCCCGGTCGTCCTGGAGCAGGGCGATGAGCCCGCCCACGGTGCCGAGCGTGTACGCGAAGCCCAGGATCAACCGCCCGAGCACCAGCAGGGGAAACGACCCGGAGATCGCCAGGAGCACCGTGCCGGCGAGCATCAGCGCCGGCGAGGCGCACAGCGTGGTGCCGAGGTAGCGGCCGGCCAGCCAGCCCGAGGGGATCGCCGCGGCCATGCGGGCGAAGCCCAGGGCGCCGGCCACGACGCCGAGCTGCCAGTCGGCCAGCCCGTTGGCGCGCCCGATCTCGGGCAGCAGCGGGCTGAACGCGCCCATCGAGAAGCAGCTGCAGAGGCTGATGAAGCAGAGCAGCGCGGTGCTGCTCAAGGCACGAACGGACCCCTCGATCACCGTCGGTTTCTTCCCCGTTTGGCTCGCTGAGTATACACGCCGAGCCGCCCTGTGAAGATGTGGCCGTTTGCCCCCCAACACCCTGTCAATTTTCGGCTACGGGGGCTGACACTTCCCCGGCCGTCTCGGGGTCTGCGTCCTGTTCTTCAAGATCTTGGGCCGCTCCACGCTGGCCCGACCCTTGCTCTCTTCACACCTGGCTCGTTGATCACGCTGTATTTGCGCAGAATCCGGCGCGCCTGATTCGTGGGCGGAAGGTGGCGGGGATGCCGAAATTGACCCTGGTGAGGGAACGTAGGCCGGTGCGGATCTTCGAGATGAACTCGTCCGTCATCAACATCGGCCGCTCCGAGGACATGCAACTGATGATCGACGACGCCTCCGTCTCGCGCCGACAGGCCCAGATCCGGTTTGGCGCTCACGGCACCTGGACGATCGGGGATCTGGGGTCGATCAACGGCACCTTCCTCAACGGGCAGCGCCTGACGTCGGCGCAACCACTCAAGCGCGGGGACGAAGTCTCGTTCGGCAAATTCTCGCTGTTCTTCGACAGCGCCATCAGCGCGCCGCCAGGTCCGGAGGCGACCGTGTCGAATCCCGGTGGCGCGCTCACCGAGACGGTGTACATGAGCGCCGAGGAGGCGGAGCGGCTGCGTCGAGTTGTTGCCCAGCAGCGCCGGGCTCAGCTCCAGTGGGAAGCCAACGGCCAGCGCGGGACCTTCTATCTGAGCGGGGGCGGGGTCCTCGTCGGACGGAGCCCGCTCTGTCACCTTCAAGTGCCCGCCGGTCCGAAGCAACACGTGCTCGTGCTGCGGACCCAGTTCGGATTCGAGGTGCGGAACCTCTCGTGGTGGCACCGCATGAAGGTCAACGGGTGGGCCTTCGAGCAGGCGCCGCTCGAGAGCGGAGACGTCATCGAAGTGGGCGGCCTGCGTCTGACCTTCCTCGACGAGCTCGTGGCTCAGACGTCACGATCGGCCCGGACGGGAGGACCGGAGTCGGTCGACGCGCGAGCGTCGTGAGCTCACCATGATCAGCAGCGTCGTCGATCGGGTCGATCGCTACGAGATCCTCGCCGAGCTTGGTCGGGGCGCAACCGGCGTTGTCTACAAGGCCCGCGATCCGGAGCTGGATCGACTCGTCGCTATCAAGACCCTTCGACCTGCTCGTGAGCTACCGGCGGAGCAGCGCGGGCCGCTCCGGCGGCGCCTCCGGAGCGAGGCGGCCACGGTGGCACGCCTCAATCACCCGAACATCGTCTCCATCTACGACGTGGTCGTCTGGCACGACGCGCCGTGCATCGTCATGGAGTACCTGGAGGGCCGGACCCTCGCTCAGCTCATCGCCGAGCGGGCGCTGGAGCCGGCCCGGGCCGTGGGTATCGTCCTCCAGGTGTGTGACGCGCTGGCGTATGCCCACGCCCTCGGCGTGATGCACCGGGACATCAAACCCGGGAACATCCTGGTGGGCGAAATCGGTCTGGCCAAGCTGGGAGACTTCAGCATCGCGCAGTTGACCGGCCAGGGGGGGCAAGAGACCGGCGCCATGGTCGGGACGCCCGGGTACATCGCGCCCGAGCAGGTGAGGGACGGAGCGGCGGACGCGCGGAGTGACGTGTTTTCCCTCGGGGTCGTGCTCTACGAAGCCGTGGCCGGCGTGCGCGCGTTCCCCGGCTCGGATCTGGCATCGGTCCTGTATGACATCACACACGTCGAGCCGGCCTCCCCTCGAGACTACAACGCGGCGGTCACCCCGGCGCTCGCCGCGGTCGTTCGGCACGCCATGAACAAGCAGCCGGACGGCCGCTACGAGAGCGCCCGGGCCTTCTCGGAGGCTCTTGCCCGAGCGCGTGATGTCACGGGTGCGGCCGCCGGCGCTCGCTCCCTTCGGACCCTTCGACGAGCGCTGACCGTCGGACTGGCGGGCCTCGCCATCGCCGGGAGCTCGGGCCAGTCGTCCGAGGTCGGGCGAAGAGTGGGGTCACCGGCCGAGGCCTCGGCTCGTCCGAGGCCGACCGGACGGAATGAGATCCAGCGGCCGGTCGAGCCGAGCGCAACCGGGCTGCGCAAATCCGAGATTCCCCGTCCGGAGAGGAGCAGCCGCCGCGAGGTCGCGCCCGGCGCGCCGGAGGGAGGCCAGACCGTCGCCCGCGCAGAACGATCGGTGACGCCGCCGCGCGCTCCTGAAGCCGTCGGGCCCGCGGGATCGGCCCCACGCCAGGGGTGTCTCAGTGTCAACGCGGTTCCCTTCGCCACCGTGCTGGTCGATGGCCGGCTGCTCGGGGAGACGCCCTCGGCGTGTCTGCGGGTGGAGGTGGGGGAGCACCGGGTCCAGTTCGAGCAGGCGGGCGAGCTGAGCCCCGAACGCGTGCTGCGCGTGGGCGACCAGCACACGATGGAGCACCCGGCGCGACTGAGCTATGACTTTCGATCGCAGCAGTTCGGTGACGGAGGTCGCTGAGCGATGCGTCCCGCGAGGCACGGCGGGTGGCGGCTCGGACTGATCGCGGGTCTGTGCGGCCTCGCGAGCTCGGGTTGCGCCACCCTCGACCGTACCGCCGACACCTTCATGACGCCGGTGAAGTACGCGTGGGTGCGGGCGGACAGTGGGCTCCGCACGAATCTGGAGCGCGGGCTGGGCCAGCTGGAGGCGGCGGATGCCCAGGGCGCGGTGCGCGCGCTGAACGACGCGCTCTGGGACTTGCAGCGGATCGAAGACCGCGGACTGCGCATGGGGGAGCTCGCGCGGGCCCACCGGGCGATGGGGGAGGCCTACGCGCGCGTGCGGAAGCCGGGCTGGGCCGAAGACGAGTGGAGCCTGGCCACGGCGTTCGCCGCGCGCTCTCGTGAGGCCCCCGTGCTGGGGGACGGGTCGTCAGCGCTCGCCCGGGGCAAGGCCGCCTACATGTCAGCGCAGTTCCCCGACTCGGTGTCCTGGCTTCGGCGGGCGTTGGTCGACCTCGAGGAGGCGGACGGGTTCTTCGCGCGCCTGAAGCACCGGGAGGAGGCGCATTGTTATCTCGGCTTCGCGTACGTCGCCCTCGGCCAGGAGGAGCGCGCGAAAGAGGAGTTCCAGCGCCTCGTGGCCCTGGACCCGTCCGTGACGTCTTGCTCGTGCATGGCCGCGCCAAAGGTTCGTCGACTGATCAACGAGGTGCAGCGGAGGACGGCACGGTGAAGATCGCGGTGTTCGGGAGAACGGATGTGGGCCGCGCGCGGACGGGCAACGAAGATTCCTTTCTGGTGGCGGACTTGACCGAACCGTACGCGCTCCGGCAGTCCGCGATGCTGGAGCGGAAGGTGGGAAAGTGCGGCCTGCTCCTGGTGGTCGCGGATGGGATGGGAGGGATGGCCGCCGGCGAGGTCGCGAGCGAGATGGCGACGGACGCCATCTACTCGCATCTGATGCAGCCGTCGCTGCCAAAGGCGACCGAGCCGAGGCGGTTCGCGGAGCGGCTGCAGGCGGCGCTCGAGACGGCCAATGAGGATATCCACGACTACGCGGCCGCGCACCCCGAGCTGCGCGGGATGGGCACGACCGCGACGGCGGTGGGCCTCCTGGGCGACTCCATGTACGTCGCCCAGGTGGGCGACAGTCGGGCGTACCTGGTTCGCGATCGACGGATCCGCCAGCTGACCCAGGATCAATCGGTGACGCAGCGGCCGGTCGAGACCGGCGACGTGACGGTAGCCGAGAGGGCACCGGGCTACGAGCGGAGCGTCGTCCTCCAGGCTCTCGGGCCGGCAACCCAGGTGAGCGTCGCCATGACCCACCAGCGGGTGCAGAGGGAGGATGTCGTGGTCCTCTGCTCCGATGGCCTGTCGAGCGCCGTCTCGAACAGTGAAATCGCTGGCGTCGTGTCGGCCGAAGCCACGATCTCCTCGGCGTGTGATCGTCTCGTGGCCCTGGCCAATGAGCGTGGTGGGCCGGACAACATCACGATCATCCTCGCTCGTGTCACGCGGTAGCGATCTGCCCGCGGCGACCCTCAGACGTAGGGCAGGACGCGCTCACCGAAGAGCTTGATCGCCTCCATGATCTTGTCGTGCGGCGGGCCGCCCGAATGGGCGTGGCGTAGCCGGAGCAGGAAGGTGCTCGCGTCGGTCGCCTTCTGCCAGCGCTGGAATTCTCGGATGCAGGCGTCGGGATCACCGAGGATCAGGCGATCGGGGGCGAGCGTGTCCAGGGTGAACTCCGAGCCGGCCGAGAGATTGCGGAACTCGGCGAGGCGATTCTCCCAGTAGTAGCGGTAGGCGGTCATCACGTGCGGGCCGTAGACCGCGTCGGCCTCGGCGCGCGACCGGGCGACCCAGGCGTCGCGCATCTGGACGACCTCGGCCGGCCGGCGGGCCTCGCGCGCCGCCTCCTTGTAGACGTTGGCGAGATGCGTCGCGTTCGCCATGCCGGTGCTGGGCGTGCCGACGAAGCCGTCGGCGATCCGGCCGGCCCGGCGGGCCGCCGCGTCGATGCTGGCCCCGATCCACAGCGGGGGCCCCGACTTCTGGTAGGGACGCGGACGGATCTGTACGTCCTCGAGCGTGTAGTGCTTGCCCCGGAACGAGAACGGCTCACCCGCCCAGCACCGGCGCAGGATCTCGATGCTCTCCTCGAAGCGTCCGGCGCGATCCTCCATGGGAACGGAGAAGGCGCGGAAGTCGGCGGGCTGATAGCCGATGCCCACGCCCAGGATGACGCGCCCCTTGGAGACGAGGTCGAGCGTGATCACGTCCTCGGCCACGTGCACCGGGTGATGGAGCGGCAGCAGGATCACCGAGGTGCCCACCCGCAGCCGTGTCGTCCGCGCGGCCACCGCGGTGGCCACGATCAGGGGCGAGGGCAGGAAGCCGTCCTGGTCCTGGTGGTGCTCGCCGAAGAAGCAGGAGTCGAAGCCGCTGGCCTCGGCGAGCTGGGCCTCGGCGATGACCTCGTCGATGCAGCGGTCGAGGTGCTCGCCCCGTGGCGGATTGGCGATCGAGCTGTAGAGGCCGAATTTCATGGCTCACCTCGTCCGGGCGATTATGTCACGGGGGCGCGAGCCCACGCCCGGAAAGGGCAAGGACCCGGTCCGGGTGTGGCATCATTGCCGCCACGAGCTGACCAGGAGGAGGCCGGCATGACGCTCGACGTGCCGTTGCTCAGGTCGGATACCCCCGGGGTGGCGAACGTTCTCCACTTCAACAACGCGGGCTCGGCCTTGCCGCCGCGTCCGGTCCTCGACGCGGTGACGGGCCACCTGGCGCGCGAGGCCGCCATCGGCGGCTACGAGGCCGCGGCCGAAGCGGCCGACCGCATCGCGGATGTCTACGACGCGGTCGCCGCCCTGATCGGTGCGAGCCCGGACGAGATCGCGGTCGTGGAAAACGCCACGCGCGCCTGGGACATGGCGTTCTACGCGGTTCCGTTCCGGGCGGGCGACCGCGTCATCACCGCGCGGGCCGAGCGCGCGTGGGGATCGAGATCGACGTGGTCGAGAGCGACGCGTCCGGGCAGGTCGATCTCGCCGCGCTCGAGCACGAGATCGGACCTCGTACGAAGCTGATCGCGATCACGCACGTGCCCGGAAGGGGCGGGCTCGTCAATCCGGCGGCGGAGATCGGTCGAATCGCCGCGCGCCACGGCATCCTGTACCTCCTCGATGCCTGCCAGTCGGTGGGCCAGCTTGCGGTCGACGTGCGGGAGATCGGCTGCCACATGCTCTCGGCCACCGGCCGCAAGTATCTGCGCGGGCCCCGCGGCACCGGGTTCCTCTATGTGCGGCGCGACACCATCGAGCGGCTCGAGCCGCCGTTCATCGATCTCCACGCCGCGTCATGGATCGACGCCGACACCTACGTGGTCCGGAACGACGCGCGTCGGTTCGAGAACTGGGAGCGGTTCATCGCCGGCCAGATCGGCCTGGGGGTCGCCGCCCGGTACGCGCTGCGGGTGGGCGTCGACGCCATCGAGGCCCGGGTCAAGGCGCTCGGCACGCTCCTGCGGCGGGAGCTCGCGAAGCGACCCGGCGTGAGCGTGCATGATCGGGGAGTGGAGCTGTGCGGAATCGTCGCCTTTCTCAAGGACGGCGAGGCGGCGGGCAAGACGCGCGACCGGCTGCGCGCCATGAGCATCAACGCCCACGAGGCCCGCCTGTCCCGGGTCGATTTGCCCGCGGGCGGCGTCGACGCGCTCGTCCGCGCCAGCCT